>ERZ1027066.920-NODE-920-length-13259-cov-5.958876_pt1 | contig 13259 bp, 15 predicted proteins | sample MGYA00519282_ERZ1027066 | MGnify/ENA primary metagenome ERZ1027066 (study PRJEB26926, sample SAMN06164494) | human gut metagenome | biome: ENVO:00009003; feature: ENVO:2100002; material: ENVO:00002003 | host: Homo sapiens | place: USA | collected 2012 ... | reverse complement strand
GCAAAAATGAGCCTGTCTGCATTGCAGATGAAGTGCCGTTTGACATCCCGGAGAGCTGGGAGTGGGTAAGGTTAGCATCTATTTGTACCAAACTTGTGGATGGTGATCATAATTCCCCAAAAGGATGTTCCCATGAAACAGCGTATATCATGGCCTCATCAACCAATATTAACAATGATTGCATCGTTGAACTTGAAAAAGTTCGTTATTTAGAGAAAAGCGTTTTCGATAAAGAAAATGACAGAACGGACGCTACACCCAGAGATATTTTCTTTATGTCTGTTGGTTCTCTAGGAAGAAGCTGTGTTTATGAAGGCGGATTAAATATTTGCTTTCAACGAAGCGTTTCCATTATTCACACGTTAATTTTAAAAAAACATTGCAAAGAAGGAAAGCAAGAGTGCGAATCCAAATGGCTCGTATAGAGCCGTCAGGATATTTTTGAGGATTAACTTGAATAAATCAATTGTTCCATTCATCATGTTTTACAGATTACTGAACAAGTCAGCCTTGTACACGCCGTTCTCCAGCATCTTTTTGAAGCTGTTCTTTACTGCTGCGACATCCTCGTGATAGGTCATACCGTACCATGTATCGTTGGTTTTCAGAACTTTCACGAACATTTTTCCCTGCTCCAGCAGTTTACCGATAAAGATAGGGATCAGGTATTGATCTCGTGTTTCTGAATGAAAGCGGATGCAATACGGATATGACAAGGCGGTATGCCTATTCGCTTAGAGGAAGCAGAGCTATTGATTCTGCACCACTTTCCAAACCCAAGAACACGACCATTCTGTCGTCCATCCAGTTGGATGGAACACTACACTATACGACTTTCTCAGGTGGAACGACTGTGGAGAGGTCTAAGCGGTATCTGGAAATTGACTTGCTTCCTCATCTAAACGGCAATTCTGTTCTCATAATGGATAATACGAAGTCGCACCATACAAAGGCAGTGAGAAATCTGCTGGACAGCTTCGGTGTTCGATACATTTATCTTCCACCATATAGTCCTGATCTGAATCCTATTGAAAAGCTCTGGTCGAAGGTGAAGTCTTTCCTTCGTAAATTCAAGGCACGGACCCTGGATGCTCTTCCGAACGCGATACAATGTGCTTTTCAGACAGTTTCGCCTTCTGACTGTTCAGGCTGGTTCCATTCCTGCGGCTATTCGCCTTATTTTTGAAAATTGCTATAATGATGTTCTTAGTCGTTCAATCGTTTTAGTTGGAAAAAGAAGATGTTCAAAAGCACTGTTTTAGAGCAGAACTCTCCAATTAGAATTGGAACAACAATTCCAACAACCATTCCAATTAAAGTCTGAATATAAAATTCACTAATTGACAGCTTCATCAGGACGATTCGTATTGCCGAAGTAAATATCGTGTGTAGCAGATAAATCTGAAAACACCTCTTATTGATAAACAGCAAAAACTTTTGTATTGATTTGTTTTCGGCTACTACTCCAATCAGTGATACGCTTGTGATAATGCCAATCATTCGCATGTAATCTTTGAGAAGTGCCACATCTTGCATCTGAAAAACAAATATCAAAGATACGGTCAATACATGTACCCCTATCAGTAATGGGAGCAATTTTTTTCGATTAAAGTATTGAATATCCGGCAAACACACCCCAACTCCAAAGCTAAACGCATGACCCAAACATATTCCAAATAGTGGCACATTGATTCCCATAGCAGTCCGTATATACGCTAGAAGAACAAGAAAAACAGTGATTATCCAATCATTGCATACCTTGGACAAAACAGCATACAATAGAAGCAACATAAATAAAGCATAAATGTACCAATATTGCGCCACGGGAGTTTTCCACAATGAAAAAATATCTGTCACTGAAAAACTCGTATTTGTTTTAGCTGTTAAGCTATTTATCAAAATGTAAAATATTGATATTGAAAAATATGGTACTGCAACTTTGATAAACTTATACGCGATAAACCTTGTTCTGGTTCCTTTTGATTTCCACTTTTGAGTAATTTTATATACATATCCACTCAAAAAGAAAAATAGAGACACATGGAATGTCCATATAAATTTTTCCAAAGGATACTCAAATGTCGGGATACCCCCCCATTTTCTAATGCCCATAATCACATGCCCAAAAACAACTAGCAAGCAGGCATAGCCTCTTAGGCAATCAACCAATTTATCACGCTTTCCCGTACATTTAATCCCTTCCAAACAAATCTCTCGTGTACACCTTATCTTTTACATCATTCAGACACTTATCGTAGCGGTTTGTAATGATGGCCTGACTCTGCTTTTTGAACTCATCCAAGTCATTCACAACAAGACTGCCAAAGAACTTCTCGCCATCTTTCAGAGTCGGCTCATAAATGATAACGGTTGCACCCTTGGCCTTAATGCGCTTCATAACACCCTGAATGGAACTCTGACGGAAGTTATCGCTGTTGCTCTTCATCGTCAGACGGTAAACGCCAACTACAACTTCTTTTTCCTTGCTCTCATCCTAACTGTCATTCGCTTCATAAGCACCAGCAATTTCAAGCACACGATCCGCAATAAAATCCTTACGAGTTCTATTACTTTGGACGATTGCTTCAATCAAATTTTCCGGTACATCGGCATAATTTGCAAGCAGCTGTTTAGTGTCTTTGGGCAGGCAGTACCCGCCGTAGCCAAAGCTGGGATTGTTGTAATGAGTACCGATACGCGGATCAAGGCAGACACCATTGATAATCTGCTGGGTGTTCAGGCCCTTCATCTCTGCATAGGTATCCAACTCATTGAAGTAGCTAACACGCAGAGCCAGATAGGTATTGGCAAACAGCTTAACAGCCTCAGCCTCAGTGAATCCCATGAACAGCGTATCAATGTTTTCCTTGATTGCGCCTTCCTGAAGCAATTCAGCAAAATATGTGCAGCCTTCACCAGACGGGCGTTTTCTACATCCGTGCCAACGATGATACGGCTCGGATACAGGTTGTCATACAGTGCCTTACTCTCACGCAGGAACTCCGGGCTGAAGATAATGTTATCGCAGTGATATTTTTCATGAACACTTGCAGTGAAGCCAACAGGAATCGTAGACTTAATTACCATAATTGCTTCAGGGTTATGCTCAATTACCAGCTTAATAACAACTTCAACCGCCGAAGCATCAAAGAAATTCTTCTTACTGTCATAGTTGGTAAGTGCTGCAATGACCACAAAATCCGCATCAGAATATGCTTCCTTTGCGTCCAGCGTTGCGGTCAAATCCAATTCTTTTTCTGCCAGATACTTTTCGATATACTCGTCCTGAATCGGAGACTTCTTGTTGTTGATCAGTTCCACCTTTTCGGGAACGATGTCCACCGCAGTCACCTTATGGTGCTGACTCAGTAGCGTTGCAATGGAAAGTCCAACGTAGCCAGTTCCGGCCACAGCAATTTTCAAATCCTTAAAATCTCTCATGATTACTTTCTCCTCTCTCTTTGCGTTTTTATTTTGAAAACACGATCTTTACATACTCATAGCTGTTAATATCGCCAATGTCATACCTCTTACCCGGCATGACGTAAGCGTGCATCGGTGTCCGCTTGCTCAACCAAGCCGCAAAGCTGCCCGGTGCGTCATAGCCGCAGCCATTATCCAGTGCTTCCTGAATCCGCTTTACATCACAGGCACGATAGCAGTAGAACGGCGGCACAGCCAGATTTCCTCTTGGTTCCTTTGGCTTTTCCTCATAGCTCGTAATCAGATCCGAGTTATCGAGCGTGATGATTGCTGTTTTCTGCTGCTTTTTCAGTTCATTTTCCACATGGCACATCACACAGGAAGTATCCTTTTCCTTTGCGAACTCCACGAACTTGGAAAGACTGAAATCCAGCACATTGTCGCCAGCCATAACCAGCAAATCATCAGCTAAATTCAGCTTTTCCACCGCCAGCTGAATATCTTTGACTGCTCCCAGACGAGTTTCATTGGTGCTTGTACCATCGTCGATCACAGTAATCTCATAAGGCCGCGTCTTTTGCTTATTACTTTTCCAATCCTCAAAATGCTGCGCGAACTTGTGGTTGGAAATTACCACAAATTCGTCAATATCGGTGGTATCCACTAAATCATCCACCAGCCAATCGAGGATGGACTTTTCTCCCACTTTCAGGAGCGGCTTCGGAAAATTCTCCGTCAGCGGATAAAGCCGTGTAGCGTAGCCCGCTGCTAAAATCAAACATTTCATCTATGTACTCTCCTTATAGTTCCACGCCATCGGCACTCTCACACAAATGGAAACTATACTTTCCATTCAGTGCTGGGAACGCTTTCAGATACTCTGCTGTCACCCTCGCTTCAATATCTTCGACCTTGTCCGGGTCAATCAATGCCATGCAGCAACCCTTGAAGCCCGCACCAGAGAAGCGGCCACCGTAGATACCATCAGTGTCAGCCATAATTTCATACAGTTTTTTCAATTCATCGCAGCCACACTCGTAATTATAAATGGAAGATTTGCCACTCTCGAAAACCAGCTGACCGTAGCCTTCCAAATCACCTTTACGCCACAGTTCTGCACCCTTTTCGGCACGATCGAACTCACTGTAATAGTGTTCTGCACGTCTGCGCCACAACTCTGGCAAACGATCTTTATAGGCTTCAAAGACCTCAAACGGTACATCACGGAGCCGGGTGTTTGCAAAGGTATCGTAGTCCATCCCTGCATAGCCCATTAGTGCATAGGCTGCTGCCTTACACTCATCCTGCCGCAAATTGTACTTGGAGTTTTTCAAAGAACGCTCCAAGCCGGAGAAGAAAATCGCTATCTTGTAAGGCTTCATCTTCTCGCTAGTCGGAATCAGCTCATAGCTATCATCTTTCGTGTCGAGGTACAGCAGTTGGTCTTTCTTGGAAAGCACCTCACAACTCTGGTCGAGTTTGCCACAAGAAACGCCGACATACTGGTTTTCCGCTGCCTTTGCTGTAAGGATCATCTCCATTGGTTCTAAATGGATACCATTCACTTTGCACAGTGCCGACAAGAAACAGATAATAACCGATGCAGACGAGGACAATCCGCCAATCGGCAGACTTCCTTCAATGATGCCGGATAGACCGACTTTCAAGCGGTACTTCTCGCCTAGCATCTTCGCCGCACCGCGCAGATGGTCTGCCCAGTCGCCCTGCTTTTCATCTGGAACTGCGCTTACAAAGAACTGGGCGCGCTTTGGGAAGTTCAAGGACTGCAACTCCACAACACCGTTCTGCTTCGGGTGGTAGGCCATGTGGATTCCCTTGTCGATTGCCAATCCATTGATTTTTCCGTACTGATGGTCGATATGCGCACCCAGTGGACTGATGCGGTACGGGCAGAACGCCACATCAAACGGTTCTTGATGATATAATTCCTTGTAAACCTCAACACACTTCATCGGTTTATTTTCCTACTCTTCGTTATTTGTAAAACTTTGCGTACCACTCAGCGAACTTCCGTAAACCCTCGCGCAAGCTAGTGGAGGGCTTATATCCGAAGTCACGCTCCAGCGCACTGGTATCTGCATAGGTCACAGGTACATCACCAGGCTGCATCGGAACCAATTTTTTGTGTGCTTCAAAATCATAATCTTCCGGCAGAACACCTGCACGGATCAGTTCTTCCTGCAAAATCTGTACGAAGTCCAGCAGATTTTCCGGGTTCTGGTTGCCGATGTTATAAACTGCATACGGAGGAACGGGCAGACCATCTTCACCATTTTTACGTTCCGGCGCACCCTGCATCACACGGACAACGCCCTCGACAATATCATCCACATAAGTAAAGTCACGCTTGCAGTTACCGTAGTTGAAAATCTGAATCGTTTCGCCTTTCAGCAGCTTGTTAGTAAAGCCGAAGTACGCCATATCCGGGCGACCAGCAGGGCCATATACTGTGAAGAATCTCAAACCGGTGGAAGGAATGTTATACAGCTTCGAGTAGGCATGAGCCATCAACTCATTGGATTTCTTAGTGGCCGCATACAGAGATACCGGGTTATCAACCTTGTCATCCGTGCTGTAAGGCACTTTCTTATTACTGCCATAGACCGAAGAACTGGATGCATAAACCAGATGCTCCACCGGAGTATGGCCATCATCATAAGAATGGCGGCAGGCTTCCAGAATGTTATAGAAGCCAATCAAGTTTGCTTCCACATAGGCATCAGGGTTCGTAATGGAATAGCGGACACCCGCCTGCGCACCGAGGTTCACTACGATTTCCGGCTTATACTGCTCAAAGATAGATTTGATCACAGCCTTATCAGCCAGATTACCTTTTACGAAGCTGAAATTTTCAAACCGCTCCAGTTCCTTCAAACGTGCTTCTTTCAGGCGCACGTCATAGTAATTGTTCATGTTGTCCAGACCCACGACCTTAACCCCCTCCACCGTGGAGAGCAGCCGCTTCGCAAGGTTGGAGCCAATGAATCCCGCTACACCCGTGATAAAAACGCTCTTGTTTTTCAGATCAATTTTTGTTTTATTTTCCATCATAATTTTTCTTATCCTCCCTTGTTGAATCCCCCACTTATTTCATTATACGGCAACAAGCCTGTATACAGATTGCAGCCACAATCCATACGCAGGCCTGTCTTTTTATTCTCCATGCCCCAGCAAGCACACCTTGAAGGTCTTAAAAATAATCTTCCAATCCACCCAGAAACTGCGCTCCTTGACATACTTCACATCCAAATCCATCCACTCCTCAAAAGAGAGGTCGTTGCGGTGCGGCGCGATCTGCCAATAGCAGCTCAGGCCCGGCGTCACATACAAACGCTGCTTCTCATAATCCCCATACTGCTCCACCTCGCGGGGAAGTGCCGGGCGCGGGCCAACGATGCTCATATCACCCTTCAGAATGTTCCACAGCTGCGGAAGCTCATCCAGACTCGTCTTGCGGATAAATTTACCCACACGGGTAATGCGGGGGTCGTCCTTGATCTTGAACACAGGACCATCCATCTCATTCTGATCCAGCAGGTCATCTAGCTTTGCCTCTGCGTTGGGGCACATGGAGCGGAACTTATAGAACTTGAAGGGTTTGCCATCTCGTCCAATGCGTTCCTGCGAAAAAATGGGCCCGGCAGAAGGGTCATCTACCACGATAGCGATAGCTGTTGCCAGCATCACTGGCGACAACACCACCAGCGCCAGTGCCGATAAGACCACATCCTGCGTCCGGCGTCCGACCCAATATAACCGATGTTCCCGCAGATTCTGCTTTCGGTCGATGACGACCGGCTTTTCAATTCCAACCACACTTACTGACATTCCGCATACCTCACTTACGATTCGATGTTTTTGCTCTGCCTCACCGCTCATCTCAGCCTGCCAAAATCGCTCGACTACCGCATAAACGGAGCTTTTCGAGCATGACGACCACCAGAGCTTTTATGGACACATCTGAAGTACCTTTTCTCCGGTATTTTGACCAGAGGCATTTCAAATTCGATGTGTCATTCCATCAACACTTTTGAAATCGCGATTTCTTTTTTATCTTTCAGTTTCGCACAACTTCAATAGACTCCTGCACGCACTCTGCAAAAGTCAAACCCTTTTACTTTGAGATTTCATTCTATTTTTATCGTTTTTCTGAGCTTTTTTCTTTCAGAGCCACAACCCCTGCCTATTTTCATATTATGATTTATTCCTCGACCAATTTTATCATAATTTTACCATTACTTCAATAGTTTTCCACTCAAACATCTACCCTTTCTATAGCCGCCGATTTATCACTCTCTTTGCCTTGTTCTATTTTTGTTCTACAAAGTTGAATCGCTATAAATGATTTTTTGAACAGCTTTTGCCTAGCAGCCACCGTCTAAGCTTGCAATAGATCCAGAATTATAAATAAGCGGCAAAAAGCGTTTTTTATCTTTTACGGGCACTCCCAATATTAGAAGCCGCTATGAAACAACAAAGCCGCTTTCTGTGCCTCACAGCACAAAAAGCGGCTTTGTTACGTCCTTATTCAGACTTGTAGAGCATTATTCCGGCAGGTCCTCTTCGTTCTCGAGAGAGTGCCAGACATTCTGGACGTCATCGTTATCCTCGAGGGCATCCAGCAGCTTGCCCATCAGCTTGAGCTGATCGGGGTCGGTCAGACGGGTGGTGGTCATGGGGACCATGGCCAGATCGTCGGAGAGGATCTCGTAGCCCTTCTCCTCCATTGCCTTGACGACAGCGGAGTAGTTCTCGGGGTCGGTGGTGATTTCAGCGGCATCTTCGCCTGCATCGAAGTCCTCAGCACCGGCATCCAGGGCGTCCATCATAGCCTCGTCGGCATCCTTGTCTTCCAGAGAAATGTCAATGACGCCCTTCTGGCTGAACAGGAAGCCCACGCAGCCCATAGCGCCCAGGTTGCCGCCGTTCTTATCGAAGTAGTGGCGCAGGTCAGCAGCGGTACGGTTGCGGTTGTCGGTCAAAGTCTCGACCATGACCGCAACGCCGCCGGGGCCGTAACCCTCGTAGGTGATTGCCTCGTACTCGGTCTTATCGCCGCCCTCGGCCTTCTTGATGATACGCTGGATGTTATCGTTCGGCACGCTCATACGCTTTGCCTTGGCGATCAGGTCAGCCAGCTTGCTGTTGGAAGCGGGGTTGGGGCCGCCGGTACGGACGGCAACGCTGATCTCGCGGCCGATCTTGGTAAAGACCTTGGCGCGGGCGCCGTCAGTCTTTTCCTTCTTGCGCTTAATGTTGTTCCATTTGCTATGTCCAGACATGGGAAAGAGCCTCCTAAATTTATCGGTATCTCCGCCTGCGGGCAGACGGGCTGTGGTCGCCCGCTTGTGGCAGCACACAAAATCTAACTCTGTTATTTTATCACAATCCACCGGCGCGTTCAAGCCTGAAAAGCCCGATTTTCGCCCGGATGCGTGTAAATCTGCGGTTTACAGCAGCCGCAGCGCCTTGGGATAGTGGTTTTTCACCCGCCCGCCGGACACCTTGCCGCCGCCCAGCGGCCAGCCGTCCACGGTCACGCAGCACCAGCCGTCCGCTGCTGTGCGGGCTTCCACTTCGCGGCCGGAGAGGTACTCGGTGCAACGGCAGTCGGCAAGAGTCAGCTGCTCGCAGTTCGTGCAGAGGCCTCCAAAGGCCGTAAACAGATGATGCTCCGGCACAAAGCGGCCCTTCTGCACGCTGCCCACAAACACCCCCGCCCGCAGCACATGAAGTCCCGTCTGCGGAAAGGCCACCGGCAACAACACACCACCGCCGTGCACCACGGCCGGGCGCTGCGCCAGCGCGGGGAAATACTGCCGGGCAAACTCCTGCCATGCGGCAAGGCTCTGCGCCGGGGTGGCCTCCCCTGCCCCGGTATCCCGGGTGCGGCGGCTCGTGCCCTGCACGGCGTCCCGGCAGGCGCGACTGTCTGCGCGGCGGGCGCTGCGGGCATCTGCGGCCTTGGCAGGCTTCGCCTTGCCCTTGCCCTTTTTGCCCGCCTCGGCAGCGGCGGCAAGCCAGAGCTGCTCCTCCGGGGTGTATTCTCCCTCCGGCGGCAGGGTGCGGGGCGTGCCGACCTTGACCAGCCTGGCCATAAAATGCCCCTCGCCGCCCTGACAGGGCCAGATGCGGCGCACCTTGCTCACATCCAGCGGCAGACCGCCGGTGCGGTTCTCTTCGCCTGCGCTGCCAAAGGTGTAGTCCACGTTGCCCAGCACATCTGCCAGTGCAAACTCCGGGTGGCGCTGCAAAAAGGCCGCCACCTGTCCTTCGTCCTCCTCCGGCGCAAAGGTGCAGGTGGAGTACACCAGCTGCCCGCCGGGAGCCAGTGCCGCCGCCGCGCAGTCCAGAATCTGCGCGCCCAGCTCTGCGCACTGCTTTACCAGTGCCTCGCAGTGCTGCTGCAGCGCTACCGGCTCCTTGCGGAACATTCCCTCACCGGAGCAAGGCGCGTCCACCAGCACCCGGTCGAAAAACTCCGGCAGCGCCTCGGCAATGCGGGCGGGGGTCTCGTTGAGTACCACGGCGTTGGAAACGCCCATGCGCTCAAGGTTGCTTTTTAAAATTTCGGCACGCGCAGCCACATACTCGTTGCTCACCAGCACACCGCGCCCCTGCAATGCCGCCGCCAGCTGGCTGCTTTTGCCGCCGGGCGCGGCGCACAGATCCAGCACCCGCATCCCCGGCTGTACCCCCAGCAGCGGCGCTGCCGAAGAAGCCGAGGGCTCCTGCGAATAGAACACACCCGCATGGTGGTACGGATGCCGTCCGGGCTTAAAATCCGGCTGATGCACCACAAAAGCCGCCTTGCAGAAGGGCGAGGGTTCCAGCGGGAAATCTGCCCTCTGCGCAAACTGCTCCGGTGTGGTACGCAGCGCCGACACGGTGACCCCGCGCTCTGCCGTCTGCTGCGGGGCGGCATACAGCTGCTCGTACCGCTGGCCCAGCAGGGCACGCTCCCGCTGCTCAAAATATTCCGTAGGCATATTCTTTTCCTCCCATGGGATGTATAAAGCCGCCGGCTGCGGCCACACTATGGACTGTGAGGGCGGCCCCGCCCCCACAGCAACGACCGAAAGGAGCATTCACATCATGGAAAACCGCAGTGAGAACCGCAGTACCAATTGCAAGAACCAGACCTCTAACCGTACCAGCAGCAAGACCACCAACAGCGCAACCAACGAGCACAAGCACCCCAACCAGTACACCAAGGGTGCCGATGACGAGAGCGCCAAGAACTCCACCAACAGCCGTTCCACCAACGCAAAAAACAGCCGCTGATGGCGTAAGCGGCATCTGACGGACCACAGATGCCAACAAGCAAAGCCCGCTGCCCTCCACCACTGGTTTCCAGTGTGGAAAGCAGCGGGCTTTCGCATTCTTATTTCTGGTCAGGGTCAAACTGCTGCCACAGCACCTCAAACAGTTGGTGCACGCGCTCCAGTTGTCCGTTCAGGTACAGCCAGCCCAACAGGCACTCGAAGCCGGTGGAGGCACGGTATTCCTCCGGGGAGGCGTGCTTGGACACGCTGGCCTTGCTGGCATTGCGGCCCCGCTTGAACATGGCCAGCTCGTCCTCGGTGAACAGCGGCTCCAGCAGCTGCTCTTCCCGGAACTGCGCCCGGGCCGAGACATACTTGACCTTTTCGGCGTTCAGGCGCCCGGCCGACAGCCGGTGATGCTCTGCCAGCCGCTGGCGCACCAGCAGTTCCAGCACGCTGTCGCCCACAAAGGCCAGTGCCAGCGGGCTGAGCTCCCGCGGGTCGATCTTTTTTGATTCGTTCATGCTGCTTTATCCTTAGAAGATATAGTCGAACTGATACTCGCCGATGAGGATGGTATCGTTCTCTTCCACGCCCTTCTGCACCAGCGCGTCCAGAATGCCGCTCTCGCCCAGCTGACGCTGGAAGAACTGCAGGCTCTCGTAGTCGTCCACGTTGCTGCCGGCCAGAATATACTCCAGCCACGGGGCATCCACACTCCACACATGGGCTTCCATGCGCTGGATGGTGAAGTCGCGGCCGTTCTTCTTAGCCTCCGGCTTTTTGTACTCGGGGGTGAACACCGGCACCTGCGGGATATCCTTGAGGCGGTTGTACACGAGCCCCGGCAGCTGCTTGACGCCCTGCATGGTGGCGGCAGAGATGGCCACGAAGGTCAGCCCCTTGCCCTCCACATACTGGCGGAAGGTCTCGATCTGCTCCTCGGTGGCAAGGTCACACTTGTTGCCCACCACGATCTGGGGACGCTCGGCCAGAGCCGGGCTGAACTTTGCCAGCTCCTCGTTGATCTGCTTCAGGCGGGCCTTTCCGTCGGCGTCGAGCAGCGCTCCGGCGCGCACGCAACCGTCGTAGGTCTTCTCCGTCAGCCGCAGCTGCTCGGCATCCAGCCCGAGCGTTGCCCGGTTGTCATAGACCGCCTTCACCTTGTCGAAGAGCTGCTCGTTGAGCCGGATCTTGTCGGCGTGGGCCGTCAGCAGGGGCATCACCTCCTCCTGCAGGGCCTGCATCTGCGGCGTGTTCTCCGCCGCGCAGAGCATGCCGAAGATCAGCGAGGTCTGCGCAAGCATCTGCCCCGAGTTGTCGTAGGCGAGGATGACGTTCTCGAAGGTCGGTTCGTCGTTGTTCGACGTGATGGCGTCGATCTCGGCGTCGTGCAGCGACATGCCCCGCTCGAAGGCCGGCATGAAGTGCTCGGGGCGGATCTTGTCGAAGGGCGGAACGCCGTAGGGCGTCTCCCACTCCGAAAAAAAGGGGTTCTCCCCCGTCTGTTTCGCGGAATCGCAGGATGCGAGTGTCATAAACGTCAAAAGTGTGAATAATCCGGTTATGCGTTTCATGGATCGTGTTATTTTGTTTACCTTTGCGGCAAAGTTAATAAAATTACGGTCAGAGCCGCACTTCCGCGCGTTTTTTTCTGGGCGGATGCGGACCCAACAAGGACAGCCATGCAACTCTTCTACGCCCCCGACATCCGTCCGCCGCAGTACACCCTCTCGGAGGAGGAGTCGAAACACTGCGTGCGCGTGCTGCGCCTTGCGTGCGGCGACACGGTGCACCTGACCGACGGACGGGGCACGCTCTACCGCTGCGAGATCACCGACGACAACCCGCGGCGGTGCGTCGTGCGCGTGGTCTCGGCCGAGGAGGAGTTCGAGCGGCTCCCCTACCGTCTGACGATGGCCGTGGCCCCGACCAAGAACGCCGACCGCTTCGAGTGGTTCCTCGAAAAGGCCACCGAAGTGGGCGTCACGCAGATCATCCCCCTCGAGACGGCCCGCAGCGAACGGCGGGTCTTCAAGCCCGAACGCGGCGAGAAGGTCATCACCGCGGCGATGAAGCAGTCGCTCAAGGCCTACCGGCCGCAGCTCGACGCCCTCACGCCGTTCCGCGACGCCGTGGCGGCGCCCTTTGCCGGGCGGCGGATGATCGCCCACTGCGACGCGGCCCGCACGCCGGAAGGCAAGGCCTACCTCGCCTCGACGCTCCGCGCGGGCGAGGCGGCACAGATCTTCATCGGTCCCGAAGGGGACTTTTCACCCGAAGAGATCGCCTTTGCGCTCGACAACGGATTCGAGGAGATCACCCTCGGGCCGCAGCGCCTGCGCACCGAGACCGCAGCCCTCGTGGCGGTGGTGATGGCCGCCACGGTGAACGGACAGGCGGCGGCCGGAGAGCCCCACGAATCATGACCCGGAAAGACACGAAACAGATTTTGCCTATAGACCCGAATTTTACCTTCACGACATGTTCTTCCTCTACACCCTGTCTCTTATACACATCTCCGAGCCCACGAGACAAGAGGCAATCTCG
>ERZ1027066.910-NODE-910-length-13372-cov-6.207104_pt1 | contig 13372 bp, 10 predicted proteins | sample MGYA00519282_ERZ1027066 | MGnify/ENA primary metagenome ERZ1027066 (study PRJEB26926, sample SAMN06164494) | human gut metagenome | biome: ENVO:00009003; feature: ENVO:2100002; material: ENVO:00002003 | host: Homo sapiens | place: USA | collected 2012 ... | reverse complement strand
TCGACTAGTCGTCGGCAGCGTCAGATGTGTATAAGAGACAGGATCTGGTGCATTCCTATACATAATATTTTTTGCTCTTATTATATTAGTTACAATCATTTATTATGATAAGGTCAACTTTAAAAGTCAAAAATTATTTTGTAGTGCGCTAATGATGATATCACTAACTGTGCCCCTAATTGTTGTAGATGGTGCAATGATTAGAATTGGACAATATTTTACAATCTATTCAATGCTGTTTTTACCTTATATAATTCAACATTCAAAAAATAAGATGTTATTATATGGTATTATAGGGGCACTATTATATCTAAGCTTTTCTAATAGCTTTGAATATCATTTTTTCTGGGAGGATATTCCTATTGTTTTTAGATAATGCATTATGAAAATATTTCAAATTAACGCCAACTATGGCTTCGGTAGCACTGGTATAATCGTAAAAGATATACAAAGTATATGTCTTCAAAATGGAATAGACTGTGAAGTTGCATATTCTATGTCCAAGGGGCCAATAAAAAATGCATATCAAATTGGGAATCCAATCAGTAATAAATTACATGCTTTGCTATCACGAATCTCTGGGAAACAAGGTTATTTTTCTATCTTAACTACATGCCGATTGTTGTTCCATTTAAATAAGCATAAGGTCAATGCAATACATTTGCATAATCTGCATAGCGGATATATCAATTTTCCAATGATTCTTAATTATGCTGCAAAACATGATCTGCCTGTGATTATCACTCTACATGACTGTTGGTTTTATACAGGAGGATGCTCTCATTACACCAGTGCAGGATGCAATAAGTGGTTAAAGTCATGTGGAAATTGTCCTCGCCGCTATCAAGAAATTCCAGCATATTTATGGGATGGATCACGGCAAATACTTCATGATCGTCAGAAACTATTTAATAAGATTAAAAATTTATATGTCATCGGCGTCTCTCAATGGATTATTGATGAGGCTAAACAGACCATTTTTAAAAATGCTAAATGCTCTGTCATTCATAATGGAATCGATACAACCTTTTTCCATCCTTCGTCCTCTAATATTCGTCAAAAGCTTGGCATTGAAAACAAATTTGTGATTCTTGCTCCATCTAATAAATGGTTTCTAAATGTAAACCGCGAAACATTAAATTACTTTGCGACTCATCTTACAGATGATATGTGTATGATTTTCTTTGGGAGTGGTTGCATCGAAAGCCTCCTATCAGAACAGATGATTAACTATGGGTTTATCTCCTCTCGAGAGGAAATTAGGAATATGTATAGTGCTGCAGATGTGATGTTAAATTGTACTCGAGAAGAATCTCTGTCTCTACTCAACATCGAAGTACAAGCTTGTGGAACTCCAGTAGTGACCTATTCTAATACAGGAGTAAAAGAAACTGTAGATGGTATATGTAGTTTTGCAGTTAAAGATGGGAGCCCAGAGTCTATGTGGAAAGCAATGACGGAAATTAAGACAAAAGGCAAGTCATTCTTTTCGCATTCCTGTATATCATGGGTAAATAAGGAGTTTAATAAAGAAAAAAATTATTTGAAATATATAGATTTATATAAGTCAATGTCAATGACTTTATAAATATTATCTGTTTTCTCAATAGTCGTGTTTGAAGTTGAGTTCGTAGCTTTACGGCCTAACTCTATAGGATATAAACGTAAAAGTAAATGCTCTCCTAAACCGCAAGTCTTATCCCACGACAGTTTTTTAGCACAAACATGAAAGTCAATATGAGTTACCTTAATAACATACCCTCCAATGGAGCATTGTGCAATTACAGGCCGACATCAATGATTCATGTTTAGATATGTAAATATAGTCCCGCTTACAAGTTTTACATAGTCTGCGTAAGTCCCCTTTGAGCGTTCATGAACATCTCTCCATTTTACACTATTGGATATTTAATGAGATCTATCGCATGAATAATACATGCAATTGGAATGAAAAAATACATTTATAATCTAATTGTAGATTGTCTAGGGGGCAGATATACAATACATGTAAGTCTATTATTTCGTTCTTGGCGAAAAGTATACATGGTGGTCTGACATGTTTTATGGTAAACTACTATTATGCATGTGACAGATGAAACTTCTGGCACATATAAGGTATTTTTTGATTATCACTTCTTTTGGGAAAACATTGTACTCAACTTTGAATAAATATGAAAATCCTTCTAATTACATCCGAGGAATGGAATGACTATGTCTATGGTAACGGGGTATTGACAAACTGGTTTACCGGTTTCGATGCCGAATTTGCACAGATATATACTTCTCCCGGACTTCCAATAAATAATATTTGCAACAAATACTTTCAGATAACTGACAGTCAGATGGTAAAGTCTATCATAGGTTGCAGGAAAGCAGGAGGAATTGTCGCAAAAGTAGAACATCCTGCTAAGGTTGCCGAGGCTATGCAGAATGCTCAGCGTAAGGGAATATATGGAGTCATGAAGAAGATTTCTATGACCCTTAATACTCCAGTGATTATGCTCCGAGATTTTATTTGGACTCATGGCAGATATGATAAAGTAGCGCTTAAGAAGTTCATTGACGATTTCAATCCTGATATAGTCTTTTGTCCAAGATATCTTTCTCCTAAGCTTATGCGCTTAGAGAAAATTGTGTCTACAATGACAGATGCCCCATTTGTTGCTTTCACAGGAGATGATGACGCATCATTACCAATTTACGGCAATTGGTTGAGCAGACTGAGAAAACGAAAGATACACAATCAATTCAAGAAGCATGTGTCTTTGTACAAGCATTTTTTTACTTTCAGCGAAGATCAAGCAAAAGAGTACGCAGAAGAGTATGGGGTTGAAACTTCTACCCTCATGAAGAGCGGAGATTTCGAAGGCGTATATAGTCCGAAACCGGTTGGAAAGCCTATCCGATTAGTTTACGCAGGTCGCCTATATTGCAATCGTTGGAAATCCCTTTCTGAAATAGGAAAGGCTCTGCAGATCATTAACAACGATGGTCTTCGTATGGTGTTGGATATCTATACAATGGATAGCCTCACATGCGAGCAAACTGTTGCTCTTTCCGAAGAAAAGTTTATTCATATGAAAGGGAGTGTTACTCCTTCAAGGTTGAAAACTATATATGAAGAGGCAGACATAGCTCTTCATGTAGAGTCGTTAGATGAGTACTACCGTATGGTAACACGAGTATCATTCTCAACCAAGATAATTGATTTGATGGCTTCCACCTGTGCCATCATGGCTATTTGTTGGAATAAGCATGCAGGTTATCAATATTTAAAGAAATATGATGCTGCGTTCTGTATCGCTGACTATAGCGAGATTCTCCCTCAATTGAAAGCAATATGTGACAATCCTGCCCTTGTGCAGGTGTATGCTAAAAAAGCATACGAGTGTGGAAAAATAAACCATAGTAGAGAAACGATACATCAACAAATCAGAACTAAGTTTAACGAGGTGATAGCAGGGAAGGGATGTATATGAAAATATCTGTAATCATACCTTTGGGAATGTTCAGAGTTCATGGATGCACAAACTATGGATAAAGATGATTTTGAAGTTATACTGGTACTCAATGGCTGCAAAGACCCATATCTATCACAGATTTTATCTTGGAAGGCAATGCATAAATCTTTGAACCTAAATGTGATCCAAACGGATTTTGGGGGCGTTAGTAATGCGAGAAATATGGCAATAGATGTTGCAAAAGGAGAGTATATCACTTTTGTTGATGATGATGACTATTTTTCCCCTACATGTTTACAAGAAATGATAGATATTGCGGCTCCAGATACAATCGCTCTTTGTAATACAATTGGATTTTACGATGATGGAAGAGAAAAATTAATTCCACAGACTATAATCTTCTATACATGGCAAGGTGCCGTATAATAAGATCAGAGCCTACTACTCCATTCCATGGGCGAAATTGATTCATAAATCCATTATTGGGGATAGAAGGTATAACACTAGTTTTAAGAACGGAGAAGATTGTCTCTATATGTTCCTTCTGTCTAATCGGTATAAATATGTGGACTTTACGTCGAAGGACGCGATCTATTACCATAGATATAGAGCGAATAGTGCTATAGCAGCTTTGAGTTTTAATAAAGCAATATTTCTTAATACAACGAAGCTTATTGCTGAATACACTAAAATATATTTTTGTGGTTCAAATTATTCATTTAAGATATATTTTACGCGAATCCTAGGGGCTTTTCATACTTTATTAAGTGCATTGCGGAACTAAATTCATATGAAGAAAAAAATCGCAATTGTAAACCGGACGAATCTGAAAAATTACGGTTCGGTGCTTCAAGTATACGCGCTATGCGATGCTGTTAAGAAACTCGGTTACGAATCGGAGGTGGTATGGCAGAGCGGAAATATGTGTCAGAACTACGATCTAAGACCTAACAAGGCTTTCAAGACAGCCTTGAAGCTCCTATGTCATCCTACTCTTCTTTGGTCAACCATCAAGACTATTATGGAGGTTAAGGGTAATGTTATTGATGAGGGTAAGGTAAAGAAATTCGATGAATTTGTTGCCAAGAACTTTGTGCAGTCATTCTATGCTCCAGATGAGATAGAAAAAGTGGCAGCATCAGATAAGTATTACAAGTTTATCTGTGGTAGTGATCAGATTTGGTGCACAACGACGCTTTATCCAGATCCCATGATGTACCTGCGTTTTGCTCCCCAGAAAAAGCGTGTGGCATACGCTCCGAGCCTTGGGCGCAATTATATTCCGAACTACAACAAGCGCACACTAAAGAAATACATCAAAGACATACCTTGCGTATCTGTTCGAGAGGATGAGGGATATCGTCTCATAAAGGAACTGACTGGTCGCGAAGTTGCTGTTGTATCTGATCCAACCTTGTTAATGCGAAACAATGAATGGGACGAATTAAAAGAAAGTGTCCAGTTACCCAAGAAGTATGTGCTTTGTTATTTCTTGGACGAACCCACTGCTGATGTGAAGAGTGCTATCTGTAAGTACGCTCATAAGAAGGATTTGGATATTGTAATCCTGGGTAAGTTGGGGTCAGTAGACTTCCCTTCTGATCATATCTATCAACCCACTGCCGGCCCGGGAGAGTTTCTGACTATCATTAGCATAGCAGAAATGGTGATAACCGATTCATATCATGGAATGCTTTTCGCTATCAATTACCATCGTAATTTCTGGTCAGTGGAGCGCGGTTACAGCCAATTTGATCAATCTTCCCGTCAGTTGACAGTACTTTCTAAGCTTGGAATGGAGGAGCGTTATGTGAAGTCGAATTTCAACTTCACAGATGCAGAAATAGATTATGAAAAGGTCCAAGCAAAGATTGATGATTTTGTAGCCTACTCGATGAATTATTTGAAAACCTCATTAGAAAAGTAATATATGGCTCATATTGAAAATTTTTGGTTGGATTCCAGCTCTACAGATAAAACCACTCGTAAGTCATGCTGTGGTTGTACAGCTTGCGAGAGTATCTGCAGTAAGAAAGCAATCAGCATGAAAGCTGACAAGGAAGGTTTTATGTATCCAGTGGTCAACAAAAAACTATGCGTTGATTGTGGCTTATGTGTTAAAGTTTGTCCAGTCGTAAATGAATGTGATAATAAGAAACCATATATAAAATCGTATGGTGGTTATTCTACTAACGAAAGAGTTATAAACTCATGTGCTTCGGGCGGTGTTGCAACTGCACTTTCGATCTCCACCATTGAAAATGGTGGTGTCGTTTTCGGAGTGCAGTTTAATAAGGACTATGACGCTGCAGAATACGTTAAGATTGAAACGCTCGATGGCCTTTGGTCATTGTGTAGTTCAAAATATGTTCAGCCGTCCAAATCTGGCGTATATGTGCAAGTGAAGAACGAACTCGCCGCAGGCCGAAAGGTTTTATTTGTAGGTTGTCCATGCGATATTGCTGGTCTTAAACGCTTTTTACACAAAGATTTTGATAATCTTTTGACTTGCGAACTGTTTTGTGCAGGTATTACGACCAATAAATTATTAGCAGACTATCGATCTATGCGCGAGAAGAAGGTTGGTTCAAAACTTGTGGCCTTTAATGTTCGTAATAAAGAGAAGGGTTGGTTCGTTCAACATATCAAAGAGGAATATGCAGATGGTACAACATATTTTAAGAATCATTTTGGGACATATCTCGGTTATGGTTTCTTGACATTCCGCAGACCATCTTGCTACCATTGCCAGTATAAGCAGGACATTACCATGTGCGACATCAAGGCAGGAGACTTTTGGGGTATCAAAGACACAGATCCATATTGGAATCCTAAAGGCGTTTCTGTGATTCTAGCAAAAACGCAGAAGGGTGTTAATGAATTGGAGTCATTGAAGGAGTTTAACTTGTATGAGATTGACCATACCAAAGCAACTATTAATAATCATGGCTTTATGAGAAAGCCTGGGGAGGCTCTTGAGGCAAAGCGTGAAGTTTTTGAACGCGTTTTCATCGAAGAAGCAAAAGGTCTTGAAGCTGCTTGTAAGGCTACTGCGCCATTAAGTTTCTGGATAAAATATTATGTTCCTTCTTCATTTCACGCAACAATGAAGAAACTTTTTCATGCAATAATTGATAAGAAATAAATAGAATATCCTCATGCACAATCGGATAATCCTCAAGAGTGATCTTTTTTAGAATAAAAACATATGAGTTAAATTAAGACTTGAGCTATTGAGTAAAGTTATTAGCTGAAAAACAAGTGTCTGTATCATACTACTCCACGGTAATATGTGTCAATAATTTTTAGTCGGATACTGCTGAATATGGGAAAAATGAAGGTCATGCAAAATAGCTTTGTGACGATAGGGATGCTTTCGACAGTATATGCCTTTAATAAAATTGCTCTATCATTTTTTTAACCGCTGTATATCTGCAATATGATTTGAAGGTGTTTGACATCATGGTATTTCAAGGGGGTGCATTTCCTTTTAAAGTTGAGCATTGGTTACCATTGTTGAGACAATAACATATGCCTATTAGGATGAAACAAATTCATATCTTTACTGTATTCACGACCTCAGAAGCATTTTTCGACGGCCAGTTCAAATATTTGGTTGATCAAGGAGCGGAGATTATTTTGGTGTCAAGCTATAATGAGCGTGCCGAGTCGTTTGCAAAGCGTAATGATATTCGCTTCGTCTCGGTGGAGATGCCTCGAGCAATGGCACTTGGAGCGATACTGAAAGCTATCAAGGCTATTATCAGACTTATCAAACAAGAAACGCCTGATGCTGTTTTTGGTCATACTCCTGTCGGTGCGCTCTGTGCAATGATTGCTGCTAAATGGTGTGGTGTGAGGAATCGTGTGTATTACCGACATGGTGTTATATATACTACCATGAATGGTATAAAGCGCGAGATATTTCGATTAGAAGAGAAGTTTGTGGCAGCATTGGCTACGGCCGTGGTGAACGTATCGCACTCTTTAAATCGTTTGGCCGTAAAGGATGGTTTGAACCCAGACAAAAAGCAGTTTGTGATAGGCCATGGAACTTGTGGTGGGATTGATGCGAAAGAAATCTTTAATCCGGTACTTATTAACGAGAAGAAGAAGATTGAAAAGGCAAAGGAGCTGGGCATTGCAAATGTCGATATCGTGTTTGGTTTCTGTGGTCGCATCTGTGTGGATAAGGGCATACCAGAATTGGTGGATGGGTTCTTGGCGTTCCGTGAACTGCATCCAGAACTTAAGGCAATTCTTCTGCTGATTGGTGTGATGGATGAGCGCGACATTTTACCTCAAGCAACAAAGGATACTATTGGTAGCTGCAAGGATATTGTGATAACCGGTTGGGTGGACAAAGTAGACATTCCTTACTTCTACAGTATGTTGGACGTGTTCGTATTTCCAAGCCATCGTGAGGGTTTTGGTATGTGTGCTATTGAAGCATCAGCTATGGAGAAGCCTCTTTTGGTAAGTCGTGCTCATGGTGTTGAAGATACCATAGTGGAGCACAAAACAGGTGAGTACATCGGTCTGAATGCTGAAAGCATATGCCAAGGAATGGAGAAAATGTTGGATGATGACCTTCGCGTGCTGATGGGTAAAGCCGGACGTAAAATGGTGCTCGACTGGTATGACAGTCACGTTATGTGGCCGCAGGTGTCAGAGTTATATAAACGGATTTTGAAGTAGTTTTCTTTTTAATACGAACAAAACGAAATGAGTCAATTATTATTTAAGTTTCGTATTGCATATAGATTTCAAAAATCTTTGTAGAGAGCGTATTCAGTATATTGAATGATAATCTGCATATGACGGAATTGCGAAAGATAGACAGTAGCTAGCATTTGCTCGGTCCATTATAGTTCCTAAACGGAGCGAGAATATGATACCATTCGATCTGAAAATACAATTGATGGGCATTGTAAAGTCCTACCATCAGATGTATGAATAGCAAAAGAGGGTTAATTGAGACGTTGGCTACTTTCTATTATGAGTAATCAGTGAAAATGCTCCTAATAAATGTGATACAAACTTCGATTGATTATTCTATACAGGAATATAGGCCAGGAAAGGGGAGAAATATTTGTCTGCTTCGTCCTAAGAAGCATGTATCCCAGATAGATAGTGGAGCAAGACTTAAGGAAAAACGTGAATATCTAAGCATTTGCATTGTACCTTTCAGATGGTAGTGAATCATGAGACTTTCATTGATAACAAGAATCATAAAGGCCACTGTAAGTTTGAGCGGACTTACAAAGAGGATATTTAGACTAGGGAAGAGTCCGATTGCAAACATTTTTTGTTATCGACCACACGGAATGTGTCGCTCCTCCTTGCTTAATATCTATATTAATATTCTGAAGGGGAACATGGTGTTTTGCTTCCAAGCAATATTGTGAATGTATTAACTATGACGTTCATCTTATGCCTTAAGTGGCCGGGAGAGCATGATTGCCAATTCTACTGAATAGCTACATCATGCAATATTATATATTTATAACAAAATACCGCAAATACAATGTTATACGTAATAGCACATTTTCTAAGAGATAAGATCCCATGGGTGTGGAATATTGTAGATCAACTCAACTCGATCCTTTTCTCATTACGATATGGAAATAAACTTAAGAAATTCAAATTCAAGACACCTCATAGGGGCTATCAGATTATTCCATTTTGCAATGTCCCTATTGATGTTTTGGTTGAATTCTTTGCGCATCAGCCAGGTGAGGCATACAAATTCTTTCGTCCTCATGGGTTTGACCCTAAAAGCATAAATAAACTGAAGAAGAATAAGGCGTTTTTGGCATATGTTTTAATTGAAGAATCCACCGGACACGTTGTTGGCTATTTCTTTAACAGGTCTTTCTTCCATGGTAAAGGGTTCCGCGGACGTATGGTAGATATTGATTATCGAGGTCGTGGCCTTGGCATAATGATGAACTGTCTATTGAATGAAATTGGTTTTGGTATTGGTCTTCGCCTCTTTGAAACGGTGAATAGGAATAATGTCGCATCATACCGAAGTGCGATATCTGCGAGCAATGTGAAAGTAATTGAAGAAATGGCAGATGGAGATTTGTATCTTGAGATATTGAAAGATTAATAATATGATTCTAAAATGGATTTTTGACAGGTCTGTAGCATTTCTCGGTCTTCTTTTTTTATGGCCTGTATTAGTCATTGTGGCCGTCATGGTAAAAATCAAGATGCCTGGAGGACCAGCATTTTTTGTTCAAAAACGTGTCGGTAAAGATGGTAAACTCTTTAATTGCCATAAATTCCGCACAATGACCGTCAACCACAATGGTTCGACTGTGTCTGTTGCCGGAGACTCCCGAATCACTCCATTCGGAGCAACACTGCGTCACTATAAACTGGATGAGTTGCCAGGATTGTGGGATGTACTTGTTGGGAACATGTCCTTTGTCGGCCCTCGTCCGGATGTGCCTGGATATGCAGACAAACTCGAAGGAGACGACCGTGATGTACTTAAACTCCGTCCTGGGATAACAGGCCCTGCAACATTGAAATACCGTCTGGAAGATGAGATGATATCCGAATATGTGAAGAAGAAACAGGCAGAGGGGGACTCTCGTCCGATGCAGGTAATTGCTACAGAATATAATGATAAAGTAATTTATCCAGACAAGGTTCGTTTGAATTGTTACTACTATAGGCACTATTCATTCCTCAAAGACCTTGAAATAATCTTTGCTACAGTACTTCATTTCAAGGTTAAGTTTGCAGGCGAAGAAGTCTGATGCGTAATATCATCAGTTGTATATTGGTATTCAAAAGCTAATACTCTAAATATAAAATCAATAATATTATGTCAGAAGAAAGAAAAACAATTTATCTCTGCTTGGCTCATATGTCAGAAGAGGGATGGGAACAGAAATATGTCAAAGAAGCTTTTGACACAAACTGGGTAGTTCCGATGGGCCCGAATGTGAATGCTTTCGAGAAGGATTTGGAAGCATTTGCCAATAGTAAAAGCGATGGCAGTCAGTCTCTTGATAGAAAGGTAGTCTGTCTTTCTGCCGGAACAGCAGCCGTACATCTCGCTCTGATTGGGTGTGGGGTAAAGGCTGGCGATGAGGTTCTGGTTCAAAGCTATACTTTCTGTGCTTCATCTCATCCGATTACCTACCTCGGTGCCAACCCGATTTTCGTAGGATCAGAGAAAGAGACATGGAATATGGATCCTCAGTTGCTGGAAAAAGCCATAATTGACCGTAAAGAGAAGACTGGCAAGTATCCTAAAGCCATCGTTCCGGTTGCTCTTTATGGTATGCCGTATCAAATTGACAGAATTATGGCGATTGCTGACAAATATGGTATTCCTGTGGTTGAGGATGCTGCTGAAGGCATGGGATCACGTTTTGATGGACAGGTACTTGGTACTTTTGGCCGCTATGGAGTGCTCTCTTTCAACGGTAACAAGATGATTACAACATCAGGTGGAGGTGCTCTTATCTGCCGGAATCCAGAAGAGGCGAATGAAATCATGTGGTATGCTACTCAGGCCCGCGACGCATATCCATACTATCAGCATACTGCTATCGGATATAATTACCGTATGTCGAATATATGTGCCGGTATTGGACGCGGTCAGATGACTGTACTTAACTCGCATATTGCTCACCACAAGCATGTGCAGAAATTATACGAAGAGTTGTTGGCCGATATACCCGGTGTACACATCCACAAGCAGCCGGACGATCCTCGCTACGATGGTAACTATTGGCTTTGTGCGGCGACTCTCGCTCCGTCTGTTCGTATCCAGGGACAGGAAAATGCATATAAAGAGGTAATCAAGACTGCGGTTGGTGGTGCAGCAGGTGTAATTCACGCAGTTGACAGCGCGACAACGGATTGTCAGCCGAACGATAATGTTGAGGCTCTTCGCGTTTTCATGCTTGGTAAGAAGATAGAGACTCGCCCGACGTGGAAACCAATGCACAAGCAACCGGTATATGCGGATGCTCCAGTTTATACAAATGGAGTGGAGGAAGATCTCTTTAAGGTTGGTTTTTGCCTCCCTGCCGGACCATATGTTACAGATGACGATGTCCGCTACATAGTTGATTGCATTAAGGACGCTATTGTTGGATAGCTTATTACCTATGAATTACGATTCCGAGGTCTACAAGTAGTTAGTTTCGATGTAGCCGGACGACATGTCTGTCCATATGCCGATAGCCCCCCCCTCCGCAAAAATGGAATTTCAGTTTCAACCCAGTTACGTCTTTGAAAGGTAGCTTGTGTTTGCAGAGAGGAATGCCCCAAGAGCATTTGTTAAATTCTGTAATCATGTTGATCAATAATATACTTCTGGATACAATTGCCGCGAAAGCCAAAGCTTCGGAGCGGTTGCGGATGAATTGTGATCTGCGCAATTCGCCTGCGGATACTTCCCAGCGTTTGCTGAACGCTTTGGAGATTGGAACTGTGATGCCGATTCATCGTCATCAGACAACATCCGAAACACAGCTTCTGTTGCGAGGGAAAATCGACGTGATGTTTTACGACGATCAACGTCGTGAAATTCAGCGCTATCATCTCGATCCGTCAACCGGTGTGTACGGAGTCGATATTCCGGCAGGAATGTGGCACAGTCTGGAAGTTGCTGGAGCCTGCGGTGCTTTTCGAAGCCAAGGATGGCCCCTATGCGCCGCTGGCGCCTGAGGACATGCTGTGACGGCATAGATGTGATAGCAATACGAGCATAGGCTCAAAATGGGTAGGCCGGCGATTCAGTTCGTCGGCCTTTTTTGTGCCGAAGCGCGGCGGGGCTTCGATTCGGGTGGTTGTGAACTTCCCCTTTTTGTAGCCTTGGATACTGTTTCAAAGAGTGTGTCTGATACTGTTTCAAAGAGTGTGTCTGGAGAAGGATAAATAAAAAAGTCTACAGATTTTTTAGATTTGTATAGGGAACCAACAAAAACTAAAAAAGGAGTAGACTTATGGTGTTGACAAAGGAACAACTTTCCGAATTAATATGCAAACATTCGGAGCGGGAAAATGGTCTTCAGGATCTGTTGGAGATCTTGTTGGAGAGTATGATGGTCTCGGAGCGCCGGGAATATCTCCGGGAAAACTCCACGTCAGGGAACAAATGCAACGGATTTCGCCCGGGGCATAGTTACGGTCATGGTCGTACACTGACGTTCCGGATACCACGAGATCGCTACGGGAATTTTCATCCCCGGATCCTGGCGATCCTACGCCATCAGGAGGATGAATGCGAACGTCTTGCCGGAACGCTTTACACGAAAGGTCTTACGCAGGAACAGGTCGGCGAGGTATTCCAGGATATCTATGGCGAGCACTACAGCAAGGCGAGCATTTCGCGGATGCTGGACTACCTTCGGGAAGATGTTTCGCAATGGCTCACGCGCTCTCTGGAGGCTTATTATCCGATCGTCTTCATCGATTGCGTACACATGAAGATCCACCGCAAGCGGAGCGTAGAAACAGAAGCTTTCTATGTGGTGCTAGCCGTGCGTGAAGACAAGCGGCGTGAAGTGCTGGGGATCTTCAATAAGCCCACGGAGAGTGCCCTGGGCTGGGGCGAGATGCTCACAGAGCTGCAGGAACGAGGCGTTCGGAAGATCGGCCTGGTGTGTGCCGACGGGCTGAAGGGTCTGGAGGATGTCATCAGTGCGGTCTTTCCCGGAACCCCGCTGCAACGCTGTACGACGCACCTGAAACGCAATCTGCTGAGCTGCGTGCGCAACGGCGACAAGGGAGAGCTGGCCGAGGATCTGCGGCAGCTCTTCCGTACGGGGGATCGCAGCTATACAGTAGAGAGAGCTTGGGAACAATGGCAGGCGCTCTGTGAGAAATGGGGTCAGGATTATCGCAGTTTTCGACGACGGGCGGAGGATCCGGCCTAC
>ERZ1027066.909-NODE-909-length-13386-cov-8.868352_pt1 | contig 13386 bp, 8 predicted proteins | sample MGYA00519282_ERZ1027066 | MGnify/ENA primary metagenome ERZ1027066 (study PRJEB26926, sample SAMN06164494) | human gut metagenome | biome: ENVO:00009003; feature: ENVO:2100002; material: ENVO:00002003 | host: Homo sapiens | place: USA | collected 2012 ... | reverse complement strand
TGTCTCGTGGGCTCGGAGATGTGTATAAGAGACAGTATTATAACAAAGTGTCCTGGCACTGTCAACAGCAAGACTTTGTCAGATTTTACCAAATATAGCATGAATATTTTATGTATTTTTATTTCCATAAAAAAAACAGTTCCAAAGTATCGCTCACATGGAGTTCTCTGGAACTGCTTTTCCTATTTGATTGCGATCGCTTCGATTTCAAGCATAACATCCTTCGGAAGACGTGCAACTTCCACACAGCTTCTGGATGGGAAATCTGTTGTAAAGAAAGTCTTATACACATCGTTGATGGCGCTGAAATCATTCATCTCTTTGATGAATACCGTTGTCTTAACTACATTGTCCATATTGGTTCCGGCTGCTTCCAGCAAATTAGAAAGATTGGTAAGTGCCTGTTTCGCCTGAGCCACAGACCCCTCCGGAATCTCTCCTGTCTCCGGTACAACCGGGATAATGCCTGATGTATAAACCATACCATTTACTTCGATTGCCTGTGAATATGGTCCGATTGCTGCTGGTGCTTTTTCTGTACTGATTACTTTTTTCATGTTGTTAGTCCACCTTTCTGATACTTCTTTCAGTTATTTCCACACGATGTTCCTTATATAAACGTCCCACCGCACGTTTGAAAGCATTTTTACTGAGTCCGGTCTCTCTCTTAATGACTTCCGGGGATGCTTTATCTCCAAATGGAAGCACTCCGGCAAATTCCTCAATAACCTGCATCACCTTCTCAGCATCCTCATCCATCTGCAGGTATGCCTTGTCACGCAATGACACATCCAGTTTTCCATCCGGCTTTACTTTTGTCACTTTTGCCTCGATCACATCTCCGATACGAAGTTTGCTTGTATCTTCATGTCGTGGGATCATAGCGGAATATTTATCATCCACTGCAACAAAGGTTCCGAAATTATCACTGAACTCATAAACTCTTCCCTCTACATGGTCTCCCTCTTTGTATGGAGAATCCGTGGAAAGCAGATCATAAAGCTTTTTCATACTCGCACAAAGTCTGCTGCTCTTATCAATATAAAGTGTGACTAAGATCTCATCTCCCGGCTCGACCTTTCTGGTCATCTCTTTAAACGGTAAGAACAGATCTTTTTCTAAGCCCCAGTCTAAAAAGGCTCCGATCTTTCCGATTTCTAACACTTCTAAGACTGCCAGTTGTTCCAGTTGTAATTTTGGTGTATTGGTTGTTGCGATCAGCCGGTCTTTGGAGTCTTTATATAAAAACACTTTCAGCACATCACCGATCTTTACCTCCTGCGGCACCTGCTTTGCCGGAAGCAGCACGCGTGTCTCATCCTCCGGTTTCTGTGCTAAGTATACTCCAAACTCTACTTTTTTTACAACAATCAGTTCCTGATATTCTCCTAATTTAATCATTTCTTCCTCCGAAAAATTCTATGATCGCATATGGGCTCTTTTCTTTGTCCGCTAACACCACCGCGATCTTCTCCTCTGTATTTTCCACAAACGGATACATGATATCGCCTAACACTGCTGCTTTTCTGTATTCTACCCTCAGCTCGCTCACAAGAAACTGCTCCGGTAAAAATTCTTCTGCCATCAATACATATTTGCCGTTGTTCACATGATGGTTAGAATCAATGCAAAAACGGTGTACCGCAAACGGCTCTTTCGCTTCTAAATGCTTTGGCATTGGGATTTTTCTTGCAGCATATTCCATCGGATAAGGTTCCCCTAACTCATATGCATTTGCAACCTCGTCCGGGATCCGAACCGGTTTTCCGGTTTCCGTATTTACAAATATCCAGTTAGAATTTGCATAGACTAAATCTTTTCCATGCTCATCCTGCAGCATCAGATTTCTGTGTCCGAAAAAATTCTTAAATGCATATGGATTTGCAATGATCCGTATCTGCTCTCCCAACTTCGGATATTCCTTTATGACGATCTGCCAGGAAGCTAACAGCCACGCTCTCTTTTGCCCTTTTAAAAATTCGAGACCGCCTCCGACATCCTCGGAGTGAAAGGTACAGCAGTCCTGAAAGTAATCCAGAACAGACTCCAGTTTTATCCTATGCGTTTCATCCACTTCACTATAGCGCACACGCGCATCCATCTGATACATTGCCTGTCCTCTCTTTCGCCCGAAGGGCTTTTTATTCTATAGGAAATTCTATAGTAAACACAACTTTCATACTTTAATGTAACATATTTTTTCTTATAGAGGAACAAAAGTGTGCTTCGCACACTTCCGCGCTCCAATTTCTTCTATAGCACAGCTTTTGTTCCGCGCGCGAGCGGTGCTGCCTCGCAACTACTTACCCCTCCGCGAGCTGCGCATCTTCGCCCGAAGGGCTTTTTGCTCTATAGGAAATACAAATTTTCACGCTTTAATGTAATACGGTATTTCCTATAGAGCAAAAAAGCACCATATCTGCATATGGTGCTTTCAAAACTGGCCCACAAGGATTCGAACCTTGAAATGACGGAGTCAGAGTCCGTTGCCTTACCATTTGGCGATGGGCCAATGTGTTGTCTCAACAAAAGATATTATACACATGTGGCTATATAGTGTCAAGCATTTTTTTATTTTAATTAAATGTAATTGAATATAAATCTGCTTGTCCTGCTAAAATGTGAGCACCGGCTAATTTTTAAACAGCAACACCTCGCCATCATATTCAGCAAATGTCACCTCATCACCCCACTCAAGCTTTGCCGTGCCGTTTGTCTGCTCTATGATTGTTTTCTCTATGCGTTTTTTATCATTTTCCGGGATAACGGCTTTTACGAGCACATCCGCCTCATACGCTGTGTCCATCACCGTAATCTTCTCCTGTGCAAACAGATACTGAAGTCTTCCGATTCCGGTATAGTCCGTCCTGATAAACAGTACTGCACCATCCTTCTTCTCTATTATCTCACTTGCCGAAAGCCCCGCCTTTGTGGCTTGCTGATACGCACGCACCAGTCCGCCTGTGCCAAGCAGCACCCCACCGAAGTATCTCGTTACAACAACAGCGGCATTGTGGATATTTTCCTTAAGGAGCACATCAAGCATAGGACGGCCTGCGGTGCCTGCAGGCTCCCCGTCATCCGAGCATCTGGTCAGCTCCTGTCTCTTTCCTATAACAAAGGCACTGCAGTTGTGCCTTGCATCCCAGTATTTCTTTTTCGTCTCATTGATAAAGCTTACAGCCTCATCCTCAGACTCTACCGGCCTTACGGTTGCTATAAACCTCGATTTCTTCTCTGTTATCTCACCCTGTCCGCCCTTGTACACGTACAGGCTTATAGTATTCTCTGACATATGATATTCTTTCCATCCTGATATTGCCTGATTACACTCATGCATCTTAAAGACACTTTATTGAGCTGTAATTGTTACCTGTATTATATAATATGAAAACCAATCTGTAAATTGCATTTAAATGCTATATTTGATATAATAATGTATACTGTTTATTTTCTAATCACAGTATATACAAACAAGATTACAAATCTTTATAATGACAAGGAGGCCTATATATGAATTACGGCAAAAAAGCTACAATGCAGCTGCTCCGGAAATATGACAATAAGAGCTCTAAGGTCAAAAACAAGTTCAAGCTCATTGTTCTAAAGATTCTTCTGGTTGTAGTAATTGTAGCAGGCGCAGCCGGCATCAGTTCAGGAATCGGTGTCATGAAGGGAATCATTGATTCCGCACCTGACATATCAAAGATCGATGTCACTCCTACCGGCTACTCAACTACCGTTCTGGCGGCAAACGGAGAAGAAACCGCCACACTCGTAGGTCAGGGGGCAAACAGGCAGTATGTCACCATCGATGAGATTCCGCTGGATTTGCAGCATGCTTTTGTTGCAATCGAGGATGAACGCTTTTACGACCACAACGGCATCGACCTGCATGGTATCGGAAGAGCCTTTATCTCCGGTCTGTCAAAGGGCAGATTCAGTGAGGGAGCCAGCACAATAACACAGCAGCTCATCAAGAACAACGTACTGACCAGCTGGACAAGCGAAACTTCCTTTGTAGAAAAGCTTCAAAGAAAGATTCAGGAGCAGTACCTTGCCCTTGAGCTCGAAAAGCAGGTAAACGACAAGGACTGGATTCTTGAAAACTACATGAATTCGGTCAATCTGGGGGCAAATACCCTCGGTGTGCAGGCCGCATCCAAGAAGTACTTTAACAAGGATGTCTCAGAGCTCACGCTTTCTGAAGCATCTGTCATCGCAGGTATCACTCAGAATCCATCCGGCTACAACCCTATCACACACCCTGACAAAAATGCCAAGAGACGTGAAAAGGTGTTAAATAACATGAAGGATCAGGGCTATATCTCCAAGGCGCAATATGATGAGGCCATGGCCGATGATGTCTACTCAAGAATTGCTGAGTACAACACCACAGGCTCAGGCTCTGTGAACACATACTTTATTGATGCACTCATCGACAACGTGTTCGACGATCTCACAGCCGCCGGTTACTCTGAGACAGAAGCCTACAAGCTGATTTACAAGGGCGGACTGACTATCAAATCGACCCAGGACCTTACTATGCAGACTATATGCGACGAGGAGGCAAACAATCCATCCAACTATCCGTCCGACGCAAAGTATTCGTTCCAGCTTTCCTTCGAAGTAAAAAAGGCAGACGGTTCGTACAAGACCTACACGAACCAGACCATGCTCTCTTTTTATAAGAAGAAAACCAACAATGATGATTTCAGCATCAACTACTCAAGCCCTGATGAATGCAATGCAGCTATTGCACAGTACGAGCAGGATGTACTTGAGGAGGGCGATTCAATTGTGGAGGGTTCTGAAGCTGTCAATATCACGCTGGAACCACAGGTTGCCATGACAGTCATCGACCAGAGCACCGGTGAAGTAAAGGCACTGGTCGGCGGTCGCGGTGACAAATCCGGCAACAGAACATGGAACAGAGCTACAGATACATGCAGACAGCCCGGCTCTACCTTCAAGATAATCGGCTGCTATGCTGCTGCTCTCGATGCAGGCGGCAAAACACTTGCATCCGTGCAGGATGATGCACCGTTTACAGTAGGTTCAAAAACCTTTAACAACTATGACAAATCTTTCGGAGGCTTTACCTCCATCCGATGGGCAATAACAAAGTCCATCAATATTGTAACAGTCAAAACCTTACAGGATATCGGGGTTGATCTCGGTTACAAATATGCGGAGGATTTCGGTATTTCAACTCTCACCGATTCCGACAAAAACCTGTCACTGGCGCTCGGCGGACTGACAAAGGGTGTCACAAACCTTGAGCTCACAGGTGCATATGCTACTATAGCCAACGGCGGAGTATACTTAGAGCCAAAGTTCTACACTCAGGTTCTTGACCACGATGGCAATGTATTACTTGACAAGACCACTACACAGGACACACGTACTGTAATCAAGGATACTACGGCATGGCTTCTTACAGATGCCATGAAGGATGTTCTGACACAGGGAACCGGAAAGCTGGCGCGCTTTGACAGCCAGATAGCCCAGGCAGGTAAATCCGGTACCACAACCAGTAACCGCGACTGCCTGTGGGCAGGCTACACACCATACTACACATGTGTCGTATGGGGCGGCTATGATGACAACTCAAAACAGTCCGGCAAGCTCACATCCTACCCTAAGAATATATGGAGGAATGCCATGAGCAGAATCCATGAAGGACTTGAAACCAAAGACTTTGTACAGCCGGATGGTATAACAAATACCACGGTATGCAGCAAATCAGGACTTGTTCCTTTAGAGGGAACATGTGACAATGATCCTCGAGGATCAATGCTGACAACCGAATATTTTGATACGGACACTGTGCCGACAGACAGCTGCGACCATCATGTTGCACTTGAGATTTGTGCCGATTCGGGAGCCATTGCCGGTCCGTATTGTCCGAATAAAACATCAAAGGTATTTATAACAGGCGCTGTATCAGGCAGCCCTGAGTATGAATTCATGGCAGATGATACGTTCATGAATACCGTATGTACATTACATGATGCAACATCGCTGATTAACAGCTCACCAACCACCACGGATCCTACCAATTCCGGTACTACACCGGGCAGTACTGACGGCACTGCGGCTGGAGCACAGACAGGTGGGGCTGGAACTGGTACCGCTGCCGGCTCAGGTGCTGGTACTGGTGGCTCTGGAGCCGGTGCTTCCGGTACCGGTGGCTCCGGTTCAGGTAGTACTGATACCGGCAGCTCCGGTTCATCCGGTAACACTCATCGTTAACCATTACGATTTACAACTTAATTATCTAAAGCAAAACCCCCAAGGATCATATCCTCGGGGGTTTTTGTTGATGTATATATGCTAAGGGGATTAGATAATAATTTGCATTACTCTACATCCTGTAATGCCTCAATTCCTTCCTCGCCTGTACGAACCTTGACAACCTGTGCCACGTCGTAAACGAAGATCTTACCATCTCCGATATGTCCGGTGTAGAGAGTCTTCTTAGCAGTCTCAATAACCTTTTCTACCGGAATCTTGCCAACGATTACCTCAACCTTAACCTTTGGAAGTAATGTCGCATCAAGCTCAGCTCCACGGTATTTCTCGCCGGCACCCTTCTGGATACCACAGCCCATAACCTGTGTCACTGTCATTCCTGTTACACCTAAGTCATTCATAGCTTTACGAAGCTTGTCGTACTTTGTAAGCTTTGAAATAATAACAACCTTGTGGATACCGCTTGCTGAAGCCGGTGTTGTTGCATTTACAACAGGCACTGCTGCATCCTTCTTTGCCTTAGAAGCTGTTGCATACTCTGAAGAACCAAGGTCTGTATTTTCATTGACATCCATAACATCACCTGATACATCCATGATAGCAAATCCTGCGTATGCTGATGGAAGACCATGCTCTGTTGGGTCAAGTCCGATGATTTCCTCTTCCTCTGAAACTCTAAGTCCCAGTGTAGCCTTGATAACAAGGAATACGATTGTAATAGTTACTACTGTCCATGCTGCAACAGACACAAAGCCTGTGAGCTGGAGTCCTAAAAGCTTAAATCCACCGCCGTAGAAGAGTCCTACGAGCTCGTTGCCCTTTGAATCAGCGATTGAATATCCCGGAACACTGTTTGTGGCAAAAAGACCAACAGCAATTGTTCCCCAGATACCATTCATCATATGTACTGCGACAGCACCTACAGGGTCATCAACACGAAGTACATTGTCAAGGAACCATACACCGAAGCAGACGAGAAGTCCTGCTACGGAACCGATAATGATAGCACCAAGTGCATCTGTTACATCACAGCCTGCTGTGATAGCTACAAGTCCTGCAAGTGAAGCATTCAGACACATTGACACATCAGGCTTGCCATATTTGAGCCATGTGAAAATCATACATACTACTGTTGCAAGTGCAGGTGCGATTGTTGTTGTTACAAAGATAGAACCAAGCTGCTCTACTGATTTTGCTGCTGCACCGTTGAATCCATACCAGCCAAGCCAGAGAATGAATACACCGAGTGCACCGATTGTGATATTATGTCCCGGAATAGCGTTTACTTTTGTAATCTTTCCGTTTTTATCCTTTGTAAACTTTCCGATACGAGGTCCAAGAATTGCAGCTCCTACAAGAGCACTGATACCACCAACCATGTGGATGGCACATGAACCTGCGAAATCATGGAAGCCAATCTGTGAAAGCCAGCCACCGCCCCAGATCCAGTGAGCCTCGATTGGGTAAATAAGTGCTGAAATAACTCCTGAATAAACACAATAGGAAATAAATTTTGTTCTCTCAGCCATAGCTCCTGATACGATAGTTGCTGTTGTCGCACAGAAAACCAGGTTGAATACAAAGTTTGACCAGTCAAAATCTTTGTAAGATGTAAAGATGTCAAATCCCGGTTTACCGATGAAACCAAGAACATCTTCACCTAATAAAAGTGAAAAACCAATCAGTATGAATACAACTGTACCAATACAGAAATCCATCAGGTTTTTCATAAGGATGTTACCGGTATTCTTTGCTCTGGTAAAACCTGCTTCTACCATAGCAAAACCTGCCTGCATCCAGAATACCAATGCTGCTCCAATAAGGAACCAGACTCCGAAAATTACTCCACTAATCTCTTCTGTCATAGTAATGTCCTCTCTTTCCTGTTTCTTCTTTCATTTTTTCATTTTATTGAAAATAAAATTTATAAAAAAACAGAGACACTTCACCAATTTCCACAGCTTCGTGGTTCAGCAAAATGTCTCCATTTTATTATTATGTTAAATTAAATCATATATGCCGCTCTAAACAGCTTTCCGTAAGCTTTGGGCCTTAAACTACAAGGATTAAACCTCGAAGATTAAATCGCCGTATGATGGCATTGGCCACATCTCTTTGTCGACAATCATTTCAAGCTCATCAACCGGAGTACGAAGAGCATCCATAGCAGTCTTTACAACATCTCTGTAGTAAATAGCCTGCTCTCTGCCCTCTTCCATAGCACCGGCCTTTGCTGTCTCATCCTTAAGCTTTGCAAGTGCAACCTGTGCATCTGAGAGAAGAGCTGAGCTCTCTGTAAGAAGCTCTGACTGAACAGATACATCTGCATCAGCAACTGCACTCTTAACTGAGTTAACTGACTGTGCAAGTGATGTAATATACTTGATAACTGCAGGAATAATCTGCTTTCCGGCAATATCAATCATAGCCTTTGCTTCTATATTAATAGTCTTTGCATATGTCTCATACTCGATCTCGGCACGGCTCTCAAGCTCTGTCTTTGTAAATACACCGAACTTCTCGAATGCTGCAACTGACTCAGGAGCAACGTATGCAGGAATTGCATCTACCATAGACTTGATGTTTGGAAGTCCACGTCTCTCTGCCTCAGCTACCCACTCATCTGAGTATCCGTTTCCGTTGAATACGATTCTCTGGTGCTCTACTGCGTAATCCTTGATGAGATCATGTACAGCGAGGTCAAAGTTGTCTGCCTTTTCAAGTATATCACAAGCGTCTGAGAATGCCTCAGCAACGATTGTGTTAAGCACGATGTTGGCCTGTGCAACAGAATCCTGTGAACCAACCATACGGAACTCGAACTTGTTTCCTGTGAATGCGAATGGTGATGTACGGTTACGGTCTGTAGCATCCTTCATGAAATCAGGAATTGTCTTAACACCTGTCTCAAGCTTCTCACCCTTTAAGCTGTGTGTAGCTGTACCTGTTGCGATAAGCTGGTTCAATACGTCTCCAAGCTGGTCTCCAAGGTAGATAGAAAGGATTGCAGGTGGTGCCTCGTTGGCTCCAAGTCTGTGATCGTTTCCTACATCTGCTGCTGCCGCACGAAGAAGTGCTGCATGCTCGTCGATTGCCTTTAACATACATGTGAGTACAAGTAAGAACTGTACATTGTCATGTGGTGTCTTGCCAGGCTCAAGCATGTTGATACCATCATCTGTTGTGATTGACCAGTTGTCATGCTTTCCTGAACCGTTAACTCCTGCGAATGGCTTCTCATGAAGTAAGCACTGGAGTCCGTGACGGCCTGCCACCTTCTTGAGTGTCTCCATGATAAGCTGGTTGTGGTCAACAGCTACGTTGCACTCAGCATAGATAGGTGCAAGCTCGTGCTGTGCAGGTGCTACCTCGTTGTGCTGTGTCTTGGCTGAAACACCAAGCTTCCAGAGCTCCTTGTTTACATCTCTCATGTAAGCTGCGATTCTCTCACGGATAGCTCCGAAATAATGATCATCCATCTCCTGTCCCTTTGGAGGCATAGCTCCGAAAAGTGTACGTCCTGTGAAGATGAGATCCTTTCTCTGTAAATACTTCTCACGGTCTACGATGAAGTACTCCTGCTCAGGTCCGACAGAAGGTGTAACCTTCTTTGATGTTGTATTTCCGAATAATCTAAGAAGTCTCAGTGCCTGATCGTTAATTGCTTCCATTGATCTAAGAAGAGGTGTCTTCTGATCAAGAGCCTCGCCTGTGTATGAACAGAAGGCTGTTGGAATGCAAAGTGTTGCGCCTGCTGCATCCTGTCTTACAAATGCAGGTGATGTACAATCCCAGGCTGTATATCCTCTTGCCTCAAATGTAGCACGAAGACCACCTGATGGGAAAGATGAAGCATCCGGCTCACCCTTTATTAACTCTTTTCCTGAAAAGCTCATAAGTACTTTTCCGTTTGGCATTGGAGAAGTGATAAATGAATCATGCTTCTCAGCAGTAACGCCTGTAAGTGGCTGGAACCAATGTGTATAGTGTGTTGCACCCTTCTCAATGGCCCATTCCTTCATCTCGTGTGCGATAACATCAGCAGTCTCGAGATCAAGCTCCTTTCCTTCGTCCATAACCTCATGGAGCTTCTTGTAAACCTTCTTTGGAAGACGCTCCTGCATAACTGCATCGTTAAATACGTTCTCTCCAAAGATGTCTGCTACGTTGAAATATTCCTGTTCGCTCATATCTTACATCCTTTCTGTTCATCAATCCCCTTGAGTGAATTGTTATTTTCAAATAATGTTTAAACAGCTGCACAACATATAAACTCGAATATTCTTGTTTTATGCCGGACTTCTTAGTTTATTAAAAAAGAGGGCACTCCATCTATGGTGGAACGCCCTCGTTCATTTCGCTTAACATTATTTCTGAAATTAAGATACTCCTTTGAGTATCAAAAATCAAGTGTTTGCATTAAAAAAATTAAGTTTTATAAAATTTTACTACAAGATATAAATATTTTGTAAAGTAGTATGTGCAAAAATACCAAACATTATAGAAAGGGAACACCACATGACAGCAAAAGAACAACTCATAATAACCGATAACAGTCTGAACGAATACCGCAAAATACTGCAAAATGAGGAAAAGAAGGCATCAACAATAGAAAAATATATACGCGATGTAAAAAAGCTGCGCGACTTTGCAAAAGGACAGCCTATCACACAGGAGCTTCTGATAAACTACAAGCAGCATCTGCAGTCCTCAAACCTATATACCACATCAAGCATCAACTCATACATAGCCGCCGCCAACAATTTCTGCAGGACGATGGACGCACACCTGCTGCATATAAAAATGCTCCGCACCCAGCACTGCGCCTTCACATCAATACAAAATGAGCTGAGCATGCAGGACTACACCACCCTGATAAAAACAGCCATCACGCAGAACTGTACCCAGCTTGCCATGATAATAGAAACACTCGGAAGCACAGGCATCCGAATAAGCGAGCTCAAATATGTGACAGTCGAATCACTGCACACCGGAATGGCCTCCATATCCAATAAGGGAAAAATACGTCAGATACTATATCCACAAAAGCTGATATATGCACTGCTAAGTTACTGTAAAAGTAAGGGCATTCTCTCCGGCTGTGTATTCAAAACAGCAGGCGGAAAGCCACTCGACCGCAGCAACATATGGCACTCCATGAAAAAGCTCTGCAATTCTGCCGGAATAGATTCCGCAAAGGTTTATCCTCATAATATACGTCATCTGTTTGCCCGCTGCTTCTATGAGCAGACCAATGATATAGCCAAGCTTGCAGATGTGCTGGGGCACAGCAATATAGAGACCACACGAATTTATATCAAGACCTCCGGCAATGAGCACCGAAGGCTGCTGGACGGAATGGGGATGGTGGTGTAGTGGAGATGAGCTTACAGCTTCTCTCCCACCACCCTGCACCGCTTCCTGCAAAAAGCAATGCCGTAGGCTAAAATATCACATCTGTCCTCATCTCGCAGAGCCTCATCATAGCGCTTATCCTTAATCTGTGCCATGGCAGCATCACACGCTGCGTCAAGCCCCTTAATCTCCTTCGCATACTTCACCTCGATGATGATGCCTGCATCAGGATCCTCCGGCTTGATTAAAATATCACTGAAGCCATCACCCGACTCACGATTGGACTTGATAAGCCAGTCCGGATTGCTGCCTCGCAACAGCCCCAAAAGCAGCCCATGATAAAAATTCTCCTTCATATCATCAGGTGCCTTGGTGTCCAGTATGCTAATCATACGTCCCATCACGATATTTAGCTGCCTTTCAATCTGCTGCTCATCCTTATCCAGGATAGCTCTTGATAAAAGCTTCATCGTGTCATTTTCATTAGCTACAACAGCCTTGAACCACTCCTGAATCTGGAGGACAAAGACCTCGCGTACCTCCTTATTGGGAATGACAAGCTTATACGCATAGCTTTCACTGTCAGGCAACTTCACCTCACCGATTTTTGTGAGGTAGCCTGTTGTAAAAAGTACACTCCAAATATTGTCAACACTGTTCTCAATCTCATCATATGTCAGGTCCAATCGGATGACTTTCTCAACTGCCTCACCGGCAATCAGGCGCTCAATCTCGTCCTTTGTAGACGAATCGGCTCTGTTAATAAGGCGTCTCACCAGATTGTTTCCGCTGCTATTAATCCAATATGTCTGTGGCTTTGCATCGCTGTCATCACGCAGATGGTCGACATGATTTATTACATCCCACGGACAGTAAACATCAGCCCTGCCGAAATGATATCCGTCATACCACTCCTTTATCTCATCAAAATGCGAATCCATCCCATAGTCAGACAGCAGCTTTCTCACCTCTTTATCAGTAAAACCAAACTGCTCATCAAATCTTGAATCAGTAATTGACATGACCTTGAAATTATTAAGCCCTGTAAATATACTCTCCTTGGAAATTCGAAGACAGCCTGTGAGTACGGCAAACTGTAAAAATTCATTGGTCTTAAGCGCCTGGCCGAAAAGACCTCTGATGAGAGAAACCATCTCCTTGTAATACCCATTCTGGAAGGCCTTGTCTAATGGAACATCGTACTCATCTATGAGGATAACTGCCTTCTGTCCAAAATGCTTAAACAACAGCTTTGAAAGCATACGTATACTGTCCTCAATATTTTCATCAGTTTCCTGAAGCATCTTGCCGAACTGTGTCCTATCCTCATCAGTCAATGCATCACTGGTCTTCAAATAATAATGTCTGTCAAGCTCATTTTTTAAAATAGCACACAGCATACGTCTTGCAGTAGTAAAATCTAAACCATCCACACCCTTGAGCGACAGAAAAATGACAGGGTACTTCCCCATATACTCAGCACAAAGCTCTTTGTTGCCTGAAATATATAAACCATCAAACAAAGTCTTATCCGCGCCTATCTCAAAGAAGCTTTTTAGCATGCTCATATTAAGAGTCTTTCCGAATCGGCGTGGACGCGTAAAAAGAGTCACCTTTCCCCAACCCTGTAAGAGCTGCTCAATAAGCCTAGTCTTGTCAATATAATAGAAACCCAGTTGTCGGATTTCCTCAAAATTCTCAATTCCAACCGGTAAATTCAAAGTATTCGCCATAAAAGCCTCCAAAAAATAATCCGCTATACCATATGAATAGTAT
>ERZ1027066.879-NODE-879-length-13789-cov-9.863186_pt1 | contig 13789 bp, 9 predicted proteins | sample MGYA00519282_ERZ1027066 | MGnify/ENA primary metagenome ERZ1027066 (study PRJEB26926, sample SAMN06164494) | human gut metagenome | biome: ENVO:00009003; feature: ENVO:2100002; material: ENVO:00002003 | host: Homo sapiens | place: USA | collected 2012 ... | reverse complement strand
GCAGACGCACTGGAAATCAATATCCTTGCACTGCAGACGGATGTACAGTATACGTATGGAACCTTCGAGCAGCGCCACATCGACATCCTAAGCCACATCAAGAAGACGGTCAAGATACCCGTCATCATGAAGCTGGGTGACAACCTGACCAATCCGATAGCTCTGATAGACCAGCTGTATGCCAACGGTGCCGCCGCAGTAGTGCTGTTCAACCGCTTCTACCAGCCGGACATCAACATTGAGAAAATGATACAAGTATCCGGTAACGTATTCAGCAATGAATCCGATTTGTCTAAAGCCCTGCGCTGGATAGGCATCGCTTCGGCAGCCGTAAACAAGCTGGACTATGCCGCTTCCGGTGGTATTCACTCGCCCGAAGGCGTTGTCAAGGCAATATTGGCAGGTGCTTCGGCCGTAGAGATATGCAGTGTGCTTTATCAGAATTCAGCTACCATCATTGAGGAGTATATCCGTTTCCTCAACTTGTGGATGGACCGCAAAGGTATGGAAACCATCAGCCAGTTCAAAGGTATTCTGAACGTAAACGACCCGAAGGGGGTCAATACCTTCGAACGTACACAGTTCCTGAAATACTTCTCTTCACATGAATGAGACAAAAGACTGACAAGAAGACAATAAAATTGAAAGGGTGATAACACTACAATGACGTTATCACCCTTTCATTTTATACTATACCGCTATCTTTTTATTTCTTCTTATCCAGCGCCTCAAAGCAGGAATTCTTGCTTACGAACTCCGGAACAATATCCTTCATGGCAGCAACAATTTTCATCTGGTCATAGGTGTAACTTACATCAATCAGTTTCTGGATACGCTCCTTCACCTCGTCATAGTCATACTCACGCACCGTAGCAATCATAATCTTCTCATGATAGGTGGGCTTTGTAAGCTCCTTCACATTCAAGAGTTCCTCGTAGAGCTTCTCGCCATGACGGAGACCGGTAAATTCAATCTTCACATCCGTACGTCCGGAAAGGCTGATCATACGCTTGGCAAGGTCCACAATCTTCACCGGCTTACCCATGTCGAAGATGTAGATTTCACCGCCGTTGCCCATACTGCCGGCCTCAAGAACAAGGCGGCAAGCTTCGGGAATGGTCATGAAGTAACGGATTATCTCAGGATGGGTCACTGTCACCGGACCGCCACGCTGAATCTGGTCGCGGAAACGGGGAATGACAGAACCGTTGGAACCCAGCACATTGCCGAAACGCGTAGTGATGAACTGAGTGGCATGGCCTCCCTCCTTCTGCAACTTCTTCGCAAGAGACTGCACATAAATCTCGCAAATACGCTTGGAACAGCCCATCACGTTTGTAGGGTTAACAGCCTTGTCCGTAGAAATCATCACAAACTTCTCGGCACCGTATTTCACGGCAAGATCGGCAACGGTGCGCGTGCCGAATACGTTCACCTGGATGGACTCGGAAACGTTGTCCTCCATCATCGGCACATGCTTGTAGGCGGCCGCATGGAAAATATACTGGGGCTTGAACTCCTTGAAGATATCCTCCATGCGCGTGGCATTGGAGATGTCGGCTATGATGGTCTCGGCATCGATGTCGCGCCAACGGTCCTGAAGTTCCAGACGGATGTCGTGCAGAGGGGTCTCGGCCTGGTCCACTAAAATAAGTTTATAGGGATTGAACGAAGCCACCTGGCGCATGATTTCACTGCCGATGGAGCCGGCGGCGCCCGTAATCATCACACGCTTGCCCTCCAGATGAGAGGCAACCTTATGGATATCTATCTCGATAGGATTGCGCTGAAGCAGGTCCTCAATCTGAATTTCCTTCAACTGTGTGCGGCTCAGCGCCTGACCGTTCCACTCGCTCAAAGGAGGCGCAGTCATCAGTTTGATGTTGTGCACCAGCAGGCGGTCAGCCATGTCGGACTTCTTCAGTTCCTCCATCTTGGCAGGAGAAATGATGATGGTCTGCACATCGCGGTCGTTCAGCACATCAATCAGCGTATCATCGTTGGGGAACACCCTGACACCCATCATCACCTTGTTGATAAGCTCAGGTTCGTCCGCAATGAATCCGCGCAGACGGTAGTGGTTGCGCAGATTGACACGCAATGCCTTGGCAATGTTGACCCCGGCTTCCTTGGCACCGTAAATGAACACATTGGCACTATGGGTGCCGTCGAAGTTCAGCGCCTCGAAGAAAGTCTTGACAATCACACGGGAGCATGCCATCATGGCAAAGCTGATGATATAAGACATGAACAGCACGCTGACCGGAGCCAGGTTGAACTCCAAATAGCTTTCCGTCAGGACGCTCGTTATCATCAGCAGTGCATACGACACCGTCAATGACACAAAAATGCGCATGATATCCACAAAGGAAGAGAAGCGCAACACATTGGAATACGTACGGAAAACACGGAAGAAAATCAAGTTGACAACAACCGTCCATAAAATGGTCTTGTCAATGGTAGAGGATTCCAAAAAAATGCTTCTGAAATCATATCGGAGAGCATAGGCCAACAGACTGGATATGACGATGATAAATACGTCAATTAATAGAATAGTCCATATCGGAAGCACTTTCGCGGAAAGATACCGATGAAAAAAATTTCGCTTCATTTCGCTTGACAGTTTTGTTTTAGGCGAGGCAAAGATACACTATTTTAGGCAAAACAGACAATAAATCGATAAAAAAATGTTATATCAACTATTTATCGTCTATAAAGAAACTATCCCGCCTCCCTCGTTTTAACAGTTGGAAAGCGGGATGGAAATAATTTTACCCCAGAAAATGCGGTATCCGCTACATCAGATTACTTGCCAACTCGCTCAACTGGCTACGTTCTCCTTTCACCAGATTGACATGGGCAAACAAGTTCTGGTCCCTCATACGGTCTATCATATAAACAAGCCCATTGGACTGACTGTCCAGATAGGGTTGGTCTATCTGCTGAATATCACCGGTAAACACCATTTTTGTGCCTTCACCGGCACGGGTGATGATGGTCTTAATCTCATGCGGAGTCAAGTTTTGGGCTTCATCAATAATACAGTAGGTCTCGCTCAAACTGCGCCCGCGGATAAAGGCTAATGCCTCGATGACCAATTGTTCACTTTTTTGCATATCCTCCAAGCGTTTCACTTCAGAGGAATTGGCAGCGAACTGATGCTTGATTACATTCAAATTATCGAACAAAGGCTGCATGTAAGGAGCCACTTTCTCATTGGCATCACCGGGAAGGAATCCAAGGTCTTTATTGGATAGGGCCACGATGGGACGTGCCAGGAGAATCTGCTTGTAGTCGGTAAGTTTTCCCAATGCGGCGGCCAATGCCAGCAGGGTCTTGCCGGTTCCCGCCTTGCCGGTCAGGGCAACCAACTTGATGTTCGGGTCGTTCAGCACCTCAAAAGCAAAGCTCTGCTCGGCATTGCGCGGCTCAATGCCATAATTCTTTGTCTTGTGGACCCGGCAAATCGAATGGGCAAAGGGATTATAACGCGCAAGCACACTGCTGCGGTCACTCTTCAGCACAAAACATTCGTTGGGACGAATGATGTCCTTAAAATCGAACTCGTTGATGTCCAGTCCTTCTTTGGAAGAATAAATGCGGTCTATCAGCGCAGGGTCAATACCCTCGAACACTTCATTCGACTTTTCGAATATATCCACATTGATTACCTTATCATTGATGTAGTCTTCGCACAGCAGACCGATGGAACGCGCCTTCATGCGCAGATTCACGTCTTTCGTGACAAGGATGGTTTTCATTTTAGGCTTTTTGGTGGAAAGCCAGTCCACTACCGACAGAATCTGATGGTCGGGGATGCGTTCGGGAAAGGAATCACGTACTCGGGGAGAGTCCACCATGCCTGCCACCACAAACAGACGGCCTAAGCCCTCTCCCAATGGCGCCCCTTTGGTGAACAGATTATCATCGGTAATCAAATCAAGCTCACGGACGAACTCACGCGCATTGAAATTAATCTGCTCATTACCTTTCTTGAATTTGTCCAGTTCTTCAAGGACTACGATGGGAAGATAAATGTCATTCTCTTGAAAATTCTTCAAACAGTTATAATCGTGAAGAATCACATTCGTATCAATCACAAAATTTTTCTTAGCTCCCATACACGTTAGATTTAAATTGTTAATACCTTTGCACAAGCTTAAGATAAGCTACACTGCAAGCAATTTCAAGCAAGCTTGATTGCGTTCGGTCTGCATTATCTTTGTCGCTTTTAAAGATAACAAATTAATAGGGAGAAAGGATTGCTTCTCCGTTAAATATTATAAAAGATGGATTATCAGGACACTTTAACTTACTTATATAACAGTGTGCCCATGTTTCAGCAAGTGGGCGGCTCAGCATACAAGGAAGGATTGGAAAACACTCTGACCCTGGACGCACACTTCGAACATCCCCACCGCAGTTTCCGCAGCATTCATGTGGCCGGTACCAATGGAAAGGGTTCCTGCTCGCATACGCTTGCCGCCATACTGCAAGAGGCAGGATACAGGGTCGGGCTCTATACCTCGCCCCATCTGGTGGATTTCCGGGAGCGCATCCGGATTAACGGACAGCCTATACCCGAGGAATACGTCATCCGTTTTGTAGAGCAGGAACGTGGCTTCTTCGAACCCCTCCATCCCTCTTTCTTTGAGCTGACCACCGCCATGGCCTTCCGCTACTTTGCCGATGAAAAGGTGGATGTAGCCGTAATCGAGGTGGGACTAGGCGGACGCCTGGACTGTACCAATATCATCCGTCCGGATGTATGCATCATCACCAACATCAGTTTTGACCATACCCAATTCCTGGGGGACACCTTGGCAAAAATCGCAGGAGAGAAGGCAGGAATCATTAAAAGCGGTATCCCCGTTGTAATCGGCGAGACCACTCCCGAAACGAAATCGGTGTTTCTGGAAAAAGCGCAGGCGACGGGTGCTCCTATCTACTTTGCCGAAGAGAACGACCGTGAGGACTATCCCGGAATAGAATACGAACTGAAAGGGCTCTACCAGCAGAAAAATGCCCGGACCATCCTCACCGCCCTCCCGCTACTGAAAGAAGCCGGCTACCGGCTGGACGGACAAGCAGTGCGCAGTGGCTTTGCCCGTGTGGTGGAACTGACAGGCTTGATGGGACGCTGGCAAAAACTGCAGGAGTCGCCCACCCTGATTTGTGACACCGGCCACAATGTGGGAGGCATCACCTACATTACAGAACAACTGAAACAGCAGGCTTACCGCCAGCTACACATCATCATAGGCATGGTGAATGACAAGGATATACGGGGGGTACTGGCCCTGCTGCCCCGGGAAGCGACCTACTACTTCACCAAAGCCAGCGTGAAGCGAGCATTGCCCGAAAGCGAACTACAGGAGCTTGCCGAAGCAGCAGGTCTGGAAGGACATTGCTATCCTGATGTACCTGCCGCCGTGCGGGCCGCACAAGAAAAAAGCCTCCCGGAAGATTTCATCTTCGTGGGAGGCAGCAGTTTCATTGTGGCCGACTTGTTAGCGAACCGCGATGCACTCAATCTCTACTAAGGCATCTTTGGGCAACGCCTTCACTGCCACAGCCGAACGTGCCGGGAAAGCACCGTCAAAATAGGTGGCATATACCTTGTTCATATCAGCGAACAAGGACATGTCTGCCAGGAAAACGGTTGTCTTCACAATATTTGCCATGCCCAGGCCTGCCTCTTCCAGAATATGCTTTATATTCTCCAAGGACTGGCGGGCTTGCGCTTCAGCACCTTCAGCCATCACTCCGGTAGCTGCGTCAATAGGCAACTGACCTGATACAAATACCATTCCGCCGGCTTCGATAGCTTGGCTATAAGGGCCTATGGCGCCCGGTGCCTTCTGGCTGCAAATCACTTTCTTCATGATTGTCAAAGTTTGTTTTTATTAATAATCGGGTCTATTTTCTTTTTTCTCATAAAAAAATCCGAAGTATATGCAGTATTCCGGAAATCCACGCATTTTATAAATAAAACAACGTAATTTCACTCATAACCTGTTATACCTAGACTTAACTCATTTAACACGGGGGAGTTCCCCAAAACAGAGGCTCTGCTTGCGAAAGCAGAGCCTTTATTCTATCCCATCCCTTTACTTGCAATGCTTCTCAATCAAAGCATCCACATTGGGGTCACCCAATTCCTTTGCCTTGGCAAAGCTGGCACAAGCTTCCTTGTCCTTCTTCATCTGCAGCTGGGCGATACCCATCAGACGGTAGGCCTCGGCATACTTAGGGTCTTTCTCCAGAGCAGCCTTCAGCACATTCAACGCCTCTTCGTAACGTCCCACGCGAAGATTCACCACTGCCAGTTCGGCACGGTAAGTCAAATCCTCCGGATTCAGTTCGATGGCTTTCGCCATATCGTCCAGCGCACGCTGGTACTGCTTGGCCTTCAAAGCAGCCTGCTCACGGTAATAGTAGAACATGTCGTTCACTTTACCGTTCACGGCATTGTAATAGGCGTCATAATCCAGCATGGCATTACGCGCCTGGTCTGCATTCATACGGGCTTGGGCACGCTCCAGCAAGTAAGGGGCGGCTTCCTCCGTATAGGGCTGGGTAAAGCGGGCCACACAACTGTCCATCAGAGCCAGTACCTCCTCGGCAGGCGCCTGCATCAATTCCTTGGTCTTGGCGGCACTGAAGAAGGTAGCCGGAGAGGCCAGAATGGTCTTATTCACTTTATCATAGCTGGTAAATGCCGACGGATAGTCCTGCTTGGCAAACAGGATGTCACCCTCCAACTGGACATAAACCGGAAGCTCGTCAATGGCTATCGCTTTCCGTACCTCGTCCAGAGCCTTGTCGAGCGACCAGTCCTTATAAACTTTCTCGGGCTTGCCCAATGCATAATTATAGATTATCTTGGCCCGGTTGTAATACACATCATCTTTCTTTGCGGCAACCTCCAAAGCCTTATCCATATCTGCGGCGACCTTATCCATGGAAGCATCTTCACGGGACATGAACAGATGCTGGGAAGCACGGCGCAGATAACCGTCGGCACTGGCAGGATATTGTGCAATGAAATCGTTCAGAGTCTCCATATACTTCTCCGGAGACAGTTGGGAAGAAGCCATGTAGAGGAACACCAAAGCCTGCTCTTCGGTATCGGGCAATGCCTTCTTGATACCGATGCCCTTTAATGACATATCTCCATAAGACAATGCGGAGATATTCTGTGACATGGCGAAATTGGCATCAATGGCATAGCAGATGGTAGCCGTGTCTTGTCCGGAGGACTTCTGCGCAAGGCCGAAGACCTGCCCGTCCACAGTCATCAGCGGACAACTCACCATCTTGTCCTTCAGACGCATATCGAGCGTATAATAGGAATAGTTGCCGGAAATCTTATCAGCTTCCTTTACTTTCCCGGCAGTGAAGGAACGGTCCTTTTGGGTGGAATAAGGCAGCAGATATACATCCGCACCGGCAGCCGGAGCCACAGCAGCCAAAGTGAGTGCCGTGACTTTCTTTCCGGAGATGCCGACACGGAACTTGACAACATCGTACATGTCATCGGCCCCCATAATGGCCTCCACCGGCATCTGTGCCCCGTCCGAGCTCATCACAACGGCGCGCTGGGCACCTTTGAACAAGGTGTAGTCAGAAAGCGCAACGCCATCTTCAGTGACAAAAAAGCCGTTTCCAGTATTCAGTATCTTATCGTCCTGGTCGTAGGTCACCACCGAAAAAACGGCACGTTTGGATTTGTCTACCCACTTCGGGGCTTGTGCCACACTCCACTGAGCCAATAAACAGAGAGTGAGCATCAACAGCAATTTCTTTTTCATATCTTAGTTGGTTCTTTGTTTTACCGCTTCATAAATCAAAATGCCGGCTGCAACGGAAACATTGAGGGACTCGATGGTTCCCAACATGGGAATTTTCACCCACTCGTCACACAACGCCAGATTGTCATAGGACACCCCCTTGTCTTCGGCACCCATAATGATGCACATCGGACCGGTATAGTCGGCTTTGGTATAGTCGTAATCGCCTTTCTCCGTGGCTGCCACGATATGGAAACCACTATTCTTGAGGAATTGCAGGGTCTCTTTCAGGCTGTGTTCGCGGCAAACGGGCAAAGTGTGCAAGGCTCCTGCCGAAGTTTTCATGGCATCTGCGTTGACTGATACACTGTTCCGTGCAGGGATAATCACGGCATCTACCGCCGCACACTCGCAAGTACGGGCAATGGCGCCGAAATTGCGGACATCCGTGATGCCGTCGAGCATCACAAACAGAGGATTCTTGCCCTGCTCGAAAAGGAAAGGTACCAAGTCCTCCGTCTTCTGGTAAGTGACTGAAGAGATGAAGGCAATCACTCCCTGGTGATTCTTCCGCGTCACGCGGTTGATGCGTTCCACCGGAACGCGCTGTACCGGTATCAAAGTCCCTTTCAAGACAGCGAACAGCTCTTTTGACAAATCACTCTGAATGTCCTTCTTTACCAATATCTTGTCTATCTCTTTTCCTGCCTGAATGGCTTCTATCACGGCACGAACGCCGAAAATCATTTTACTGTTATCAACCATATATGGGTATTTACTATTTGACGATTTACTATTTACTATTTGATACTTCCAGCAATGCTCTGGCATTGTTCAGTGCGGCTTCGGTCAGCTTAGCACCACTCAGCATATGGGCTATTTCTTCCACGCGTTCATCGTCGGTCAGACGACGGATGTGACTGTTTGTTTCCGTTTCGTTGTCCTGCTTGTACACCTTGTAATGGGCGCGTCCACGGGCAGCAATCTGGGGTAGATGGGTAATGCTGATTACCTGGCGGTCCTGCTCGCCCATCTCCTGCATGATATCCGCCATGCGGTCGGCTATCTCGCCGGAGACTCCGGTATCTATTTCGTCGAATACAATGGTAGGAAGCTTGACGGCACCGGCTATCATTGCTTTGATGGAGAGCATGACGCGGGCTATTTCACCACCCGAAGCTACGGAGGAGACGCTTTGCAATGCCCCGTTCTTATTCGCGGAAAACAAGAAGTTCACAGTATCCGCCCCGTGTATGCCCGGCTCTTTGCGGGCACCTATCTCTACCTGGAAACGGACATTGGGCATGCCCAACGGAACCAGCCGCGCAGCCATCTGCTTCTCCACTTCACGGGCAGCGGCAGTACGCGCCTTGGTGAGGACGGCAGCCTGCTTTTTCACCTTATTATATAAAGCGTCGCAACGCGCTTTCAGTTCCTCGATGTGCTCGTCGGACGAAGTGATGGCTGAGAGTTTGGCGGCGTATTCATCCGTCAGCGCCAGAAGTTCACCGACAGTGGAAACGCGGTGCTTCTGTTGGAGCGTATAAATCAAGTTCAGACGTTCGTTCACTTCATCCAGACGTTCGGGGTTGAACTCTATTTCATCCTCCTTACCCGACACTTCCTGCGAAATATCCTTCAACTCGATATAAGTGCTTTCCATGCGTTCGGCAAGTTCCCCGGCAACCGGATAAACCCTCTGCAGGCCGAGCATCGTGTTCAGGCATTCCTTCAGCCCGGACAACAAGCCTCCTTCGTCCGAGTAGAGCATCTGCCCTACCCGATAGAGTCCGGCCTTTATCTCTTCCGCATGGCTCAGCGTATCTGCCTCTTGCTCCAGCTCCTCCTGCTCACCGGCAGACAAGTGTGCCTCTTCCAACTGTTCCAGTTGGAAACGGATATAGTCTTCGTCCGACTTATCCTGATTGGCACGGGCAACAAGGGCCTCCAAATCCTGCTGTGCCTGCTTCCATGCTCCGAAGATATGCTGGTAAGCAAACAAGGCCTCTTCGTTATGCGACAAGATGTCCAATACATTCAACTGAAACCCCTCCTTGTTCAGCAAAAGGTTCTGATGCTGGGAATGCACGTCAATCAGCAGTTCTCCCAACTCCTTCATCTGAGCCAATGAAGCAGGCGTGTCATTGATGAATGCCCGGCTCTTGCCCGAAGCGGACACCTCGCGGCGCAGGATGCATTCTTCCTCGTACTCCAACTCATTCTCCTCAAAGAAAGGCTGCATACCGTAAGCGGAAATATCAAAACGGGCCTCGATAATGCACTTCGAAGCTCCTACACGAATGGCTTTCACATCGGCACGCTGTCCCAGCAGCAGACCGATGGCACCCAGAATAATGGATTTTCCAGCACCGGTCTCACCCGTTATCACCGAGAAACCGCTGCTGAAGCTGATATCGAGCTTTTCAATAAGCGCATAATTCTGTATGTAAAGCGAACGCAACATAAGGATATTGACGATTTACGATTTACTATTTACTATTTAAATCTTTCACCAGACGGTCTACGATGTCGGCAGCCACTTCGGCTTTGGACTTCAAGGGGTAGTCCGTCTTTCCCTGGTGGTCTATGATACTGATTTTATTGGTATCGCAACGAAAACCGGCTCCCTTGTCGTTCAGGGAGTTCAGCACGATGAAGTCCAGATTCTTGCGGTTGAGCTTGTCTTCCGCATTCATCTGCTCGTTATGAGTCTCAAGGGCAAAGCCTATGAGGAGGCGTTGACAGTGCTCCGCATCGTTCTTCAGATTGCCTAAGAAAGCGGCTATGTCGCGGGTAGGTTTCAAGTTCAAACTCATCTCCCCGGTCTTTTCGCGCTTGATTTTCTCATCCGCCACTTGTTCGGGGGTGTAGTCTGCCACGGCAGCCGTCAAGATGGCGGCATCGGCATGGACAAAGGCGGCGGATGCAGCCTCGAACATCTCCTGCGCCGACTCTACCGCATGGTACTGGTGCATCGGGAAGTAAGTGCCTTGCTGCACCGGACCGGCAATCAGTATCACCTTGGCCCCTCTGGCGGTACATTCATCTGCCAGGGCAAGTCCCATCTTGCCGGAAGAATAGTTGCCGATGAAGCGCACCGGGTCTATCTTCTCATAAGTAGGTCCTGCGGTTATCATCACTGTCTTGCCCACCAGGTCGCCATCTTTGGCAGCAAAGTACATTTCCAGGTGGCGGATGATATTCTCCGGCTCCTCCATACGGCCTTTCCCCACCAGATGGCTGGCGAGTTCTCCCGTAGCAGGTTCTATGATGTGGTTTCCATAAGAGCGGAGTGTATCCAGATTCTTTTGGGTGGAAGGATGGGCATACATGTCCAGGTCCATGGCAGGCGCCACAAACACCGGAGCTTTGGCGGAAAGATAGGTGGTAATCAGCATATTGTCTGCCACGCCATTCGCCATCTTGCCGATGGTGGAAGCCGTAGCCGGGGCTATCAGCATGGCATCTGCCCACAGACCGAGGTCCACATGGCTGTTCCAGGTGCCATCGCGTTGGGCAAAAAACTCACTGATAACCGGTTTGCTGGTCAAGGCAGAGAGCGTGATAGGGGTAATAAATTCTTTTCCGGCAGGCGTAATGACCACCTGCACCTCTGCACCACGCTTAATCAGTCCGCGAATAATATAGCATGCTTTATAGGCGGCAATGCTGCCCGTAATGCCCAATACTATTTTCTTCCCTTTCAGTATATTTGCCATTTATTTCTGAGTCATTTCACGCAGACGTATCTTGGTCAGCGTGGCTTTGGTATTCAGGGTAAAATCACTGTTCAGAATCCAGCTGTAATAGCCGGGGTCGCGCTTCAAGACATCGGATACCGACATGCCTTTGTACTTGCCAAAATTGAATACTTCCACACCTTTATCGTCGTAGACCATACGGCCGGCAAAGTCCACATTCTTGTTGAAGCTGGAATAGTCGGCAAGGAAAGCCACGTCATTCTGCAACTCCGGATAGCGGTCCAACTGAGACATCAGCACCTCGTAAGTGGCACGTGTATCAGCCTCTGCCGTATGGGCGTCTTCCAGATTCTTGCCGCAATAGAATTTATAGGCAGCAGACAGCGTGCGTTGCTCCATCTTGTGGAAAATGACCTGCACGTCCACAAACTTGCGGCGGCTCATGTCAATGTCCACACCGGCACGAAGGAACTCTTCCGCCAGGACGGGGATATCAAAACGGTTGGAGTTGAAGCCCGCCAAGTCGCATCCTTCAATGTCATTGGCAATGTTGCGCGCCACTTCCTTGAATGTGGGGCAGTCGGCTATATCGGCATCGTAGATGCCATGAACGGCAGATGCTTCGGCAGGAATGGGCATTTCGGGGTTGATACGCATGGTTTTGGACTCCTCATTCCCGTTGGGATATACCTTGAGGTAACAAATTTCGACAATTCGGTCTGAGTTGATATTGGTACCCGTAGTCTCCAAATCAAAAAAGACTATCGGATTTTTCAGATTCAATTTCATTGTTTTTTCGTTTTATAAGCTCTGGCTATGAGCTATAAATTATAAGTTTAACTTACAAGCCACGAGCTACAAGTACCGTGCGGCATAATTGCGCAGCCACTTGTAGCTCGTAGCTCATAATCCGATTGCTAATATTCATCAGTCATTCAGCATCATCGGCATCAGCAGCATCAGCAAGTCTTCGTTCTCTTCCTGCTCTACCGGAATAATGACACCTGCACGTGAAGGATCTGCCAGTTCGATAACGATTTCATCGGCAGAAATGTTATTCAGAATGTCAATCAGGAAAGTGGACTTGAAACCGATGCTCATCGGATTGCCCGCATATTGGCAAACCAGTGTTTCTTCGGCCGATGTAGAGAAGTCGATGTCCTGTGCGGAGATGACAATCAGATTCTCCTGCATACGGAGCTTGATAAGGCTGCTTGCCTGCGAAGAGAAGATGGACACGCGGCGCAAAGCACCGAGCAGTTGCAGGCGGTCTACCGTCACTTTATAAGGGTTGTTCTGCGGAATCACAGAGTTGTAGTTGGGATAGCGACCTTCGATAAGACGGCACACCATGCGGTAGCTTTCCAGTGTGAACACAGCGTTGCGTTCGTCGAACTCGATAGTCACCATGCCTTGCTCTTTCGGCAGCAGATTCTTCATCAGCGAAGCCGGCTTCTTGGGCAGGATAAAGGCGGCACGTTCGTTACCTTTGGCGGCCAGTGTCTTGCAGCGCACCAGCTTATGACCGTCTGATGCCACCATCGTGATGTCCTCCGTTGTGATATCGAAATAGATACCGTTCATCACGGGACGAAGCTCGTCATCAGCCGTAGCAAACACGGCACGGTTGATACCACCCAGCAACACTTGTGCATCCATTTCCACACGTACGGCATTGTCACCCAACATGGCAGACTGCGGGAACTCGTCCGCATTCTGCCCCATCAGGCTGTATTTACCGTTCTGATACTGTACCGTGATTTCAAGGGAATCCGTATTGATTTCAAAAGTCAACGGTTGTTCGGGAATTTCCTTCAAAGCGTCCAAAAGGGTTTTGGCTGTGACGGCAAAACGGCCGTCCATATCACTTTCATTCACTTCGACCGTAGTGACCATCGTCGTTTCACTGTCGGAAACAGTTGCAGACAAGGTTCCGTCTTGCAGTTCAAAGAGGAAACAATCCAAAATAGGCAACGCATTCTTCGAATTAATCACACGGCTGATAGCCTGCAAATGACTGGAGAGCGCAGTACTCGAAACGATAAATTTCATATCTTCTGTATATTTAAGTTTTTTATTTTGCTAACGTCTTAGAAACCGTTTTTATCTTTTTCAAACTGACGGACAAAGTTAAAAAAAGAATTCCCTACGACAAAGAAATAGCAAGAAAAAACAGCCGAATATTCGTCTCATATTCCTAAAAAATTGTAACTTCGCCGCATCATTTAAAAAGAAAACAATGGAATTTACAGGAAAAATCATCGCTATACTCCAGCCCAGAGGCGGAGTTTCCAA
>ERZ1027066.875-NODE-875-length-13840-cov-5.951106_pt1 | contig 13840 bp, 12 predicted proteins | sample MGYA00519282_ERZ1027066 | MGnify/ENA primary metagenome ERZ1027066 (study PRJEB26926, sample SAMN06164494) | human gut metagenome | biome: ENVO:00009003; feature: ENVO:2100002; material: ENVO:00002003 | host: Homo sapiens | place: USA | collected 2012 ... | reverse complement strand
CGGCATTCTGCCGGATCTGAGAGAACAGATCACGTTTTTCCTGCCTGTCACAGTCGGCATAATCCATCCGCAGAAATTTCTCGGTATACAGAACTTCTTTCTGTCTGTCAAGCAGTTCGCTCCGGACATTTTTCCACCTCTCCAGCACGGCCTTGAGCAGCTCTGCCGCAGCACTGACCGCTACGATCCAAAGGACCCATTTGGCCAGAATCTCCGGTCTGCGAAGGGTGGATAGTTCATCGACAAGCCGGGCGGAGAGCCAGATGACCGCATAGGGCGATGCTGCCTCCACAACAGCACAGAGGATAAACGGCATAAAGCAGCCCGGTGCGATCCGGCGCATATCTCGTGCCGCCCGGCGGTGGATGGCAAAGGTCTCCCGCAGGCTCATACCCTCAGCTTTCTTCTTCATCCTGCACACCTCCTTCCTGATAATAGCGGCTCTGCACGGCAAATAGCTCCGCATAAGCACCGCCCTTTGCCAGTAACTCCTTGTGGGTACCCTCCTCGGCGATGCCGCCGTCTGCTATAAAGAGGATGCGGTCACAGAAGCGGGTGGACGCCAGTCGGTGGGAGATGAACACGGAGGTCTTACCCGCCGTCATATCGCTGTACTTTTGGTAAATATCGTTTTCCGCAATGGGGTCCAGCGCCGCCGTAGGCTCGTCCAGAACGAGGATGGGCCCGTTCTTATAAAGCGCTCTCGCCAGCATCAGCCGCTGGGTCTGGCCGCCGGAGAGCTGTACGCCGTCCAGATACACCTCCCGGCCAAAGTGGGTATCCACCCCTTGGGGGAATTTGGCAATAGCCTCTGTCAAGCCGGCCTGTGCAAGGCAGTGATCGACTTTTACTCTGTCGATATGCTCGGTGGTCTGGGCAACACATTCCGCAATGGTGGTATCCAAAATGGAAAACCCCTGAAATACAGCGGAAAACAGGCGGTAATACGCGCTGCGGTCAAATTCACGAATATCCTGCCCGTTTAGCAGCACGCGCCCCTCGGTGGGGTCGTAGAAGCCGCAAAGCAGCATCACCATGGTGGTCTTGCCCGCACCGGTGGGACCCACGATGGCTACCTTCTGGCCGGGCTGCACCGTGCAGCTGAAGTCGTGGATGACGGTCTTGTCCGGGGTGTAGCCGAAGCGCACATGGTCAAAGGTGACCTGTCCGTCAATGTCGGCGGGGTCGGCGCGGCGGGCAGGGTCGGCCAACTGCGCCTCCTCCGGCTCGTTCAAAAACTCGAACACGCGCTCGGCAGCAGCAGCCATGCTTTGCAGCATATTGGACACCTGCGAAAGCTGCTGGATGGGCTGGGTAAAGTTTTTGACATACTGGATAAAAGCCTGAATATCACCAATGGTGATAACACCGTTTGCAGCAAAAATGCTGCCCACGATGGCCACTGCCACATAGCCCAAGTTGCCCACAAAGTTCATGATGGGCATCATAAGGCCCGAGAGGAACTGGCTTTTCCATGCGGATTCGTACAGCTTATCGTTGGCGGCGTTGAAGTCTGCCAGTACCACGGCTTCGCGGTTAAACGCCTTGACCACATTGTGGCCGGCGTAGATCTCCTCGACCTGACCGTTGACCACGCCCAGCGTAGCCTGCTGTGCCTTGAAGTACTTCTGGCTGAACTTGACCACCACCAGCACCAGCGCCAGCGATACCGGTAAGATCAGCAGGGCAATCAGGGTCATGCGGGGGCTGATGGAAAACATCATCACCAGCACACCGATCATGGTGGTCACGCTGGTGATCAGCTGGGTGATGCTCTGGTTCAAGCTCTGGCCCAGTGTGTCCACATCGTTGGTGATGCGGGAGAGCACCTCGCCCACGGTGCGCTTTTCAAAGTACGCCAGCGGCAGGCGGTTGATCTTTTCACTGATCTGGCGGCGGAAGTCGTAGCAGACCTTCTGGGAAAGGCCGGTCATCAGCCAGCCCTGAATAAAGCTGAAGGCGCTGCTCAGCAGGTACATTCCCAGCAAAAACAGCAGAATGTGGGCGATATACACAAAATCAATGCTGCCGGTGCCGCGCAGCCGGGCGATCCAGCCGTTGGCAAGGGCGGTGGTGGCTTTTGCCAGCACCTTGGGGCCTGCAATGTTGAAGATGGTGGACAGAACAGCAAACAGCATGGCTGCCGCAAGGGGCAGCTTGTAGTGGCTCATAGTGCGGATGAGCTGCCGCAGCGTGCCTTTAAAGTTCTTGGCGCGCTCAGTGGTGGGACGTCCGGGTCTGGGCATATCACTCACCCTCCTTTTCTGTATTCAGGGTATCCAGCGCCAGCTCCTTCTGGCTCAGCTGGCTGCGGGCGATCTCCTGATATTCCGGGCAACTGACCATCAGCTGGGCGTGGGTGCCCTTGCCCACCAGCCTGCCTTCGTCCAGTACAAGGATCTGGTTTGCGTGCAGCACGGTGGAAATGCGCTGTGCCACAATGATCACGGTGGCGTTGTCGGTCTGTGCCTTCAAAGCGCGGCGCAGGGTTACATCGGTCTTGTAGTCCAGCGCCGAGAAGCTGTCGTCAAACAGATAGACCTTGGGGTCCTTGGCAATTGCCCGGGCAATGGAAAGCCGCTGCTTCTGGCCGCCGGATACGTTGGAGCCGCCCTGTGCAATGGGGCTTTGGTAGCCCTCGGGCTTTGCCTCGATAAAATCAGTGGCCTGTGCAATGGCGGCGGCTTTGTGCACCTGTGCGTCGGTGATATCCTCGCCGCCGAATTTCAGGTTGCTGTCAATGGTGCCGCTGAACAGCACACCCTTCTGGGGCACATAGCCCAGCAGGTCGTGCAGCTGTGCCTGCGGCATCTCGCGCACGTCAATGCCGTCCACGGTCACCTTGCCGCCGGTCACATCGTAAAAGCGGGGGATCAGGTTGAGCAGGGTGGACTTGCCGCAGCCGGTGGAGCCGATGATGGCGGTGGTCTCGCCGGGCTTTGCGGTAAAGCTGATGTGCTCCAGCGCATCGCTGTCTGCACCGGGGTAACGGAAGCTCACATCCTCGAACTGCACCACGCCCTGCCAGTCGGTGTGCGCCTGTGCAGCCTTTGCGGCGGCTTCGTCCGGGTCGCGGATGGTGGCCTTGGTGCGGATGACCTCGTCGATACGATCCGCAGCCACACCGGCGCGGGGCAGCATGACGGCCACCATGGCCAGCATCAGGAAGGACATGACGATCTGCATGGTGTAGGTGATAAAGGCAATCATTTCGCCCACCTGCATAGTGCCGGCATCCATGGCCTTGCCGCCGAACCAGACGATGAGCAGGCTGGTGCCGTTCATGATCAGGGTCATAAAGGGCATCATGGCCACCATGGCGCGGTTGGTGAACAGCTGGGTGCCCATCAGCTCCCGGTTGGCCTTGTCAAAGCGCTGCTCCTCAAACTTTTCGCGGCTGAAGGCGCGCACCGGCATGATGCCGGTCAAGATCTCGCGGCTGACCAGATTCAGCCGGTCCACCAGCTGCTGCATCACCTTGAATTTTGGCATGGCAACGCTCATCAGGAAGAGCAGCAGCAACAAGAGCAGTGCCACGTCCAGCACCACGATCCAGGAAAGGCCGCTGCTGCTGCCCACAACGTGCAGCACGCCGCCAATGCCCAGAATGGGCGCGTAGGCCACCATGCGCAGCAGGATGACGCAGACGAACTGCACCTGCTGGATATCGTTGGTGGTGCGGGTGATGAGGGAGGCGGTGGAGAAGTTCTCAATCTCTGCATTGGAGAAGCCGATAACGCTGGAGAAGGTCTCCCGGCGCAGGTCACGACCGATGGCGGCGGATACCCGGGAGGCAAGGAAGCCCACGGCCACAGCCACGGCCACCATCAGCAGGGTGAGCGCCAGCATCTGGCCGCCCACCCGGAAGAGGTAACCCATCTGCACATCCTGCGCAACGCCCTGCGCCTCGTATTCCAGCTGCACCAGCAGCAAAGACTGGCTTTTCAGGTTTTCCAGCAGGGTGCTGTCCAGCTGGCTCATGGCACCGTCCAGCTGCTTTTGCAGCATACTGCGGTCAAAGCCGGGCATCTGGCTCATGGCGGCAAACTGGCTGCAAACGGTGTCAAGATCCGCTGCCGTAGGGGTGGCGGTTTCAGTGTCCGCGTCCGCAGCGGCAGAGGGCGTCTCGGCAAGGCCGGTCATGCCCATGCTGTTCTGCCCGGCGGGGGTGTTGGCGGCCTGTGCGGCAGCCATATACAGCACGATGTCCGGGGTGGTCACGGCCTCTTCCAGTGCGGTGCGCTCGTCCTCGGTCAGGTCGGAGCGCAGCTGCAATACGCCATCGTCCTGCAGGTAGTACTGGTAGGCGTTTTGCAGCTTCTGCGCATCCTCCTCGCTCATCAGCAGGCTCAGCGCGTCCAGCGTACTCTGGCGCACCGTCTGGGGCAGGGGGCTTTCAATGCCGCCCTGCTGGATGCCGGTGTCCACGATCTTGCTGGTGTAGTCCGGCAGGGCAAGGTCGCAGTACGCCTGCACGAACAGCAGTGCGAACACCACAAGGCAGACTGCCCAGTGCCGGGCCAGCTGCTTAAAGATCTTTGTCATGGTTCGTTTCTCCCTTCGGGTCAATGTTGCGCGCGGCATTTTCCGCAAGAATGGCATCCATCAGCGCGCCGCGCAGCGCGTCCATCTGGGCTACCTGCTCCGGCTCTAACCGTGCCAGCACGCTGGCAAAGTAGTCGCGCAGAGCCTGCTCACACTGGTGGCACAGCTCGTACCCCTTGGGGGTGATGCGCACCAGCGTTTTGCGGCGGTCGGCGGGGTCCGGTTCCCGCACCACAGTGCCGTCCTGCTCCATGAGCCGCAGCCCGCGCGAGACCGCCGGCAGCGGCTGTCGGATCTCCCGGGCAAGGTCGGAGACATAAATGGCACCGTCCTTTCCGTGACAGTTGATGGCGTGCAGCAGGCCTTCCAGCATATTGAAGTGGCATTTGGGGCAATCGGCCAGCGCCGCCCGCATCCCGGCCTTGGATGCCTTGCTCAGCTGCCCGATAAAGTGGCACATCCCCTGAAAGCTGGGGGTGCTTGGCTCGGACACGACAGTCCCTCCTCGTTTGCATTTTTTGGATACTTAACAGTTGTTAAGTATTAACGCCTGATAAGCATATTCCTTTTGCAGCCGGATTGCAAGGGAATAGGGAAATATTAAACAAAAATTCACAAAAAACTTGTAGGTTTTGTCAATGCGCAAACCGGCTCTCGCTGCATAAAAATAAAGGACAGGCAGAAACGGAGGGTGCGGATGGAGCAGGGATTCCAGGTGCTGTTACAGGTATTCGGCGGATTGGCGCTGTTTTTATACGGGACGGACAGCCTGTGTCGGGCGGTGCAGCAGGGAGCGGGCAGGCGTCTGCGCAGCCTGCTGGCGCGGTGCACCGCAAACCCGGCGGCAGGACTGCTGACCGGTGCTGCGGTAACGGCGGTGCTGCAAAGCAGCTCGGCGGTCACGGTCATGGTGATTGCCTTTCTGGCGGCGGGGCTGTTGCAGCTGCGGCAGGCGGTGCCGGTGGTATTCGGGGCAAATATCGGCACAACGGTCACGGCGCAGCTGCTGGCGTTCCGGGTGGAAAGCTGGCGGTATCTGCTGCTGTTTTGCGGGGTGCTGCTCTGTCTGGCCTGCAAAAACTGGCGGGGCCGCTGCGTGGGCGAGGCAGTGTTCGGCTTTGGACTGCTGTTCGAAGGCGTCACTGTGATGCGCAGCGCCATGGAACCGCTGCTGCAAAGCCCTCTGTTCCGGCTGGAGCTTGCCCGGGTGCAGCAAAGTCCCCTGCATGGGCTGCTGGCGGGCGTCTGCATGACCTTAACGGTGCAAAGCAGCTCTGCCACAGTGGCGCTGCTGCAAAGCATGGCGGCGCAGCCCGGGGCAGACGGCGTGCACAGCCTGCTGGGGCTGACGGCGGCCATTCCCATTTTGCTGGGGGATAACATCGGCACCACCATCACGGCGGTGCTTGCCGCCATCGGGCAGGGAAGAGACGCCAAGCGGGTGGCGGCAGCCCACGCCATTTTTAACCTGAGCGGAGCGGCGGTGTGCTGCGCACTGCTGCAGCCCTTTGCGGCGCTGGTGCGGCTGTGCTCGCCCGCAGGGGCGGAGTGCGCCGTGATCGCCCGGCAGATCGCCAACGCACACACCTTATTCAACGTACTGTGCGCGCTGGTGTGGCTGCCCCTGACCGGGCAGATGGTGCGACTGGTCTGCGCGCTGCTGCCCGATAAAAAACGACCGCAAGAACGGTTGTAAACCGGAGCGGGGAATGGTATACTGAAGCAGACGATACTATTATATATAAAGGACGGAATGCAATGAAACGGAAAATCGGCAGGCTGTGCATGGTGCTGGGCGCGGTGCTGATCTTATGCGCCGCTGGGTTGCTGGGCTACAACCGGTGGGATGCCGCCCGGGCAGAAAAGGCTTCGCAGGAAGTATTGGGCGAGCTGGAGCAGACCATGCAAAAGACCATTACGGAGCACCAGCAGGAAAACGAGACTGCAGCCCCGCAGCCGGTGTTGGACCCGACGCAGGAGATGACCACCGTGGAGGTGGAAGGGCGGGACTACATCGGGGTGCTTTCCATCCCGGCGGTAGAACGGGAGCTGCCGGTGATGGCGCAGTGGAGCTACGCCGGGCTGAAGATCGCCCCCGGGCGGTACAGCGGCACCACCTATGGCGATGATCTTGTGATCTGCGGCCACAACTACGCAATGCACTTCAGCCCCATCAAGTGGCTGGCCATCGGCAGCTCGGTCTATTTTACGGATGCAGACGGTCTGCGCTGGAGCTATGAGGTGGAGAGCGTGGAGACTTTGCGCCCCACCCAGATCGAGGAGATGACCACCGATACCGAGACGGACAACTGGGATCTGACCCTGTTCACCTGCACCTCCGGCGGCGGTTCCCGCTACGCGGTGCGCTGTGTGCGGACAGGCTACCCCGTCCGTGTGACGGACGCGGCAGAATAATGCTTTGCACAGCAGGATGATTTGGAAGGGCTTCCGCTTTGCTCTAGCCATTATCAGCGGAAAATTTATTTTTAATTTCGGGATAGCGGAGCGTCTGCGGACGCTCCGCTATCCCATTTTCACAGGAGGGGGTCGTGACGGAAAACGGCAGCTCCAGCGCCTGTTTCCTGCGGAAATGCGGCGCTGCGGGGACTGCCAAAGACCTGATCTCCGAGGAAAATGGCCGTGTACAGCGTGAGCAGACTGGGGAGCATACGCTGTTTTTTACGCAAAAAATCCGCAAAAACCTTTGAAAGTCCTTTTTATGGTATCTGAATTATGCGATACTGTGTTCACCGGGAAAGCCCCGGAACAAAACAGAAACACAGGAGGGAAACACCATGAAGGATTTTGAGTTGCGTTATGTGGGCAGTCATGTGGAGGTATACACCGGCAGTGGTGTGTTCCTGTTTTCGGCCGATACAGTGCGCGAGGCCATGGAAGAGCTGGCCGGGTAAGCGGCGGCATATCGCATCTGGGAAAGCTGAATGTAAAATGTATGTAAAATAACGGAAATCTTTTTGTTTGCCGCCCGGAAATATGTTGCGGAATGTGTAAAAAAAGTAACTTTCCTGTAAAATAAACCTTGTTGAGACGCCCCCTTTGATGGTATAATAAAAGTAAGCGGCTTCCGGAACAGGGCAGGCGTTGCGCGTGCAAGGTTCCGGCAGCTGTGTGCTGTAAAGGATTAAAAGGGAAGTTTCATATTAGGAGTATCGTTATGGATATCACACACATTACCTCTCTGCTGGGCGGCATTGCGCTGTTCCTGTACGGTATGTCCATCATGGGCGCCGGACTGGAAAAGCTGGCAGGCGGCAAGATGCAGGGCGTATTGCAAAAGCTTACCTCCTCCACCATTAAAGGCGTGATCTTTGGCACACTGATCACCGGCGTCATCCAGTCGTCGGCTGGTACGGTGGTTATTTGTGTCGGTCTGGTCAACTCCGGTATCATGACACTGACGCAGTCGGTAGGCGTGATCATGGGTGCAAATATTGGTACTACGGTAACAGGTCAGTTGATCCGCATGGCGGATATCTCAGGCGACAGCCTGTGGCTGACCCTGATCCAGCCCAAGACCTTTGCCCCCGTGGTGGCGTTTATTGGCTGCATTTTTTATGTGTTCCTGCGCAATGCCAAAAAGAAGAATATCGGCCAGATCATGCTGGGCTTCGGCATCCTGTTTACCGGCATGAGCCTGATGGATACCGGTGTGGCACCCCTGCGGGAGAGCGCAGCCTTTCAGAATCTGTTCGTCACTATGACAAACCCCATTCTGGGCGTTCTGGTGGGCGTGGTGGTCACCGTGATCATCCAGTCCTCCTCTGCCTCTGTGGGTATTCTGCAGGCACTGTCCAGCACAGGACTTGTCACCTTCAGTTCTGCCATCCCCATCATTCTGGGCGCGCATATTGGTACGGCGTTCACCCCGCTGCTCACCATCGGCGGCTCCTCCAAGGATGGTAAGCGGGCAGCGCTCATCCACCTGTATTTCAACGTCATCGGCAGTGTGATCCTGCTGGCACTGATCTATGCGGTGCAGTTCACCATCGGCATTCCCATGTGGGGCGATGTGATGAACAAGAGTTCCATTGCAAACATCCATACTTTGTCCAGCGTATGCGCCATGCTGCTGTTCCTGCCTTGCAGCGGAGTGCTGAGCCGCTTGGCGATGCTCACGGTGCCCAGCAGCGTGGAGGAAGCACAGGAGCTGAGCATGCCGGTGCTGGACGAGCGTCTGTACAAGAGCCCGGCTGTGGCTTTGCAGCAGGCGAAGAATGCGGTGATCAAGATGTCCCGCCGTGCCGCCCGCAACGTGGGTCTGGCTGCGCCGCTGCTTTTGAAGATGGACGAGGAGACCGTGAGCGCCATTAAGGTGCGCGAGAACCTGATCGACCGCATGGAGGTGGAGATCACCAACTACCTGATCAAACTGACCGATCAGGAGCTGGGCGACGACGAGAGCCACGCGGTGACCGAGCTGCTGAATTTTGTCACCGAGTTCGAGCGCATCGGCGACTATGCCGTGAACATCATGGAAAAGGCCCAGGAGCTGAACGAGAAGGAGGCCTCCTTCTCCGAGAGCGCCCAGAAGGAACTCATCCTGCTGGAAAAGGCCGTGGAGCGCATCTTGACCGTGACCGGCGAGGCCTTTGAGGGCGACGACACCCAGAAGGCCATGCAGGTGGAGCCGCTGGAAGAGGTGATCGACGTGATGGTGGAGCGCCTGCGCGACCAGCACATCCGCCGCCTGAAGGACGGCGTGTGCTCCATCGACACCGGTGTGGTGTTCCTGGACGTGCTGAACAACGTGGAGCGCATCTCCGACCACTGCTCCAATGTGGCCGTGCGTATGATCGGCATGGAGGGCGGCGAGGATTACGACTCCCACACCCTCAAGAGCATCATGCACCACAACCCCACCAAGGACTACATGCTGGAATACGAGGAGTGCCGCAAGGCCTACCTTGTTCCGCTGGAAGAAATGGAAGCCTGAAACTAAGAAAGACCTCCGGGGCGCTTTTCCCGGAGGTCTTTTTTGCGTTAAAAATCAGGCACTTTTGGGCAAAGAGACAATGACCCAGCGGTGCGGCCCGTGAAAGCCGTCCACCTTGGCGGCTTTGCTGCAGGTGCCGGGGCTGGGCGGGCCGAGGTGGATGCCGCGGTCCAGCTGCTTGCCGCAAAGACGGCACTGGTAATGGAGGGTGATCTGTTCTGACATGAGGAAGCACTTCCTTTTATGATCGCTGCAGGCGGTTAAAAAACTTTACTTCTATTATCATTATATAATTTTTACATCGGGATGTCAATAAAAATAATCAGTAAAAGTAGATAAAAATTGAGCATTCTGCACTCAACCGCCCAGATCTTCCAGCAGCAGGTCCAGCTCCCGGGGGCTGTTGACCATGATTCCGCGCTTGATGCGTAAGGCGTCGTTTTCGGGCAGAAGATTGGTGTAGATGCCGGTCACGCGGATCAGGGTGCCCGGGGTGCCGTCGGCGCGGCAGGTGTACACCGCCACCCGCCCGCCGCTGTCTTGCAGGCAGTAGCGGGCGGTGTCCGTCTGGGGCACTGCCTGCGCGGCAAGGCTCAGGGGAGAGGCGGGGTCGGTCTCAGACCCGGCGGGGCTTTGGGACAGCGGCAGCTTTGGCAGCGCCATCCAGAACAGACTGAATACAATGGTGAATACGCAAAGCCCGTAGAACAGGCAGACAGACAGCTTGCGCATAAAAAACACTCCCTTCCCCGGTAAGTATGCCCCGTTTTGGCGGATAGCAGACAATTTTCACACGCAGATACTGTACTTTCCACAAGAGAGTGTGTTATACTATTTATATCTGCTCAGCGCGCAAAGATTGGTTCTTGCCCGGCTGGGGCTTGCGTGCTATAATATGGTATTGCAGTTTGAAATTTCGTGTCACAAACGATGTGGATAAAGCCCGGTGCAGCTATGCCCGGCAACAGTCTTGAAATGTCAGGAGGCGATCCCTATCTCCAACAATGAGATGAGAAAGATCCATCGGAGCGGCGAGGAGCAGCCTGCCCGCCCGATGGGACGTAAGGTCAATGTTTCCCAGAGCCGCCGCGAGGTACACTCCGCAGCGGAAAACCGTACCCGCGCGCCCAAGGCACCCAAAAGCCCCAAGCCGCCAAAGGAAAAGAGCAAGCATCCCATCCTGCGGTTCATTGGCCGCACCGTCGCTACGGTGCTCTGCCTTGGCATTATGCTGGGCAGCGTGGTGGCCGTGGGCATGGTGTTCTATGTGGTGCAGGCTACTGCCAACGACGGTGACCTGCTGGACTTGGACAACATTCAGCTGAGCCAGTCCAGTATGGTGGTAGCTACCGACCCGGATACCGGCGCACAGGTGGAGTATGCCACCCTGCGCTCCTCCAACAGCCACCGCGTATGGGCAGACCTTGAGCAGATTCCCTCCAATTTGCAGTATGCCTTCATCTGCACCGAGGATAAGGACTTCTACTCAGAGCCCGGCGTCAACTTCAAGCGCACCATCGGCGCAATGATCAACGAGTATCTGCTGCCCATTTACAGCTCCAAGCAGGGCGCATCCACACTGGAACAGCAGCTCATCAAGAACCTGACCGATGACAACAGCGCCAGCGGTATCGATGGCGCATTGCGCAAGGTGCGCGAGATCTACCGCGCCCTCTGCCTGAGCCGCAGCTACTCCAAGGAGACCATTCTGGAGGCTTACCTGAACACCATCAGCTTTACCGGCACCATTCAGGGTGTGCAGACGGCGGCCAACGAGTACTTCAACAAGGACGTCAGCCAGCTGAGCCTGTGGGAGTGCGCTACCATTGCCTCTATTACCAAAAACCCCACCAACTATAACCCCTATACGAACCCCGAAAATCTGATCCACCGCCGCAACTTCATCATGTACAATATGTGGCAGCAGGGTGTGATCAGCGAGGAGGACTACCGCAACGGCGCTGCACAGCCCCTTGTGCTGGCCGAAGAAGACAGCGGCAAAAAGCCCAGCACCGTCACCTCCTACTTCACCGATGCACTGTTCAATGAGGTCGTGCAGGACATCATGACCAAGGAGGGCATCAGCGAGTCCGAGGCACAGAAGCTGCTCTACACCGGCGGCTTTACCATCGAAGCCACTGTCAACACCAAGCTGCAGTCCCAGATGGAAAACCTGATGCTGAACACCGACGATGCCTACTTCCCGGCGGGCTGGCATGAGGAAGAGGTCACCTCCATTTCGGACGATGATGTGCAGGTGTTCAACGAGGACGGCACCCCCAAGACCCGCACCGGCGAAGATGGCACCGTCTACTATTACCGCAACGTGCGCACGCAGGCTGCTATGGTCACGCTGGACTATGACGGCAACGTGCTGGCCATTGCGGGCGGCTTGGGCGAAAAGACCAAGAGCCTTTCCCTGAACCGCGCCTATAATGTGGAGCGGCAGACCGGTTCTACCATCAAGCCCATCGGTGCCTATGCGCTGGGCATTGAGTACGGTCTGGTCAACTGGTCCACCATGCTCAACAACTCCCCCCTGTACCAGAAGCAGGATATGATCATCCGGGACGAAGATTATTGTCGCAAGAACGGCCTGATGGGTCTCTCCGACAAGCAGCTCCGCGCTTACCCCAACGCATGGCGCAGCTGGCCGCGCAACTACGGCGGCAACTACGGCGATGGCAGTGATCTCCCGCTGTGGAACGGCCTCGCCCGCTCGCTGAACACCATTGCGGTGCGTGTAGGCGACCTTGTGGGCGCAAGCAATATCTTCAACTTCGTCTACAACACCTTGCAGCTGAATACGCTGGACCCCACCAACGACGTGGGTCTGGCGCAGATGGTCATGGGCAGCCAGACCAAGGGTGTTACCCCCATGGCACTGGCCGCAGCCTTCCAGATCTTCTATGATGGCGAGTACACCACCCCGCACCTGTACACTCGTGTGCTGGACCGGGACGGCAACATCTATCTGGAAAACAACGCCACCAGCTATCAGGCACTGACCCCCGATACCGCTTACGTCATGAACCGCCTGCTGAAGAACGTTCTGTTCTCCAGTGTGGGTACTGCCAGCGGCCGCTATCCCAACTCCAACGGCATGGAGGCCTTTGGTAAGACCGGTACTGCCAGCGACGAAAAGGATCTGTGGTTCGTGGGCGGCACGCCCTACTATGTCACCGCTGTGTGGTGGGGCTACGATGCACCTTACGATATGACCAAGACTCTGTCCAAGCAGCAGGCCAAGACCCGCACCTGTGTTATGGCGTGGAAGGCACTGATGGAGCAGGCACAGGCAGACCTGCCCTATAAGGCATTCCCCACCTCCGCAGGCGTGGTGGAGCGCCGTTACTGCACCCAGAGCGGATTGCTGGCCGGTGCAGGCTGCCCGAGCACTGCCGTGGGCTACTACCGTGCCGATGACCTGCCCGATACCTGCACCTATTCCCATGCCGCACCGCAGGCTGCTGCCCCTGCCGAGAACACAGACGATGCTGTGCCCGCCCAGCCGGTCATACCCACCGATACCAGTGCACTGGACACGGAATAAGGACAAAAATCGTACTTTTTCAGCCCTTTGCTGAAAAATCCGGCAAGGACAGGGCGCACTTCACAAGACAAAACTGGACAAAGTGACAAAATAGCATCCGGGCTCTTGCATTGCAGGGGTTCGGATGCTATTATATTTTCTGCAAGAACACTTGTGTTTGAGAGGTGAACAAGTTGGAACGCCGTTTTTATCTGGTGGATGCGCAGGTCCTGCCGGAAGTTTTCCTCAAGGTCGTCCGGGCCAAGGAGCTTCTGGCCAGCGGAGAGGCACGCAGCATTTCGGCTGCGACCCGCAGTGTAGACCTGTCGCGCAGTGCATTTTATAAATATAAGGACTGCATTTTCGACTCGGAGAATGGCCGCGAGGTCATCACTGTCATGGCGACCCTGCGGGACGAGACGGGTGCATTGCAGAGCCTTCTGGCCGGTATCAGTGCCGCCGGTGCCAGCATCGTGACCATCAATCAGTCTACTCCGGAGAACGGAGCCGCGCTGGTGGCTGTCACCATCCGCACCGACACCATGCAGATGACCCCCGAGGAGCTGACGGAAAAGCTTTCGCGCCAGAGGATGGTCGTGGGCGTACACTGCGGATACAATCTGTGACAGTACATTCATAGAAAAAAGGAACGAGGGCAGTATCATGGCAAAAATCGCGATTCTGGGCTTTGGCACGGTGGGCAGCGGCGTGTACGAGGTGCTCTGCCGCAACGCCGCAGGCGTCTCCCGCCGCGCAGGCGAACCGGTGGAGGTCAAGTACATCCTTGACCCCAAAGACTTCTCGAATCA
>ERZ1027066.856-NODE-856-length-14085-cov-7.615182_pt1 | contig 14085 bp, 8 predicted proteins | sample MGYA00519282_ERZ1027066 | MGnify/ENA primary metagenome ERZ1027066 (study PRJEB26926, sample SAMN06164494) | human gut metagenome | biome: ENVO:00009003; feature: ENVO:2100002; material: ENVO:00002003 | host: Homo sapiens | place: USA | collected 2012 ... | reverse complement strand
AGATCAAGAGCCTTTCCGGCGGCAACCAGCAGAAGGTGCTGATCGCCCGCTGGCTTGCCAACAACCCCGATGTGCTCATTCTGGACGAGCCTACCCGCGGCATCGACGTCGGTGCAAAGTATGAAATTTACTGCATCATCGCCGATCTGGCCAAGCAGGGCAAGAGCATTATCATGATCTCCTCTGAAATGAGCGAGATCATCGGTATGTCCAACCGTGTCATGGTCATGTGCGATGGCCGTATCACCGGCTTTATCAACGGTAAGGATGCCACCCAGGAGAACATCATGGCGCTGGCTACCCAGTTCGAGACCGCACCTGACGCAGCTGCGGCAAATCAGTAATTAAGGAGGCTGTCTATCGTGGAAGCTACCAAAAAATTGAATGGCAAGGCTGTGGGCAAGTGGCTCAGCAACAACGCCATTATCATGATGATGCTGGCCGTCACCCTGATCGTTGGCATCATTCACCCCAACTTCTTCTCCGGCACCAACATGATCAACCTGTTCAAGAACGTGTCCATCCGCTACATCATTGCGCTGGGCATTTCCGGCTGCCTGATCACCACCGGTAACGACCTGTCCGCTGGCCGTCTGGCTGGTTTTGCCGCCTGCCTTGCCTGCATTTTTGCGCAGACCGAAGGCGCTTCCGGCAAGTTCTATCCCAATATGCCCACCCTGTCCACCCCCGTGGTGTTCATTCTGGTCATTGCCATCTGCGCCATCGTGGGTCTGTGCAACGGTCTGGTGGTCAGCTACCTGAAGGTGCAGCCCTTCATTGCTACCTTGGGTATGCAGCAGGTGGTCTACGGTATCTGCCTTGTGTACACCGGCGGTACCCCCATCGGCTCTCTGAACAAGGACTTCACCTCTCTGGCCTCCAACACCCTCTTCGGTGTTCCTGTGCTGATCATCATCGCCCTCTTCGTGGCCTGCTGCTTCTGGTTCCTGTACAACAAGACCCGTCACGGCAAGTACATGTACGCCATCGGCGGCAACGAAGCTGCTGCTGAGGTGGCCGGTGTCAACGTCAACGCCACCAAGATCCGCATCTACATCCTGGCTTCCTGCATGTTCGGTCTGGCAGGCTGCCTGCTGGCTGCAAAGTCCGGCGGCGCATCCGTCAACACCGCACAGGGCTATGAGCTGGACGCCATCGCAGCCTGCACCATCGGCGGTGTTTCCACCACCGGCGGCGTCGGCACCGTGCCCGGCGTTCTGGTCGGCGTTCTGGTCTTTGAGCTGATGAAGGTCGCTCTGCAGTTCATGAACGTCAACTCCTCCTACACCTACATCGTTCAGGGCCTTGTCATTATCGTGGCTGTCGCCATTGATATCCGCAAGTATCTGGCTAAGAAGTAATCTCCTCATCATCCCCCTTTGCACCCGCAGTCTTTGTACTGCGGGTGCTTTTTTTGTCCACATTTTTGTGGTATCATAAGGAAAACATCTTATGCTTACAGGAGGGACTTTCCATGGCACAGCCCACCCCGGATACCCAGACCGAGCTTGAACGCCGCGAGGCCGCACTGGCCGCCCGCGAGGCAGAACTTGCCCGCCAGCAGGCTGAATTGCAGGCGCAGAAGGCCGATTTTGAGCAGGGCAAAAAGCGCCTGCTGGACAACGGCCGCAAGGACTTTGTAAACCCCAAGGAAAAACTTTACGATAAATTCCCGCTCACGGTGCACCAGATGGACATCATCATCGGCGTGCTGTTCGCCCTGATTGCTCTTTTCCTTGTGCTGGGCGTGACCCACACCAGCTTTTTCGGCCTGTTCGGCGGCTGAGCCGCAGGCGCATCCTCTGTGAAAAACATTCCGTAAAGGAGAATAAAAATGGCACACTATCCCGGTTATACCGTCCTGCGCACCGAGGACTGCCCCGAGCAGCACGGTACTTTGACCCTGCTCACCCATGACGTCAGCGGCGCAGCCGTGCTGCTGGTGGAGAACGAGGACGTCAACAAGGCCTTTGGCATCGGCTTCGGCACCTTCCCCTCCGATGACACCGGCGTGTTCCACATTCTGGAGCACTCCGTGCTGGCGGGCAGCGAAAAATACCCGGTCAGCTCCCCCTTCGTGCAGCTGCTCAAAAGCAGCATGGCTTCCTTCCTCAATGCGATGACCTTCCCGGACAAAACGGTCTACCCCTTTGCCACCCCCAACGAGACCGATTTCTGCAACCTGATGGACGTTTACCTGAACGCGGTGTTCTGCCCACTGGCTATGGTGGACTCTGCGGTGTTCGAGCAGGAGGGCTGGCACCGGGATGCAGACGGCACGGTCAGCGGTGTGGTCTACAATGAAATGCAGGGTGCGCTGGCCTCCCCGGATGCTCAGCTGCAAAACGCCCTGCAACGGGCGATGTTCCCGGATACCGCTTACGGCTTTGTGTCCGGCGGTGACCCGGCGTCCATTCCCGCCCTGACCTACGAGAAATACCAGCGGGTGTACCGCCGCCATTACAGCGCCGACAACTGCTGCATCACCCTGTACGGCAAGATGGACATGGCCGATAAGCTGGCACGGCTGGATAAGGACTACCTGTCCAAGATGCCCAAGGCCGCTGCCCGTCCCCGCCTGACCATGCAGGACGAGCAGCCCGGCGCATTCGTGGAGCTGCCCTACTACACCGACCAACCCAAGCCGGATGAGGTGCAGTGCGCACTGGCATGGTACACCGGCGCATTTGCCGACCGTGAGCGGCAGCTGGGTGTGGAGATTTTGCTGGGTGCACTGCTGAGCACCAACAGCTCCCCCCTCAAGGCCGCGCTGCTGGCCGAGCAGCTGGGCGCAGATATCGACATCGGCTTTGACGACAGCACCCTGCAGCCCACCTTGGAGCTGCTGCTGCGCGGTGCTACGGTGGATTCTGCCCGCAAATTTGCCCCCGCTGTACGCAAGGCTGTGGACGAGCTGCTAAAGACCGGCATTCCTCACGACCTGCTGCTGGCCGCTTTGAACGAGGCCGAGTTTGCCTCGCTGGAGCGCCCGGGCAGCCTGCCGGACGGCGTGCTGGACGCCATCAACGCTTCCACGGGCTGGCTGCACACCGGGGACCCCGCCCTGCTGCTGCACACGGACAAGCTGTTTGCCTCCCTGCGCAGCAAGATGGCGGACGGCTGGTTCGACGAGCTGCTACGCAGCCTGTTTGCCCCGGCTCCGGTGCAGGTGTTGCAGGTGCCCACCCTGCCCAAGAAGCAGGAAGGGACACAGGCCCCGGCCCGCACCGACGCCAAACTGGTGCTGGATCACCCGCTGATCGTGGCCGACCTGGGCGAAGGTGCCCCCAGCGCGGCCGGGCAGACCGAGCAGGTGGCCGGTGCCACGGTGCTGCGCCACCCCTCGGCGGGCAGCCTGTACCTGAATTTCTACTATGACCTGGGCCATGTGGCCCCGGAGGACCTGCCGTATCTGGACCTGCTCACCGATGTGCTGGACGAGCTGGACACCCCCGCCCACACCGCCCAGCAGCTGAACACCCTGCGCAGCACATGGCTGGGCGACAGCCGCGCCCAGCTGGACCTCTGGACCGGGCGGCAGGAGGGCAGCCCCTGCCACGCGAAACTGACCCTCTGCCTGAGCCTGCTGGAGCGCAGCCTGGAAAAGGCGGTGGAGATCGGCGGCGAGTGGCTGTACGATACCGTCCTTACCGGCGCTGCCGCCGAAGCAGCCTATGCCCGGGTGGTCAGCCAGCTGAAATTGCGCATGGAGCAGCTGTTTATCCAGCAGGGCAATGAGTTTGCCTCCACCCGCGCCCGCGCCCATTATTATGTAGAAGGCGCTGCGGACGAAGCCTGCACCGGCGTGAGCTACTACCACTTCCTGTGCAATCTGCTGGAAAAGGCCGACTGGTCCGCACTGGGCGCAAAACTGGATGCTGTGCGCTGCCGGGTGCTGCAAAACGCCGCCCTGACCGTCAGCCTGCACGGCACCGAAGCCGCACTGGAAAAGCTGCGCACCCTGCTGCCGGAAAGCCGCTTTGCCGCCGCCCGGCGCACCCCGGCGCAGCCCTACACCCAGCCCCTGACACCCCCGGTGAACGAAGCCTTTATCATTGACGGCGGCGTGAACTACGATGTGCTGGCTTGGCCCATGCCCCGGGACAGCCGCCGCCGGGTGCTGGCACGGGTGATGAGCTACGAATACCTGTGGCACACCATCCGGGAGGTGGGCGGTGCCTACGGCACAGGAATGCTCTGCGCCGACGGCATCGAGTTTTTGTACACCTACCGGGACCCCCACCTGCGGGAAAGCTACGAGATCTTTGCAAATGCCCCTGCCGCCCTTGCCGCCCGGGACTACACCGCCCGGGATCTGGACGAATTCATCGTGGGCACCGCCGCCAAGCTGGACACGCCCCGCAAGGCGCGTGCCGCCGCCCGGGAGCTGGATCACCGGTACTTCTGCGGCATCACGGACGAGATGCTCGCCGCCGACCGCAAGGCGCTGTGCAGCGTGGACGCTGCCCTGCTCAAAGCACAGGCCGCCGCCCTGTCTGATGTGTTGTCCGGCGGCGTACGGGTGGCCTTTGGTAGCAAGGACGCCGTGGAAGCCGCAAAGGATCTGTTCGACCGGGTAGAGACGCTGTAAGCGCCGGTAATTTGTAAAAAATATTTTATTTGTAGTTCCGAAACACCCGCAGGGTGTTTCGGAACTACTTTTTTCCCTCACACATTTTTTCTGCACATATCGCCTGCATTCCGTCCAAATTACTAAAATATGCTAGATTTTTTGTGAGATAAGTCATACTTATTTAAGAAAATTTGAACAAATTGCGAAATTTGTGTGTTTCCGATGTGGACAAAAACGTTTTCAGCTGATAGAATGGGAGCTGTTCTTTCTCCGCCGTCCGCAACCGGCGGAGTGTTTTATTGGAAGCAGGAGGTTTCTCATGTTAGAAAAGTTCTTTCACCTGAAAGAAAACCACACCGATGTAAAGACCGAGATCATGGCCGGTATCACCACCTTCATGACCATGGCTTACATCCTTGCCGTCAACCCCAACATCCTGTCCGCAGCGGGCATGGATTCCAAGGCTGTGCTGATCGCCACCGCGCTGGCATCCTTTATTGCCACCGCACTGATGGCTGTGCTGGCCAACTACCCCTTTGCCCTGGCTCCCGGCATGGGCCTGAACGCCTACTTTGCCTACACGGTCGTGCTGACCATGGGTTACAGCTGGCAGCTGGCTCTGATGGCCGTCTTTGTTGAGGGCGTCATCTTCATTGCACTGTCCCTGACCAATGTGCGCGAGGGCATCTTCAACGCCATTCCCATGACCCTGAAGAGCGCCGTCAGCGTGGGCATCGGCCTGTTCGTGGCCTTTGTCGGCCTGCAGAACGCCAAGCTGATCGTCAACAGCGATTCCACGCTGGTCACCTACCAGCACTTCAAGGGCGCAACCTTCCACAGCGTGGGCGTGGGCGCCATCCTTGCTCTGCTGGGTGTGGTCATCACCGCCATCCTGCTGGTCAAAAAGGTCAAGGGCGGCATCCTGTACGGCATCCTGATCACCTGGCTGCTGGGCATCGTGTGCGAGCTGACCGGTATCTACGTTCCCGATGTGGAAGCCGGCATGTACTCCGTGATCCCCACCGCCTTTGTCAGCTTTGACTTCTCCGCATTGGGCGAGACCTTTGGTCAGGTGTTCAAGACCGATTTCTCCGGTGTCGGCCTGCTGAACTTCTTCGCCGTGATGTTCTCCTTCCTCTTCGTGGACCTGTTCGACACGCTGGGCACCCTGATCGGCGTGGCCTCCAAGGCTGATATGCTGGACGAGGACGGCCGTCTGCCCAACATCAAGGGCGCACTGATGGCAGACTCCATCGGCACCTGCGTGGGCGCTGTGCTGGGTACTTCCACCACCACCACCTTCGTGGAGAGCGCCTCCGGCGTTACCGAGGGCGGCCGCACCGGTCTGACCGCTATGACCACCGGCGTGCTGTTCCTGCTGGCTACCATCTTCAGCCCGCTGTTCCTCACCATCCCCAGCTTTGCTACCGCTCCGGCTCTGATCATCGTGGGCTTCTACATGATGGGTTCTGCCATCAAGATCGACTTCAATGATCCCAGCGAGGGCATCCCCGCCTTCCTGACCATTCTGGCTATGCCCACCGCTTACAGCATCTCCGAGGGTATCGCCATCGGCATCATCTCCTGGACCATCATCAATGTGATCACCGGCAAGGCCAAGGAGAAGAAGATCAGCCCGCTGATGTATGTGCTCACCGTGCTGTTCATCCTCAAGTACGTGTGCCTTTAATTCCCTGAGCGTCTAAAAAAGCCAAGCACCCCCTGCGGTCTGCCCGTACAGGCCGCAGGGGGTGCTTTTTTGTGCAGTTGAAAAGAGGCCGCAGCCTTTACAAAAACAGCCGCGCCCCATCTGCTGGTTCAGGCGAGGCGCGGCCTTTTGCGGTATTTGGTTTGGGGTATAGGAGGAATCATGTCCCTGAGAGGGGGCTTGCGGCTTTTCCCCTCCCGGTGACTTTATAATATCCGAAAAATTCTACGAAATTATGCTTATTTTATGAATGCGCTGTAAACATTACTCCGGGGCCTTCATGCTTTCCACCATGCTGATGCGCCGGACGTGCCGCCGCATGACAAAGCAGACCACCACGGTAAACACCATGGTCAGCGCCACCGCCAGCAGGTAGCTGCGGGGCGCAATGGTGCGGATGAACATGAGCTGATCCATCTCCACGGTCAACACAATGAACTTGTGCAGCGGCACCCCCAGTGCCAGACCCACGCCGGAACCGATAAGCGCCAGCAGCTCGATCTCGCGGAAGATGTAGCGGTACACCTCCTGATCGTAGAAGCCCAGCACCTTGATGGTCGCCAGCTCCTTTTTGCGCTCCCCAAGGTTGACGCTGATGAGGTTATACAGCACCACAGCCGCCAGCGCCGCCGCGCAGATGATGATCAGCACCACCACATAGCCCAGACTGACGATGAGGTTATCGAACAGCTCGGTGGTGTCCTCGGTAAAGCTGATGCCGCTGACATAGTTGCAGTCCAGCAGGTCGGTGCGCAGGGCGTTGTACCCGGCAGCATCGGTGCAGGTGGTCTGCCCGTAGACCGTGTTCCACGGGATATCCTCCGTGCCCAGCAGGCTTTCCAGCTGTGCGCGGGGGAGGTACAGCCGGGTGAACATATAGTTTTCCGTGATGCCGGTCAGGGTCAGCTTCACCCGGGTGCCCTCGGCGTTTTCCACCCAGAAGGTATCGCCGGTGTGCAGACCCAGATTCTCGGCGGTCTTTTCGGTCAGGATGGCGCTGCCGCTGTCAAAGCTGATGGCCTTGTGTCCCTTGCGGGTGCGGAAGGTAACATACCGGGTCAGGTCGCTGTCCTTGGCGGCAGCCACGATGCTCACGCTTGCACTCTCGCCTTCGGCATTGTAGATGGTGGTGGATTTGGTATACACCGCGCCCCAGTTCTGCACGGCGCTGTTGCTGTCCAGCTCCTCTGCCAGCCCCTGCTCCATGGTCAGGGCTTTGGGGTCGCTGAGGGTGATGGACATATCGTTGTGGGTCAGCTCCGTAGACTGCTTTGTGACGATGGGCAGCAGGGAATCCTGTATGCCGAAGCCGATAAGCAGCAGCGCGGTGCAGCCCGCCACGCCCAGCACGGTCATGAAGAACCGCTTTTTATACCGGAACAGGTTGCGGGCGGTGGTCTTTTGGGAGAAGGACATCCGGGACCACAGCGGGGTGATGCGCTCCATCAGGATGCGCTTGCCCGCCACGGGAGCCCGGGGCAGCAGCAAAGCTGCGGTCTTTTCGGCCAGACTGGAACGGCAGGCGTACCATGTGGCAAAGCCGATGACGGCGGCGCTGATGCCCACGCTGGCAGCTGCCATGCCCGGGTAGAAGTGCAGGGTGAAGGTGGGCAGGCTGAACACCAGCTGATAGGCGTTCCAGATAATGATGGGGAATACCACAAAGCCCACCACCATGCCGACGATGCTGCCCAGAATGGTGGCCAGCATCGCGTAGAACAAATACTTGCCCGCGATGCTGAAATTGGAGTAGCCCAGCGCCTTTAAGGTGCCCATTTGCAGGCGGTTCTCGTCCACCATGCGGGTCATGGTGGTGGTAGCCACCAGCGCCGCCACAAGGAAGAAGAACACCGGGAACACCCGGGCAATGGCGTCCATGCGGTCGGCGTACTGGGCAAAGGTGACGCAGCTCATGGTGGAGGTGCGGTCCAGCACATACCACTCGCCCTTTTTGATCTGGCTCACCTGCTCCTCGGCATCGTTCAGCTGGGCAAGGCCGTCCGCCAGCTTCTGCTCTGCCTCGGCCTTCTGGCTCTCGTACTCGGTGCGGGATTCTTCCAGCTGGGTCTGCCCGGCGTTGTATTCTGCCCAACCCTCTTCCAGCTGCTTTTGTGCGGCATCGAACTGGGTGTAGGCGCTGGCTGTGCCGGTGGTCAGCTGCAATTGTCCCTGCAAAAGCTGCAATTTCATCTTGCGCAGCGCAGCCTTGGCCTCGGTCACCAGCTGGTCGTTGGAGAGGTTCGGCGAGGAGATAAGCCCCTGCTTGTACATCTGCCGCTTGCCCGCGTCCAGCTGCTGCTGATAGCCCTGCAGCTGGTTATAGATGTTGTCGTAAGCGGCCTGCGCCTTGGCCAGCGCATCCCGCAGTTCAATGTAGTCCTCGTCCTCCGGCTCGGCTTCGTCCAGCGCCTTTTCGGCGTTGCGCAGAGCGGCTTCCGCGTAGGTCAGCAGGGGGTCTGCCACCTTTTTCAGGTTGACCAGCATCTCAATTTGCTGCAGCTGCTCCTCAAATTCCAGCACCTGCTCCTCGCTGCTCACCAGCTTGTCGGCACCGCTCTGCATAGTGTCCGGCAGGGCAGTCTTCTGGGCGGCAAGCTCCTTTTCCCCGGCTTCCAGCTGCGCCTTGGCGGCATCCAGCTGTGCCTGTGCGTCCGCAAGCTTTGCCTCGGCTTCAGCAAACTGACGTTCGGCTTCGGCCTTCTGGCTGTCGTACTCCGCGCGCGCTTCGGTCAGCTTGTCGTTGGCGGTGTCCATCAGCTCTTCCCGCCGGGCGGTGCACTGCACGCTCTGGATGGCCTTGAGCTTTTCCGCTACGGCATCCACTGCGGCCTGATATTCATCGGAATAATTATCATACAATCCGGCGTTTTCTGCCTTGATATAGCACACCGTATAATAATCTGCGGTCAAAGTGCCCTCCGGCACAAACAGGATGCAGTCCAGCTGGCCATCGCCCACAGTGCTGCTCTCGGAATCGGAGGAAAAATGCAGCGGGTCCTGCACCGTGCCCACCACCGTGAACACCTGCCCGCTGACCCCTTCGGTCTCTTCCGGCAGGGTCAATTGGGTGCCCAGCTCCACCGGGCTGCCGTGGCCCATCACATGCACCACGCACTCCCCGGCAGCTTCCGGCATCCGGCCGGACAGCAGCACCGGACGGTTCATGTTCTCCGGCGTATCGGCCTGCGGGTCGGCAGGCAGCTGATACAGCCGCGCCACCGTGGTCTGCTCGTCCCCTGTCCAGTGGCCTTCCACGTCCTGATACTTCACCGCCTGCACGGCGTCCACGCCGTCCACAGCGGCAATCGCGCTGATATCGCTCTGGCTGAGGCCAAGGGTGGACAGCACCCGCAGGTCGAACACATTCTGCTGCACATAGTACTTCTGGGCAGCGGTGCGCATATCGGGGGCAATGCACATCAGGCCGGTAAGCATCATCACCCCCAGCGCCACGATGCCAAACAGGGACACCACCCGGCTGATGCTGCTTTTCATCTCGCGCAGGATATTTTTGCGGTAACTTTTCTGCACAGTACTCACCACTCGATCTGTTCCACCGGCACCGGGTGCTCGTTGACCTGATTGGACACGATGCGGCCGCTGCGCACCTGAATGATGCGGTCAGCCATACCGGTCAGTGCCGTGTTGTGGGTAATAACAATGACGGTGCGTCCGGTCTTGCGGCAGGTATCCTGCAAAAGGCCCAGCACCTGTTTGCCGGTGCGGTAGTCCAGCGCACCGGTGGGCTCGTCGCAGAGCAGCAGCTTGGGGTTTTTGGCCAGTGCGCGGGCAATGGACACCCGCTGCTGCTCGCCGCCGGAAAGCTGCGCCGGGAAGTTGTTCAGCCGCTCGCCCAGCCCCACGCTGCGCAAGGTCTCGGCGGGATTCAGCGGGTCGCGGCAGATCTCACTGGCAAGTTCCACGTTTTCCAGCGCGGTCAGGTTCTGCACCAAGTTGTAGAACTGGAACACAAAGCCCACATCATACCGGCGGTAGGTGGTCAGCTCCCGGGCGGAAAAGCGGCTCACGTTGCGGCCGTCCAGCCAGACGTTGCCCTCGTCGCAGTTGTCCATGCCGCCCAGAATGTTCAGCAGGGTGGTCTTGCCCGCGCCGGAGGGCCCCACGATGATGCAGAACTCGCCCTTGTCCACATAGAAATTCAGGTGGTCTGCGGCAGCGATCTTCACACTGCCGGTCTGGTAATATTTACAGACATCTTCAAACTCCACAAAATGCTCCATGGCGTTTTTCCTTTCTGTCAGAATGCAAAGTATTTCAACTTAAATATAGCATAAACCCACCGGGATTTGCAAAGCCCCCGGCACGAATTTTCAAAAACTTAACACAAGCCGCCGCAAAACATAAAAAGGGACACCGGAGCGTCCGCAGACGTTCCGGTGTCCCGAGATATAAAGCTTCTGTACCGCCGCGCGGCGGGCATTGTCAGCTTATTTTGCAGCGTACCAATCTGCGCTGGGCTGATGCTTACCGGCGGTCACGGCATTGCCCTGATAGTACAGGGTGCCGTCCGCACCGCGGCTGTAACGGGAGAAGAACTCATTCCAGATGGCAACGCTCTCCTCCTGCAGGTAAACGTGAGGGGTATCCTTGACCACGGTGTACTGCACCAGCGGAGCGTTGCCACCCATAAAGCTCTTGGTCACAAAAGCGCCATCGTAGGAGGTGCTTTCTGCAACAGCTGCCTCGTTGGTGGCGTTGTGGGCGTTCCAGCCCTGCAGCGCCTTCACCGTACCGTTATCCTCCACCAGCTCTGCCACACCTGCCGAGTCGTACTCGCCCAGGAAAGCCCATGTCGGCAGCAGAACAGCGGGGTCAAGCTCCGGCAGTGGGGCAAACATATAGCCGACGGGTGCAATGGCGGCAAAGCGGCTTGCGTAGCGGCAGGCGGTAGCCCAAGTCATCAGGCTGCCGTTAGAGTGACCGGTAGCATACACGCGGGTGGTGTCGATGCTGTAATCCCGCTCCATGCGGTCCAGCAGACTGTTGATGAACTCCAAATCCACGCTGGGGTCGGTATCCTTACCAGCCAGTGCGGCAAAGGGACCTGCCAGCCACATGGCGGTGGGAATGTTGCCCATCAGGTCTGCGGGACGTACCAGGCCCTGCGCAAACACCACGATAAAGCCGTTCTGCTCTGCCACATCGTACCAGCGGGACTCTTCGGCAATGGCGTACATGGAGGCGGTGTAGCCGTGCATCACCAGCACCAGCGGCACCTTTTTGCTGCCGGTATAGGTGGACGGCACATAGACCATCCAGCGGCGCAGCTCGCCGTTGACCCACTCCTCATGGATATCAAAGCCCCGACGGGTAAAGTCCTCTGCCTTTGCTACGCGACCCGGCAGCTGCAGTGCCATAAAGCGCTTGAACTGACCGGAGAACTTTTCCCAGATGGCTGCCGGGCACTGTGCCTTTTCGGTGACCCACACCTCGGCGGCAGAGCCTGTACGGCTGCTGACATACACGCCGTTTTCCTTTGCCACAGCCTGATTGGCGTTCAGGTAGAACTTCAGCGCTGCCTTATTGGTAGTATCCGCCTTGGAACGGACGAACCAAACGGGAGTATCCACCGTCTTTGCGGCGATTGCCTCCTCCTGCACGCCGCGGGTGGAGTCGCCGGGGAAGGGCAGCACATACTCACCGCCCACTGCCTCCAGAGAAGCTGCCGGGACCTCAACGGCATCCACGGCGCAGATGGAGCTGAAATCGCTTGCCCAGCGAGCGCCGAACAGCAGAGCGGCTGCGCCGCCCTCCTTGTAGCCCACCAGTGCAGTGTGGGACTTGTCCATGGAGAATGCACCGGATAGCTTAACGCCCTTCTTGCGCATGAGCTGATACAATGCATCCAGCGCTGCTGCGTCATCACGACCGGCAGAGCTCAGGGAAAGGTTCCAGCTGCCGCCGTTTTCAGGACCGAAAAATGCAACTGCGATCTTATTTTTGCACGCCACCGTGCGCCACATACGGCCTGTGACCGAGCCGGAGAACGCCTTTGCGGTGGTGTTGTCCGGGGTCAGCACGATAACTGCCGGCGCCCAGGGATCCATGCCGTCGGGCAGGTAATAGGTAGCAGTACCAACATTCTGACCGCCCACCATTACCTGCGCATCATGAAACAGACCCACATTCACGTTCAGGTACGGGTTTTCCGGGTCATAAGCAAAGGTCTTGCCATCGCCCAGACCCATGGCTGCGGTCTTACGATCTACGGTAGTGTGCAGATCTCCGTTGGTCTGGTCCAGCTCTGTCGCAGCCAGAGCCGAGGGTGCCATAGCGGCTACGGTAGCACCCAGCGCGGTAGCGGCGGAAAGCTTCATAAAATCGCGTCGTTTCATAGTGTTTTCTCCTTTTTGTAAGTGCCTGCGCACTTTGTTATGCCCGGCTTTGAAGGCCGGACTCTCTTGCTTTTTCTCCGATTTTTTCTCACAGCAGGTGCCTTCCTGCTTCAGCATTGTACAAAGAATACCATTTATATCGTTATTTGTAAACAGTATTTAGTGTTTTTTGTTTCGATTAATATATTAATATATCATTTTTTGTAAAAAGTGCTGATCAGCGAAAGTCCCCTATACCACTGCTGTTTCTAATGATGCACTTCCTTTTCTCTATGAAAATTCAAAAAGCCCCTGCACGCAGGGTGCAGGGGCTTTGGAACAGCTTTTTACTTGCGGTTTGCCAGCAGGTTCTCGATCTTCTTCAGGGGGTCGATGATGCTGGAAACGGACATATCGTGGTTCAGTGCCACCACAAAGTAGGCAGCGTACTTGGAAACGTCCACGTCCACATACCAGTCGCGGGTCAGCAGCTCGGGCATACGGTAGGTCAGGTTGGTGCCCACAACGTAGGTCAGGGTGCCGTCTGCCACAGCCTTGTCGAACTTCTCCAGACCGCTGGTGAACAGGGGGAAGGTGGCGTTGGCGATGATGTTGGTAGCGCCGCGCTCCTTCAGAGCGCCGGCGGCGTTGCACAAGGTGCCGGCCGTATCGACGATGTCGTCGGTGATGACGCAGGTGCGGCCTTTCACTTCACCGATGATGTTCATGATTTCGGCGACGTTGGCGCGGGGACGACGCTTGTCGATGATGGCGAGATCAACGCCGAGTTCCTTGGCCATGGCACGAGCACGAACCACGCCACCCACGTCAGGCGAGACCACCATCAGGTCGGGATACTGGTGCGAGACCAAGTCGTTCAACAGAACGGGCGTCGAGTAAATGTTGTCGACCGGAACGTCGAAGAAGCCCTGAATCTGATCAGCGTGCAGATCCATCGTCAGCACGCGGTCAATGCCCACGCTCTGGAGCATGTTCGCGACGACCTTGGCGGAGATGGCCACACGGGCCGAACGGGGACGACGGTCCTGACGGGCGTAGCCGTAATAGGGCATCACGGCGGTGATGCGGCGGCACGAAGCGCGGCGCAGAGCATCAACCATGATCATCAGCTCCATCAGATTGTCGTTGGTCGGCGCACAGGTGCTCTGCAGCACGAAAGCGTCACAGCCGCGGACGTTCTCGTTGATTTCAACCATAACTTCACCGTCGGAGAAGCGGTTGACGGTTGCCCGCCCAAGCGGGATGTTCAGGTACTGAGCCACTGCATGAGCAAGCTTGGGATTGGCATTCCCCGAGAAGACCTTCAGGCTGTCAGAAATCATTTTTACCCTCTGAAAAGTGGGTGCGTGCACGAATAACAACGCAAAAAATTTTTGATGCGAAACGCATCCGCAAACGGGAAATTTTTTTCTCGTCCGCCAAAAAAAAATAAAACCGCGCCAAGCAGT
>ERZ1027066.850-NODE-850-length-14163-cov-9.310037_pt1 | contig 14163 bp, 28 predicted proteins | sample MGYA00519282_ERZ1027066 | MGnify/ENA primary metagenome ERZ1027066 (study PRJEB26926, sample SAMN06164494) | human gut metagenome | biome: ENVO:00009003; feature: ENVO:2100002; material: ENVO:00002003 | host: Homo sapiens | place: USA | collected 2012 ... | reverse complement strand
GGCTCGGAGATGTGTATAAGAGACAGCTTCTTGGAAAGGGGAAAAGGTTAGAAATACATTCTTATCTATATCAGATTGCAATAATTCAATAAGATTACACAGGATAGAAGATGATTCCATTGAGGATTTTATAGATAAAATGGAATTACTAAAAAGTGAAATTACATTATTCATTGACCATTTAAAAAAAACAATTTGAATCATGGAAGAATACATCTGGGCGCAGGTAGTTAAAATGACTACAAACAAAATAGATGAAGGTCAGATTATTACAGTATCTGATTGGTGTTTACTTAATACAAAATAATCATGGAAGAATATAAAGTAGGCGAAACCTTCCAGTTCGGACTCAAGACGTTGGAGTGCGTGGAACAGGATTGGGGTACTTGTGATAATTGTTTCTTGCAACTATTCTCAGAAAATGGATGCGGTTTTCTTAATGATCACGTGGTTGGTCATTGCAGTAAATTCTTTAGGGAAGACGATAATAGCGTGATATTCATTGAAGTAGAAGAAACCGATAAACAAGATCAAGTATGAAATTTGACGAGATATACAAGCCCCCCTTCCACGACTTTTTCGGGGAGTGGATAGTAAAGAAACTTAAACAAGAGGTGGCAACTATATAGTAAATTACATTTTTTTTTTAAAATTAAAATGTTTGGTTTTTAGTTTAAATGTTCGTATATTCGTATCATGTTAAACGCCTATAAATATCGACTACATCCCACGAGGGAACAATCAGGGTTCTTTAACAAGAGCTTCGGTTGTGTTCGTTTTATCTATAACTGGGGATTGCAGAAGAGAATAGAGGCGTACATGAAGGACAAGGGAAGAATATCGTACGTGCAGCTATGCGCCATGTTAACCGAATTGAAAAAAGAGGAACAGTACTCGTGGTTGAGAGAAGTTAGTACCGAGTGTTTACAACAGTCGTTGAGGAATCTCGATGCGGCTTTCACAAGGTTTTTCAGGGAAAAGAAAGGGTTCCCGAGGTTCAAGTCGAAGAGTAGATCGAGACAGTCATACAAGGCCATATTATCAGTTCACGTGGACCAAGAAAGGAGAAGGATCAAGCTACCTAAAATTGGATGGGTAAAGTACGGTAACAACAGGAAGTTTGAAGGAAACGTGAGATCGGTAACGGTTAGCGTGACCCCTTCGGGTAAATATCACGTGAGTGTACTTGTTGATGACGGCAAGGAGATACCTGAAAAATTACCGGTAACTTTCGATACCACGATAGGCATTGACATGGGTATAAAAGATTTCGCCGTGTGTTCTAACGGTGACACGTACGAGAACCCGGGACATTTAATCAAGGCAGAACAGAGATTGAGAACCCTGCAAAAACGGTTGTCACGTAAGAAGAAGGGAAGTAACCGTCGGAACAGGGCAAGAATGATACTTGCTATACAGAATGAAAAGGTAGCCAACCGCAGGCAGGATTATCTTCACAAGATAAGCACTAAAATTGTACGCGAGAACCAAGCGATCGTCGTGGAAGATTTAAACACGAAAGGGATGATGAGAAATCATCGTCTATCCAAGGCGATAGGAGCTTGCGGTTGGTCTACGTTTTTCAAGATGCTTGAATACAAGTGCGAGAGACAGGGTAAAACGTTTATCAGGATAGGAAGGTTCGATCCTTCGTCTAAAATGTGTTCTTGCGGACACGTTTATAGAGGGCTGAAACTTTCTGAAAGGGAATGGGTATGCCCTAACTGTGGATCGGTGAACGATCGTGACTTGCTCGCTGCTTGCAACATCAAGCGTTTTGGATTACAAGAACAGAATCTATTATTTGTGAATAAACCCGTGGCACACGGGGGTTCGGACGTGGAGGTTCCAACTATGGATGACCGTCAAGAAATTGACCTAAAAAGTAGCGTTCCTGTGAAGCGTCAATACGTACAAGTGTAATATTGTACGTAAGTGCCTAATGGTAATCATGGAGCCAGAGGATATTTACAGTATGCTATTAGACATCTATACACATGAAGATATAGAAGATAACGAGTTGGATAAATACATTAAAGATGCGGTAGACTTCTATCGTGAAGTATCTAAACCATTATAGTCATGGATCAAATAGTAACTTTAGAAACGGCAAAACTGGCGATGGAGGTGGGGTATGATGGTAACTTCTTGTACCAGTATATGTATGGAGATGATACCCCCACCCCAAACATGATGTTTTGTGACGAGGCACCGATTGAGGTTGATGATTTAGATTTCGATGCAGCCTATCCAGGTTATGATATTGCCGCCCCTACCCAAACCGCTTTATCAAGGTGGTTAAGGGAGAAGCATGATATGTATGTATCAGTAGATATTGCGATATTTAAAAGAGGATGGAACGCGTGTATTATATCAATCCCAAAAGAGTTAGTTTGTACTAACGCTAGAGGGTTCGATACATACGAGGAAGCTATGGAAGAAGGTTTGAAACTAGCTTGTAAAATTGTTAAAGAAAGGAGGTCAGAATGATTTTGCCATTTGTATGGCTTATCGCAATTGGGATAGCTTGTTATATCGTATCATCATTCATTGATGGTATATTCTATAAATCAACGCTATCATTTTTGGGGGGAGCGTTAGTTGGTATAGCTGTAATTAAAATTATCGCAAGTTATGAACCGACAGTCATAGATTACATGAGGGGGAGGGTGGACGTGAACATACAGGAAACATACGTTGATTCCGTCCTCGTCAAGAGAGACACGATAATAACTTACAAGAAATAAATACCACTATCATGTCCGTGATCGAATTAAACAAGATGGCCGAGTACGCTTGGAGTAAAGACTACCTGTTACTCAAGAAGTTACTTGATGAAGGGTGGACAGGTATCATCGCCAGAACCTACTTCAGCGTTGATTCATCGTACAAGTCATCGTTACGTGGATGGTACGAGTACAGGGTGGGGGGGATGCAGATAACGGCGAGTAACCTAGAACTGGCAAATCCCTCCCTCTCGATAGAGGAGAACTTCGTCAAGATATGCGAGAAAAATAAAGTTGAATTTTTAATACCGGATAACTATATAAAAAAAGACTAACCATGTTAAACATCAAGATTTTCAAGAACATACCATCCAACCTGTACGTTGGTATATACCGTAACGGGATGGTAAGTATTTACAAGAATACTATGGATTACTTCCCCGGTCGTGACGGCATCACCATCGGGATGGGAGATGACGGGAGACTTTATTTCAAGTTCACCGTGAAAGATAACGATTCTTTCAAGATAAACCGGAGCAAGATAGGTTCAGCTTACGTGAACACTTCCAGGCTATTCTCCATGAACAACATTGACAAGAACTAGTACGTGGGTAGGTACAATTTAATACCAGTGAACGACCCGAAATACAAGGGATTCTACGCACTGGAATGGGTAGCCGATCCCACCCTCAAGAAGAAAGACACCAGGGAATTCGAGGAAGAAGTTGAAAAAGCGGTGGGGGAGGACGAAAAAGATTTGCAACGAAAGTTGGAATTTAAAGATTAAGTCGTATATTTGCACTGTTACTGCGCCACTCCAAATAAAGTAACGATGACATGATAAACTTTTTCCTACTAATCATATATTAAGTAGAAAACCCCGGTACTTGAAAGGAGTGGCTCAAGGCCGGGTTTTTTAATGCCCGGCAAGGAGGGAAGTAACGAGGGTTATTTTGGAACCACCCCTCCCCCGGGCAATCACTCTTGAATATTCAAGCCGGCCCAAAAGTTCCAACTGACGGTGATGATCCCGAGGAAATCCAAGCAATGCCGGACGACGACAACTTGGTCCTTTGCATGGTCGAAAGACTATTATACTAACTCCCCTTTCAAGGTAGGGTCAGGATCAAGCCACGATGGTCTCTAGTGATGAGTCTCATCATAACCATGCTGGTTCTCGTTCTTCCCTTCTTGCACCTCCTCCTATCATATATACAATTATGGTAGTAGTATACTAAACTATATATAGTACATCTAGTATATATGTAGTATATATAGTAGAGAAGATGTTAAGGCTTTAGGGTGGCAGTGGGTATCATGCAAGGTAAAGAATCGCTATGCTCTTTGAATTGGTAAGAAAAAACATTAACTTTGAATGAAAGTTAGACTCATATTTCATTTTTGTATCATAGTTTTTAAGTCGTTTCCGGCGTTGTCGTGAGACACCTGGAGGATGAGCCGGAGGCAAGGGATGTTATTCTGTAATCTGCATCTGTGTCATGTTTTATAACTCTTAGTTCCATCCCTCCCCCGTTCGTTCGGGGGTCATCCACTCCTTTAAGTAGGACGCATGGTATCAAATTTTGAGTGTTGAGGGGAGGGGTGACATCCTCCCCACTTTTGGACGGGTGGCGGAATTGGTAGACGCTAGGTTTTAAAGAGGTTCACGATAAAGCGGGAGGTACGATTAACATTCCTCCCGGCCTTAACCTCAACTTGCGAAAGTCGGGAGATAAATAGGAATCAAGGTGAAAGTCCATTCTCCCATATCGAGCAAAATCGTGAGGGTTCGAATCCCTCCCCGTCCACGTTCATTCTTGCAAAATAGGTTGATTCCCCGCCCCTGTAACATATCTTTTGAAGTTCATGTTGTAAGCAGCAGGGATGGGGATATTTAAATTATGAATTTTTAACTGCGCCGTGTCGGCAAGTAGAAATACACCGGAGCTTTGCGTTTAGGCTTGAACAGCACGTAGCGCAGTTTTAAATATACTCGGTTGTCTACACGTAGGTTTTACTATTCTCATAGTATGTATCTGTTAGCAGCGTGTATGACAACCGATTTTAACTGATAAAAGTTTGATAAAACGATAAAATGATTTATATTTGTACCGCTTGTAATATTACTTTTAATCATGAATAAATGTATACATTAACATACAACCTACCCTCCCGGTAATATTTATTTCCTAAAAAGTACATATTGCAAGCAACCGGGAGCGGTATGGTTATTTTAATCTTGCAATATGAATGAACAAGTTAAAATTTTTGACAACCCAGAGTTTGGTCAGATCAGAACTATCGAACAAGAAAACAAAGTATGGTTTGGAGCAACCGATGTTGCAACTGCGCTTGGATATTCTAATCCTCGTGACGCCATTGTAAGACATTGTAAATCAGCCGGCGTCGTGAATCACGACGTAGGGGTACAAACCGGAATAAAATCAGATGGAAGTCCTTCAATTCAAAACATTACGATGAAATTCATCAACGAGGGGAACGTGTACCGGTTGATCGCGAACAGTCAACTCCCCCAAGCCGAGAAGTTCGAGAGCTGGATATTTGACGATCTAGTTCCCAAGGTCATGAAGGAGGGAGGGTACATCATGGAAAACAAGGAAGACACCCCGGAAGAGATAATGGCTAGATCAGTCATGATCGCCCAAGAGACTATCAAGAGAAGGGAACAAAGAATCGAGATGCTAGAGCAAGAGAAAACGTTACTCACGGAGACGATAAAAGAGGCCGCCCCCAAGGTCGAGTATTTCGACAAGGCGATGTCATCCAAAAGCTCGTACACCACCACCCAGATGGCGCAGGAGTTCGGTCTATCCGCCAAGACTTTAAACGCTAGACTGGCGAAGATGGGCGTTCAATACAGGCAGGGAGGGGCGTGGATACTGTACGCCAAGTACCAAGGCAACGGGTACACTCACACCGTGTCCGTACCGTACATGATGGCTAACGGGGAACAGGGGACGCAAATACAGACCCGGTGGACGGAGAAAGGTCGCAAGTTCCTCCATGACCTCATGGACGGGAAGTGAAAAATTCGTACATTTACACAAGTTTAAACTTCTAAAATAATGATCATGAGAAAATTAATGTTCCGGGTGTGGGACTTGTCAACGAGTACCCTCCTACCCACCTCCGACGGGATAATGTTCTGGAACGTCAGCAACAAGAAATACGGCGTGACCAACTTCTTGATGGACCAGAGATACCTCGTCACCGTGCTGTGCCTTAGAAACGGTAACACGGACATCTACGGCCTCGACGTGGTTCTAGTATGGCCAAAGGATTACATCTCCCTGAAAGAAGCTAAAGAGAATAACGCCCCGATCAAGACCGTCCTGTGCGACCAGGATGGATTCGTGACCGTGGAGGGGGAGAAAATACACGTTACCGAGTTACACCATTATTACAACTTCTCCGGGGACGGTTTCGCCGCTAAAACAGACACGTACAAGGAGATGTTCTGGAATCAACTGTCAGAGTATGGCATTCATTAAGGTCCCGTTGATCGAGGAGAAGCTAGACATTAACGTGAGGGTTTACAATCTAACCCTCACTTCTTTTCTAGCCGAGATCATGGAAAACTACATCGTGGAACTGGAAGATCACGTCAAGAAAAGCGGCCTTCACGTGAAGAAAAACAAGTTCCACTGTAACGAGCTGAAAAGAAACATCAGGATGTGGATAAACCACAGGTACATGGAAGTGGGGAGGGAGTACCGGGACTTCCTGACCACCCAGCTAGACGACTTGTACGATGACATGAAACACGATTACACGGTGTTCTTCTATTCCGTGAAAAGATTCTTCGACAAGAGGATAGATGACTCGAACGAGACCACCACCCTCGCCCTCCTCGTGTTGATCATCAGCATGGCCTCCTACTTCCAGATCAAGGAAGAGGATTTCAGCAAGTACGTTAGCGAGCAATTCCAGTGTCACTACGTCATGAAAAGTAACTACATATCCAACATAGCGAGACACGCTACCATGTTCCTGAACTCGTTCAAGCATGACGACATAGAACTGGTAGTGGAGAACGAGCCTGATATACAGGCGTCTTGGGATATTCTCGATTACAAGCTATCCCACATAAAGATCAATCTTGTAGATGACGTTAAATAGTTCATAGTATTTATCTATATCATTCCACGTGTCAAGTAAAGTACGTATATTTGCATTATAATTAAAATAAATGGAAAACATGATTACAATATTCATCACTCTAGCCGTTGCCTTGCTGGTGTTCCTGTTTTTCGTGCTAAGGAGCGCTTACAGGAGTTCTCACGTCCCGGTGGGGAGCGTGTTGAAACGCAAGGGCATACTCTTCAAGGTGAAGAGGTACAACAAGTCAGATCACATCGACAAGTGCTTGAGGTGTGACATGAGATTCTTCCCCTCCATCTCGGGTTACAACGATCATTGTTGCGTGAAGGTACCGTTCTGTAACGCATCAGAGAGACGTGACAAGGCTGACGTTTATTACGAGCTGGTAGGAAAGAACGGTGGTTTCTTTAGCAAGGAGGAAGATTGACATGGAACAGTTGATAATGACACCAAGACTCTTCAAGGAGTTCGGGATACACGTGTGTGACGACCAGATCATAAGCACTCACAGGGCCTGCCCTAAAAAGATAAGAGGCTTGCTCGACAAGACGCTGGTATTACAGGACGAGAGGGAGGTGTGGGCGATGAAGGACTACTTCGAGTCGGTGATCACCGGGGACGGTAGCCCGTGCAGGATGAAACGCCTCGCCAACGGGGACAAGTCAACGAACGAGCTACGGATACTGGAGAGGGCGAGATTCTGGAAATCAGTGCTGTTCAGGGGTGGGACAATCGTGAATGACGTGAACGCAAGTATGCCACTGGTATCTTACGTGAACGATTACAACGGCATAAAGGTGTGGTTCGAGGACACGCTGGACGTGTTCCCGTGCAATTACAAGGGCGTGCTGGCATCGTTGATACTTTACCTCACCAGTAACATCGATAGCACGTACTTCTCCCCCTCATTTCCCGACAAGTGTTCGGAATCTTGCTGGGGAGACCCCAGGTTCATCAACAAGACGAGGGCGCTGGTGCAACACCACCTGATCCGAAACTTCAAGTTGAGCCATCAAGTCAAGAAGTATCACGACTGGCGACATCAAGAGCTGTTCTACAACGGGTGGAACGCCGCCATGAAGGACCCGCAAGTGTTCTACATCGTGGCTGACTTGAGGCCGGAAAAGGACGGCATCGTCAACACTAGGGATTACAGGTTCGAGTGTACCGCCGAGAGACTTGGATTGTGCGAGGACCTCGCTAGAGAGGCTGCGATCGTGTACAACACGCTACTCTTGCAGGGGTGGGACCAAATTTCTCCCAACGAGACGTCTTGCACCAACTGCCCGTTAAAATGCAAGATTGCCAATGAGACAAAAAGAATATAAGAGGCCGGGAATAAGGAAACCGGAAACGCCACGATCGATGTCAACTTACAGCAAGTACCACCACACCATAGACCGGGAGATAGATGACGAGAACATCTGGTACATCGAGATCAACGGGAAGAAGGAACGAAGGATACCAGTCACCCTGTCATCGTGGGAGGAGATGAAGGCAAGGGCCAAGGAAGACCTTCACGCCGTGGTTCTATTGAAGTTCGTTGGGAAGTCCGGCAGGCACGTTGAACGTTTTAAAGATTAAGCAAATGGGAAAAAGAGGTTTAAGATTAAGGGTAGACAAGAAAACCCGCAACAAGAGGTACACGGCCATGTCGTACCTCAGGAGACACGGTTACGCCGCCAGGGGGAGGGACGTGTTACTGAAAGAAGGTTCCCCCACCCCAAGGAACACGAGTACCTTGTATTCCTCATGGAACAAGGGTACTGCATATCTCACGGGGAGATAAGCTAATGGAAGAGTTCGTTAGCGTTGAAGACGTCAAGAGGGTGTTCAAGGCGTTTTGTAGCAAGGAGATAAGCGGGTGCGGTTCAGAAGAGCAAGAATGCGAGGACTGCATCTTCTACAAGAAATACGTCGAACTTTTAAAAGAGAAGTCATGACGGAAGATTTACAAGAGTTAATTGACAAGCTAACATTCGGGTATTAACATGGAACAGAAGAAATCGAAAGTGACCAGCGTCGTCCAAGGACAAGACTGGGTAGGTAAACAAGGAGTTTTCCACACGTGGACCGTCCGTTTCGAGAACGGTGACGTGGGGGGTAACATGACGAAACAAGGGAACAACTGCGCTTTCAAGGTCGGGGAGACGGTTGACTACACGATAGAACCGGGGAACAGGCCGGACAGCTTCAAGGTGAAGATCGTCCCGGCAGCACCTTCATCATTCGGTGGAGGGGGAGGGGGTGGAAAAGGAAAGGTGAACGAGGCGGGTATCAACGCCAACGTTGCCTTGAACAACGCCACCCTGTTATTCTGCAAGCTGTGCGACACGCTGGGACAGGAATGGTTGAAAGCGGCGAAAGATCAACCGGAGAGGATCGTGATGATGTACGCCAGGGAGTTCTCTAACTTGTTGAACGAGTTAAGCGGGTTGAAATGATAAAGGAACTGGACGACAGGATAGAATTGCTGTACAAGGACGTGATGAAGCACCCGAAGGGCAACTTCAAGATGCTGTTCGATGACTTCAAGCAAGATGTCGGGGACATCATGTACGGCGAGAACGAGAAACAGCCATCCATGCACGACAGGATGATGGACTTGCTCAACGCTTGTTGCCGTGCCTTCGGTGCCACCACGATGGACGCCATGGCGGGAGGGAGGGCTGAACTACCCACCCTCCGTGCTATAACTGCCTTCATCAAGCTATCGGGCGACACTTACGACAACCGTCACCTCGCCTGCAAGATACTCGGGAAGACGAGGCAGTACTATTACCACGCCATCGACAAGTTCGAGTCGTTGATGTTATCGGACAAGACTTTCAGTGAAACCTATAAACGATTGAGCCATGATTTCGGAAGAGACGAGGAAACTGATTGAGGAAAACGAGGAGCTAGTGGAGAAGAACCTCAGGCGGTGGATCGCCGGGTGCAAGAAGAGAATGCCAGCGTTCACTATCCCGACTGACGAGGAAATCGTGGCCTACTTTAACGAGAGGGGGAAGGTATGCACATCCCAGACCGTTAATAAGATAAGGAACACCTACGAGGGGAAGGTGAAGGGGAAGTGGATAGATTCCAACGGGAAAGAGGTGAAGAACTGGAAGGGCAAGCTCGACAAGGTGTGGATACCTTACTACCCGTCGTTGAACAACACTTACGAGAGGTTTTGATCATGGACAGGGAATTAATCGCTAGAGGCTATTCTTACAATCGTGGAGCCATTTTCAAGAAGAGGATATACATTTCTATACCCGATAGCGAAAAGTGGCTTAAAAACGCTTACTCGCACTTTATCGGGGATTCCTTCAATTGGATACCCGAGTACGACGAGATAGCTAGCTGGTTGTCCGATAACGAGGGGAGGGGACTGTTCCTCTACGGGACTTACGGGAGGGGCAAGACGGTGTTCATCCGTGACATATTCCCCCTCCTCGCCGAGAGACACGGTAAGGTGGCATCCTACTACACGATGACCTCGATAGGAGACAACCTCGATGACGTGTTGAAGAAGAAGATCGTCTGCCTCGATGACGTGGGGATGGAATCTAAAATCATGACTTACGGTAACGAGAGGCACGCATTTCCCGAGCTGATGGACAGGGCGGAACAGAACGGTAACCTCGTTCTAGTGTCCACCAACCTTAGCGCCAGGGGGATAGTTGACAGGTACGGCGAGAGAACGCTAGAGAGAATCAAGTCGTGCTGCAAGAGGGTAATGTTCACCGGGCAATCTTTCAGGTCATGAGGGAGGATGAACTTATAGATAAAATCGACAGGCTACAGGAATCGATAGATTTGAACAATATCCTGATGATAGAGTTTAACGACAGGCTTTCCTCCATACAAGAATCCGTCTCTAACAAGAGGGGGAGGATGGACGCCAAGGAAATAATAAACAACATAATAGGGGACCTCATGGTCCTGTTAATCACGAAACAACAGTAAAAATGAAAAAAGAAGAAAAAATTGCGAAGAAAATCAAGGAGTTACAGGAATCTGTTCAAGAACTGAAAGAGATGGGGGTGGGGTATTTACTCGTGACATCATACGAGAAGAACGTGGATGACAATGGGTTCCAGGAATTAAGATCGTCCGTGTTCTCGGATTTCAAGCTGCATGATATGGCACCCGCCCTGGCATCCTATTTCTCGGAGAACCAGGCAATCTTGCCAGTTATAACGAGCATCCTCGTGAAAGGTTACTCTCAAGAAATGGTAATTAAAAGGGTGGAAAAAGAGGAGGAGGAACTGGCAAGAAAAAAGAAGGAGTGGAATTAACCACTCCTTTTCTCGCTCAACTGAACCATTCACAAACCATATCTCTAAGTCTTATAACCACCGCCTGACAGGTGTAAAAATTGCACTCGTCATCAAGTAGCTCTATTAAATACATGATCTTGTCCATAGGTCTTGTTTTTTTAAATCATCTCTTCCCAGTCGATATACGTGCCGGTTCTCTTCAAGTCGGCAAGATACCGTGAGAAAGCTATTCCCTCGTAACCGTCCGGGTCGTCGATATACTTCTTCACGTACATCGCTATATCGAACTCGTTACGTAACGGCTCCGGGAAAAAGTCGGCGTAAGCTATGTTAGCCACGAAGCAACAATCGTACTCGCTCGCCTTCTTCACCGTAACCCCGTTCCTTTTCAGAAGTTCCTTGACTTCCTCTTTCGAGTACCTGTGTTTCGATCCATCGGCGTTCTCCATGTTGCCAACCGCGTACTCGCACAGTTTCTTGGAGAAGTGAGGCCCATGCTCGTCAAGGTAGCTCTCGAACGGTCTACTACTGAAATAATAACGATCCCGTCCCATCACATTCTCCGTCTTCTCCTGCCACGACGCATAACGGGTTCGTCATCATCATCGTAACGATCACGTCTCCGGTTCTCGGGGCGGGTAAAATCCATCTCTTCATCGTCATCATCTCTATGACGTCTACGGGGTCTATCCTCGTCGTCGTAGTCATCATCCTCTTCCTCTCTACGGCGACGTCTGCGACGCTCGTACTCTTCATCATCGTCGTTATCGTAATCGTCGTAATCGTCACGATCACGGCGTCTGTGACGTCTCTCACGCTCTTCTTCTTCCATCATCTGGCGTTTACGGTCCTCTCTCTGGCGTCTCCGGTACTCTTCTTCCTGGATGTCCTTGTTGTAACCGTCTCTATTGAAACCAATTATTCTTACCATGTCTATTCTTTTTTGTTCAATCCAAGTATAAGTTCCTTCAAGTCCTCTATACTCCCGTTTATCTTCCCCACCGTCGCCTCAAGGTTGGCGATCTTCTCGTCTCTACTCTTGTCAACGGCGAGTACCGGGTTCAAATCCTTGACTATGTTCTCGCAATAATGAGTTTTTTTTTGGTTAAACGAATATTTTATCTCGATAAAGTTACGGGAAGGTAGATCGGGGTTCAATTACTTTGCATAATAAACAAAAGCACCTGACTATCAAGTAATCAGGTGCAACAAATTAATAATTTATAATATATATCCCTATTTCTCGTTTATAAATTCTTCGATTTTATTAAAGTACTGGTCAATGTATTTCCTCTTGTCTAGGTTTCCCTCGAACAAATCTCTAGGAATGGAACCTTCAAGGGATGACAGGTATTCCATGCAGGTGTGCATCACGTCAATCGTGGCGGTGGGGGAGATGTTGTAGAATCGTTTGAGTATTCTTTTCATCTTCCTGTCGTTCAACTTGTTCTTTTCCTTGATTCTTATGAACATGGAATTATACATGTTGTACGTCGTCTCTTCCTCCCCCTCCTTTTTCGGCTGTACCAGTGAACTCTTTACCCTTCGGTACATCATCAACCTTGAAAACAGGGTGGTGAAGTCGTACACGTTGATCACCCTGTTAAGAAACTGCGGGGTTCTCACCCGTTGTTTCATCTTCTTAACGATCTCTTCTTGAAATTTTTCCATTCAAATCTTCTTTACTTATGTATGATTGTTTCTCTCTCTTGAACCACAGGGTGGGAGGTAAGTCAAGTTTTGATGGCTCGACAGCCACCAGCTCCCACCCCACTTCTCCTATCATCGCTAGTTCTCTATCACCAACCTCACGATGCATCCTCTTGTATTCAAACTTCTTCATTTGTACCATTCCCCTCCACAGAACCTGCACTCGAAACGATCGGCGAGCCTGATAACTTGCTCTTCCTCGTCCCTTCTAACACTACAATTACAAACCGGGCGTGTCTCCCCGTCTATCCTGTCGATCAAATCGTAATCCCATAACGACAACTTTCCGGGGCAGGGGATGGGTTTAATAAACTGGACCGGGTTAGCAAGTACCCAGTTGTACACGGTACGCTTCGAGTTATGGAAAAAATCTTTAAATAAATCTTCATCATGTTCCGCCCACACCGACTCGTGGTCTACCACGCAATCAACGAGATCGACCCTCCCGATAATAGCTCCCACGTGAGTCAATTGCTCTCTCACCACTTCATCATACCCTTCTCCCACCGCATCCAACTGTTCTTTATTAAGAAACCCTTTCAGGTTGCCACCGTATATCGTCTTGGAGGCATGGATCAATAACGGGCCACGATAATCCGTTCTCCACGTCCGGTTCTCTATGTCTTTAATCCCGTGAACTATCAACGATGCCCACGGCTGTTTAATCGTCAACGCTTTCATTTTGATTGATTTTAAATTGATTCATGTATTCTTTAGCTTTAATAACTGCAAGCCTAATAGCTTGTGAATTGTTATGATGAAACATATCACAAAATATAGATACATACTCGTGTATCTTATCTCTAAGCATTAACTGGTGTTCATTTGCATTTTCCCAATTCTTAACTCCGCACTCTGTTTTTATGTATTCTGCGGCTTTAGCCATGTCTTTCGCAAATGACGTTTTACATGTTGTGTTATTATACAACGCTCCACACATTATTTTGTATGAATCACCACTCATATCTCTATATTTTAGAAGAGAATCAAAAAGCCAGTCATATACTTCTACTTTCAACTTGGGATTTATACACAAAGCTATATCCAAGAATATATATGGATGAACCCATGTATCTTTCCCCCTTCCCCTTCCGCTAATAATTACTGTCCCGAACTTCTCTTCTAGCTCTTTAATAAATTCTTTAGTTGAATCTTTATTCTTGTACTGATTAAATTCAAAGCCTTTCATTCCATTTGCATTTCTCCACTTGTTACCAGCCTTAATCAAATCAGTAGAAGAGAAAAAAGTACTCTTGTGTTTTTGTTTGATGTCACATCCAAACAATTCTCTTTTCATTATTACTTCTGTCTTCATATTATAAAAGCATTATATTTTC
>ERZ1027066.847-NODE-847-length-14219-cov-5.803516_pt1 | contig 14219 bp, 6 predicted proteins | sample MGYA00519282_ERZ1027066 | MGnify/ENA primary metagenome ERZ1027066 (study PRJEB26926, sample SAMN06164494) | human gut metagenome | biome: ENVO:00009003; feature: ENVO:2100002; material: ENVO:00002003 | host: Homo sapiens | place: USA | collected 2012 ... | reverse complement strand
GATCCTTACTACTTCACTTGCGGATGGCATTACATTGCCATTTACAGACACAATCGAAGAAGTACTTCTGAATAACTATGACACCTGCGAGGCAGGCGAGGAAACGATCCGTCTGCAACCGTATCAGTGTCTGGTGCTGAAGGTGAAGGAATAATTGCAAAAACTAAAACAAAAACCGAAAAATTGGTCCCACAAAAGGAGAAGATCTTTTTGCGGGACCTTTTTTGTGGTACAATACAACAAAAAAATCTATCATGAGGTGTGAAATGGAAAGAGACAACAGAGACGAAGACATGATGCTGAAAGGAACAAAACAGGAAATGCCGGGATTCCGTTTTCGGCTACTCCGGCCGGAGAAGAAACGGGAACTGTGGAATCCGGATTTTGAACTTTTATTTCTGCTTCGTGGGAGTGGAAGAGTCAGCTACGAGGACGGGGAAGTTCACAATCTCCCGATGGGATCTATCTTTGCGATCAACCGGTTTCAGATCTGTGACCTGGATCTGGACGAAGACGGACTTGCTCTGTCGCTCTGCGTTTCAGCGGAGACGATTGATTCATTTCACATTAAGCTGCTGAAATGTGAAGTCAAATGTCAGTCGTTTTTTTATATGGAAGATCAGCAGGAAAAATTTGATTTGATCCGGCGGGATATGGCACGGATCTTTCTTGAGATGTACAAGAATAATGAGGAACAACCGATCTATATGAAAAGCCGTGTGACGGCGCTTCTGGAGGATCTGCTTTTTTACTTTACATCCGGGGAAAAGGTGGAACAGGGCCGGGGCGGAAGGGAACGCATTCAGCGGGCATCAGACTATATTCTGCAGCATTGCCGGGAAGAGATTACGCTGGAGGATCTGGCGGATCATCTTTATCTGAGCCGTGCCTATATTTCACGGAGCTTTCCGCAGTATTTCGGTGTATCATTTCGGGAGTACGTGACGCAGGTGCGCCTGGCGCATGCCGTACAGGAAATGCACAGCGGCGCAACGCTGACGGAGATTGCCTATCACAATGGATTTGTCAATGAGACGGCGATGATCCGCGCATTCCGCAAATACCGCGGTATGACACCGAGCGAATACCGGAAGCAGATGGAATATACAGTAAAACAGCGTGAAAAGAAAGGAAAAGAGCGGGAAGAGGCGGCGGGAGACCATGATATTTTCCAGAGTCTCCTGCAGTATGCAGCGGTCACGGAGCAGGAGATTGAGACGATAAATGAGAGTGCCGTTTCCGTGACAGCGGCAGTAAACGGACGGAAACCAAGAGTGGCAGGCCACTGGAAGCGCGTGATCAATGCTGGCTATGCGGCAAGTGTGCTGAACCGCGAGGTGCAGGATGAGCTGGAACAGCTGGTGCAGGAGCTCGGCTATGAGCTGATCCGCGTAAAAGGAATTCTTGATGATGATATGTGCGTACTTCGGCGGAATATGTGGGGCGAGATTCAGTTCTGCTGGAACTATATTGATGAGGTGATCGATTTCATCCTTTCCACGGGAGCGAAGCCGTTGCTGGAATTCGGCCATATGCCGTTGCTGCTGGCAAAAACAGACCCGGGAAGAACGATGCGTCCGGCGCTAAGCAGCTCTCCGCGAGATCTGGCTGAGTGGCGCATGCTGATCAAAAACCTGATGGAACATCTAAGGGAACGGTATGGAATCAACCAGATGCGGCGCTGGATTTTCAACCCGTGGATCAGCGGAGACGTGATCACGATTGATGGAGGAGATGAGTTCTTTGAGACGTGGAAAGCATCGTACGAGGAGATGAAACGTGTGAGCCCGGATCTTGTAACATGTCTTTCCTTTGGTCTTGGACCGGAGGAACATCTCAAAGCCTTTATCGAAACTATGAAGGAAAAGGAATGTGTGCCGGAAATTTTTGCATTCCGCTCGTTTGGCACGGTGATCTATGGAGAGGAAGAGGAGAAAATGAATCTGATCCAGAACAACGAGAGCGTCAATATGATTGTGAGCCGCGACCCGGATTTTCTGCGGAACCGCGGGGAGAAGGTAAAAGGTCTGCTGCAGAAGGCTGGGCTTGGTGCACTGCCGGTTCTGGTGGATGAGTGCAGCAGCAACATCTGGCAGAGGGATCTGTGCAACGATACCTGTTATAAAGCGGCATGGCTGTTTAAAAATCTTCTGGAAAATGAAGAGGCGCTGCAGGGAATTGCGTATTTCTCGGTCAATGACCGTTTGGATGAAGTATTTCCGGCGCGGGAAACGTATCATGGAGGTTTTGGGCTGTTCACGATGAACGGCATTCCAAAGGCGGTCTGCACTGCGCTGCGGCTGCTCGGCAGAATGGGATCTCGTCTGGTGAAGCGTGGGGACGGCTATTTTATCAGCACGGAGCCGGAGAAAAACCAAAGCCAGATTTACCTGTACAACTATGTTCACTACGATATGCTGTACCGCTACCGCCATGCCGTGAATATTTCCCGCACGGACCGTTACCGCGTATTCAATATGGGGGAAATCCGGACCTTTTCAGTGAAACTGACCGGACTGGAACCGGGAAAATATTGCCTGCGGCTGTATAAAGTGACAAAAGAGCACGGCAGCAGCTACGATGCGTGGGTGCGGATGGGAGCTCCGGAGCGGATGAACCGGATGGAGCGCGCGATGCTGTGCCACAGTGCGGACCCGGAATACCGTGTCTGGGAGCAGGAAACCGACCCGGAAGGCAGCCTCACGGTGCAGGAACGCCTGGAGCCGCACGAGACGGCGCTGATTGAGGTGGAGCAGATTCTGTAAAATCTTCAAAAAATTGCACTCGCGGTGGGAGAATACAGAGAAAGAGTGGAAAAAAAGCAACAATATAAGAAGATCTTGCGACAATTCGAGTAGAAAAGGACGAAAATATTGTTTATACTGAAAACAACATAAATGCTAAATTCTACAGAAAAGAGGTATTTCAAAATGGGGAAAATATTTGATTACGATGGCGTGCCGGTGCTGCATACCACATCCGGCGATTTAAAAGGTTATTTTTATGACGGTGTTTACATTTACAAAGGAATTCCGTATGCATACGCAGACCGTTTCCAGATGCCGGTTCCGTCCAAATGGGATGGCGTGAAGGATGCGACAAACTACGGCTTTGTATGCCCGCTTCAGAACCAAGATACACCGAACGGCGAGCTTATGGTTCCGCACCGCTACTGGCCGCAGGATGAGCACTGCCAGTCCTTAAATATCTGGACAAACAAACTTGATCCGGAAGCCAAAAAACCGGTTCTCGTATGGTTCCACGGCGGTGGATACGCAGCGGGATCTTCCATCGAGCAGGTTGCGTATGACGGCGTCAGCATCGCAAAGAAAGGTGATTCGATTCTTGTTTCTGTCAACCACAGACTGAATATTTTAGGATATCTGGATCTGTCTCCGTTTGGGGAAAAATACAAAAACTCCGCAAACGCAGGCCACGCCGATATGGTGGCAGCCCTGCAGTGGGTACATGACAATATTGCCCTGTTCGGCGGCGATCCGGAGAATGTAACCATTTTCGGCCAGTCCGGCGGCGGAATGAAGGTGATTGACCTGATGCAGATTCCATCAGCAGACGGCCTGTTCCAGAAAGGCCTTGTCATGAGCGGTGTTATGGAGGACGATCCGCTCGGCGCAGGAGAGAAAGACGGCACGGAGATTATTACGGCAATGATGAAAGCGCTCGGCTTTGACGATGTGGCTCAGCTGGAAACTGTACCGTATCCGCAGCTTGCTGCTGCATATGCAAAAGTGGCTCCGGCGATTGCACAGAGTGGCGGCTACATCGGCGGCGGCCCGAAAAAGGGCGATTACTTCTATGGAAATCCATTCGACGCAGGCTTCCGTGAGCATGCACATCAGATTCCGATGATGATCGGAACCGTATACGGCGAGTTCGCAACGTTTGCACCGGCAGCTTATGATAAGAACAAACTGACAGCGGAAGAGATTCTGGAAATCCTCAAAAAGGTTTATGGAGACAATGCCGAAAAGGTTCTGGACGCTTTCAAAGAAGCATATCCGGAGAAGAACGGCGTAGATGTTCTTGCCATCGACCGTGCAATGCGTGAGCCGACCGTAAAACTTGCCAAACTGTTCGCAAAAGGCGGCGGCAAAGCATATCTCTACAACTTCGCTCTGGAATTCCCGTTCCAGCACGGCAAGCCGGCATGGCACTGCTCCGATATCCCATATTTCTTCGGAAACGCAGATCTCGTAGAAATTTGTGGCATCCCGGATGTCAGCGATAAACTGGAAAGCGAAATCTTCGGAGCACTTCTTGCCTTCGCAAAGAACGGCACCCCGGATCATGCCGGACTCCCGCACTGGCCGGAAACAGAAGCAGAGGATGCGGATACCATGGTATTTGATAAAAAGACCGAAGTAAAACACAACTACGACGATAAAGTCTTTGCAGAGATCAACAAAGTTCTGAAGCCGTGGAGCTTTATGGACATGATGACCGACAATATTCAGCATTAAAAGGAACGGTTCAATGCGGCATAAGCGGAATCTGGATCGGATTGCGAATATCCGCTTTGACAAATAAAATAAAAAAACCGCCTGTTTGATTTGACAAATAAAATCAAACAGGCGGTTTTTTCTGAAAATTTGGTGCTTTCAATCACATCTAAAGTATTATTCTAACAGGGTCACGGAAGAAAAACCAGTAAAAAACAGATTGTACTGAAAAAAATACAATCTGTTTTGTTGACACACTTGAAAAAACATGATAATCTAGAAAATGCACTATTATGGCAAGATATGCCTAAAACCTTTTGTTCAGGCATGAGCGGTAATAAATATATTATAACACAAGGGGTGACAACGTCAATGGAGAAAAACAGAATACGTCCGATACCTACCGGAAAAAGTATGCGAATGAGTTACCAGAGACAAAAAGAAGTATTGGAAATGCCCAACTTGATTGAAGTCCAGAAGGATTCCTATGACTGGTTCCTGAGAAGCGGACTCAAGGAAGTCTTTGATGACATTTCACCAATCTCCGACTACGGCGGACGGCTGAGCCTTGAATTCGTAGACTTTACACTGTGTGAAGATGACGTAAAATACTCAATCGAAGAGTGTAAACAGCGTGACGCTACTTATGCGGCACCGTTAAAGGTAAAAGTAAGATTATATAATAAGGAAAAAGACGAGATCACAGAGCACGAAATTTTCATGGGTGATCTGCCGTTGATGACAGCAACAGGAACATTCGTTATCAATGGTGCAGAGCGAGTAATCGTCAGCCAGCTGGTACGTTCCCCTGGTATTTATTACGGCATCGCACATGATAAGCTCGGAAAGAGACTGTTCTCCTGTACCGTAATCCCGAACCGTGGAGCATGGCTGGAGTACGAGACCGATTCCAACGACGTCTTCTATGTCCGCGTAGACCGTACCAGAAAAGTTCCGATTACAGTCCTCATCCGTGCACTTGGAGTAAGCTCCAATGCAGAGATCGTAGAGCTGTTCGGTGAAGAGCCGAAGATTCTTGCAAGCTTCACCAAAGATACTTCCACCAACTATCAGGAAGGTCTTCTCGAGCTGTACAAGAAAATTCGTCCGGGCGAGCCTCTCGCAGTAGAAAATGCAGAGAGCCTCATCATGAGCATGTTCTTTGACCCGCGTCGCTATGACCTGGCAAAGGTAGGCCGTTATAAATTCAACAAGAAACTTGCACTGCGCAGCCGTATCCGCAACCAGATCCTCGCTGAGGATGTTGTAGATCCGTCCACCGGTGAAATCCTTGCAGAAAAAGGCACCACCGTTACTCTGGAACTCGCAGACAAGATTCAGAACGCAGCAGTACCGTATGTATGGATTCAGACAGAGGAGAGAAACGTAAAAGTTCTTTCCAACTTAATGGTAGATCTGAAAGCATGGGTAGATGTTGACGAGGAAGAACTTGGCATCAACGAGAAAGTATACTATCCGGTTCTGGAAAAGATCCTGGAGGAAAATACCGATATCGAAGAGATCAAACAGGCGATCAAACGTGACATTCACGACCTGATTCCGAAACATATCACAAAGGAAGATATTTTCGCTTCCATCAACTACAACATGCATCTGGAATACGGCGCAGGAAATGCCGATGATATCGACCACCTGGGCAACCGTAGAATCCGTGCCGTAGGTGAGCTGCTTCAGAACCAGTACCGCATCGGTCTGTCCCGTATGGAGCGTGTGGTACGTGAGCGTATGACAACACAGGACATCGACGGAATTTCTCCGCAGTCCCTGATCAATATCAAACCGGTTACAGCTGCAATCAAAGAGTTCTTCGGATCTTCCCAGCTGTCCCAGTTCATGGATCAGAATAACCCGCTTGGAGAGCTGACGCACAAGAGACGTCTTTCCGCCCTTGGACCTGGCGGTCTGTCCCGTGACCGTGCCGGATTCGAGGTTCGAGACGTACACTACTCCCATTACGGAAGAATGTGCCCGATTGAGACTCCTGAAGGACCGAACATCGGACTTATCAACTCACTGGCATGTTATGCAAGAATTAACGAATATGGTTTCATTGAGGCACCATATCGTAAGATTGATAAAACAGATCCTAAGAATCCGCGTGTTACAGAAGATGTTGTATACATGACCGCAGATGAAGAGGATAATTACCATGTAGCACAGGCGAATGAAAAACTGGATGAAGAAGGACATTTCGTAAGAAATTCCGTTTCCGGCCGTTACTTAGACGAGACACAGGAATATGACAAGCAGATGTTTGATTATATGGACGTATCTCCTAAGATGGTATTCTCTGTTGCTACCGCATTGATTCCGTTCTTGCAGAACGATGATGCGAACCGTGCGCTGATGGGATCTAACATGCAGCGTCAGGCAGTACCTCTTCTTACCACAGAAGCTCCTGTAGTAGGAACCGGTATGGAAACCAAGACTGCAGTAGACTCCGGTGTATGTGTAGTTGCAAAGAAATCCGGTACTATTGAGAAATCTGAGTCAAACCAGATTACCGTGAAGAATGATGATGGAACAAGAGACGTATACAAACTGACTAAGTTCTCACGAAGCAACCAGTCCAACTGCTACAACCAGAGACCAATCGTGTTCAAAGGTGATCATGTAGAAGCTGGCGAAGTAATTGCTGACGGACCATCTACCTCTAATGGTGAGCTTGCTCTTGGAAAGAACCCGTTAATCGGATTCATGACATGGGAAGGTTACAACTACGAGGACGCTGTTCTTCTGAGTGAAAGATTAGTACAGGATGATGTTTATACATCTGTTCATATTGAAGAGTACGAAGCAGAAGCCCGTGATACCAAATTAGGACCGGAAGAAATTACAAGAGACGTTCCAGGTGTCGGCGATGATGCATTGAAAGACCTTGACGAAAGAGGAATCATCCGTATCGGTGCAGAAGTTCGTGCCGGTGATATTCTGGTAGGTAAGGTTACTCCAAAGGGAGAGACAGAGCTTACCGCAGAAGAGAGACTGTTACGTGCCATCTTCGGTGAGAAAGCAAGAGAAGTAAGAGATACTTCCTTGAAAGTACCACATGGTGAATATGGTATCATTGTAGAGGCGAAAGTATTTACAAGAGAAAATGGTGACGAATTATCCCCTGGTGTAAATCAGGCAGTTCGTATTTACATTGCACAGAAGAGAAAAATCTCCGTTGGAGATAAGATGGCTGGACGTCATGGTAACAAGGGTGTTGTTTCCCGTGTACTTCCGGTAGAAGATATGCCATTCCTGCCGAACGGCCGTCCACTGGATATTGTATTGAACCCATTGGGTGTACCTTCCCGTATGAATATCGGTCAGGTCCTGGAGATTCACTTAAGTCTTGCAGCGAAAGCACTTGGATTTAACATTGAGACTCCTGTATTTGACGGCGCACGAGAGATTGATATTCAGGATACCCTGGAACTGGCAAATGATTATGTCAACTCCACCTGGGAAGAATTTGAAGCAAAATATAAAGATACATTGCGTGAAGATGTAATGCAGTATCTTTCCGATAACAGAGACCACAGAGAATTATGGAAGGGCGTTCCGATTTCCCGTGATGGAAAGGTTCAGCTTCGTGACGGACGTACCGGAGAAGAATTTGACTCACCGGTTACCATTGGCCACATGCATTACCTGAAACTGCATCATCTGGTAGATGATAAGATTCATGCACGTTCTACTGGTCCTTACTCCTTAGTAACACAGCAGCCTCTGGGTGGTAAAGCTCAGTTTGGTGGACAGCGTTTCGGAGAGATGGAGGTTTGGGCACTGGAAGCTTATGGTGCATCTTACACATTACAGGAGATTCTGACTGTGAAGTCCGACGACGTGGTTGGCCGTGTGAAGACATACGAAGCAATCATTAAGGGTGACAATATCCCTGAACCGGGAATCCCAGAATCCTTCAAGGTACTTCTCAAAGAACTTCAGTCCCTTGGTCTTGATGTCAGAGTATTAGACGAGGACCGTAACGAAGTTGAACTGATGGAGACCAGCGAATATGGTAACACAGATTTGAATTCCATTATCTCAGGCGATAAAGATTTCGCGTTTGAAGACAGCGAGTCCTTCGGAAAGATGGGCTTTACCAAACAGGAATTTGATTCTGAGAGTGGAGAACTCAACAACGTAGAAGAAGAGGAAGAGGATGATGACGCAGGCTTCGATTTTGACGATGCTGCCGATGAAGTTCTTGACGAAGAATAAATAGGAAGGGAGTGTCATTAATGCCAGGAACAGTAAAACAGGAAACTTACCAGCCGATACAGTTTGATGCAATTCAGATTGGTCTGGCATCACCTGAGAAAATCAGAGAGTGGTCCAGAGGAGAAGTTAAGAAACCTGAGACCATTAACTATAGAACTTTGAAACCGGAAAAAGACGGATTATTCTGTGAGAAGATTTTTGGACCGAGCAAAGACTGGGAATGTCATTGTGGTAAGTACAAAAAGATTCGTTATAAAGGTGTTGTCTGCGACCGCTGTGGTGTTGAAATCACCAAAGCCAGCGTTCGTAGAGAGCGTATGGGACATATCGAGCTTGCAGCTCCAGTATCCCATATCTGGTACTTCAAAGGAATTCCATCCCGTATGGGATTAATCTTAGATCTTTCTCCAAGAACATTGGAGAAGGTTCTGTACTTTGCTTCCTATATCGTACTGGATGCAGGTTCTACAGATTTATCTGTAAAGCAGGTATTATCCGAGCAGGAATATCAGGATGCAAGGGAAAAATATGGCAGCTCTTTCCGTGTTGGAATGGGTGCGGAAGCCATTCTTGAGTTATTACAGGCAATTGACCTGGAGAAAGATGCAGCAGAGCTGAAAGCAGAATTAAAAGATGCTACCGGCCAGAAACGTGCAAGAATCATCAAGAGACTGGAAGTGGTAGAATCCTTCCGTGAATCCGGAAATAAACCGGAGTGGATGATTATGACCGTTATCCCGGTTATTCCACCAGACTTACGACCTATGGTACAGCTGGATGGTGGACGTTTTGCAACATCCGATTTAAATGATTTATATCGTAGAATTATCAATAGAAATAACCGCCTGAGAAGATTGTTAGAGTTAGGTGCACCTGATATCATCGTTCGTAACGAGAAGAGAATGCTGCAGGAAGCAGTAGATGCCCTGATTGACAACGGTAGAAGAGGAAGACCGGTAACCGGACCTGGTAACCGTGCTCTGAAATCTCTGTCCGATATGCTGAAAGGTAAATCTGGACGTTTCCGTCAGAACCTTCTTGGAAAACGTGTAGACTACTCTGGACGTTCCGTTATCGTCGTAGGACCGGAACTTAAGATTTATCAGTGTGGTCTGCCAAAAGAAATGGCAATCGAGCTGTTTAAACCGTTTGTTATGAAAGAGCTGGTTGCAAACGGAACTGCACACAATATTAAGAGTGCAAAGAAGATGGTTGAAAGATTACAGCCGGAAGTCTGGGATGTCTTAGAAGATGTCATCAAGGAGCATCCGGTTATGCTGAACCGTGCTCCTACATTGCATAGACTTGGTATTCAGGCATTTGAGCCAATCCTGGTAGAAGGTAAAGCAATTAAGCTTCACCCATTGGTATGTACCGCATACAACGCCGACTTCGACGGAGACCAGATGGCTGCCCATTTACCACTGTCACAGGAAGCACAGGCAGAATGCCGTTTCATGCTGCTTTCACCGAACAACCTGTTAAAACCTTCTGATGGAGGTCCTGTAGCCGTTCCTTCACAGGATATGGTTCTTGGTATCTACTATCTGACACAGGAAAGACCAGGTTCCCTAGGAGAAGGCGGATACTATAAGAGTGTAAACGAAGCAATTCTGGCATATGAGAACCAGGCACTGACCTTACATTCCAGAATCCATGTGCGTGTTCATAAGACAATGCCGGATGGAACTGTTAAGACTGGTGTCGTTGAGTCCACACTGGGAAGATTTATCTTCAATGAAATCATTCCTCAGGATTTAGGTTTCGTAGACAGAAGCAAGCCTGAAAATGAACTGGTACTGGAAATCGATTTCCATGTAGCAAAGAAACAGTTAAAACAGATTCTGGAAAAAGTTATTAATACACACGGAGCAACCAAGACCGCTGAGGTATTAGACGATATTAAGTCCATGGGTTACAAGTACTCTACAAGAGCGGCTATGACCGTATCTATTTCAGATATGACGGTACCGCCTCAGAAACCGGAAATGATTGCAAAGGCTCAGGATACGGTAGACCGCATTTCAAGACAGTACAAACGTGGTCTTATTACCGAGGAAGAGCGTTACAAAGAAGTTGTTGAGACATGGAAAGAGACGGATGATGAGCTGACAGAAGCACTGCTCTCCGGTCTGGATAAATACAACAACATCTTCATGATGGCAGATTCCGGAGCCCGTGGTTCTGATAAACAGATTAAACAGTTAGCAGGTATGCGTGGTTTGATGGCTGATACAACCGGTAGAACAATCGAGCTGCCTATCAAATCAAACTTCCGTGAAGGTCTTGAAGTATTGGAGTACTTCATGTCCGCACATGGAGCCCGAAAAGGTATGTCCGATACTGCGTTACGTACCGCCGATTCCGGTTACTTAACCAGACGTCTGGTAGACGTATCACAGGATCTGATTGTCCGTGAATCTGATTGCTGTGCAGGCACAGGAAGAGAGATTCCTGGTATGTATGTCAAAGCATTCATGGATGGAAAAGAAGAAATCGAAAGTCTTGAAGAGCGTATTACAGGAAGATTCTCCTGTGAGACAATTTGCGATAAAGATGGTAATGTGCTTGTAAAAGCAAACCATATGATTACACCAAAACGTGCTGCAGCAATTATGAGCAAGGGTGTAGATGAGAACGGAGAACCATTAACCAAGGTTAAAATCCGTACGATTCTTACCTGCCGTTCCCACATCGGAGTCTGTGCAAAATGTTACGGAAGCAATATGGCTACCGGTCAGGCAGTACAGGTTGGTGAAGCGGTTGGTATTATCGCAGCTCAGTCTATCGGAGAACCTGGTACACAGCTTACCATGAGAACATTCCACAACGGTGGTGTTGCCGGTGACGATATTACACAGGGTCTTCCTCGTGTCGAGGAGTTGTTTGAGGCAAGAAAGCCTAAGGGACTTGCAATTATCACAGAATTTGGTGGTGTTGCAACCATTAAAGATACCAAGAAGAAACGTGAGATCATTGTAACAAACAATGAAACAGGTGAGGCTAAGACTTATCTGATCCCTTACGGTTCCAGAATTAAGATTATGGATGGAGCAGTATTAGAGGCTGGTGATGAGCTGACCGAAGGTTCTGTAAATCCGCACGATATCCTTAAGATTAAGGGCGTACGTGCTGTACAGGATTACCTGATTCAGGAAGTACAGCGTGTATATCGTCTGCAGGGTGTTGAGATTAATGATAAACATATCGAGGTTATTGTTCGTCAGATGTTAAAGAAGATTCGTATTGAAAATAACGGAGATTCTGAGTTCCTGCCAGGAACATTAGTAGATAATCTGGATTACGAAGAGATGAATGAGCAGTTAGAGGAAGAAGGCAAAGAGCCGGCAGAAGGTAAACAGGTATTACTTGGTATTACCAAAGCATCTTTGGCAACCAACTCCTTCTTATCAGCAGCATCCTTCCAGGAGACAACTAAGGTTCTGACAGAAGCAGCTATCAAGGGCAAGATTGACCCATTGATTGGTCTGAAAGAGAACGTAATTATCGGTAAGCTGATTCCGGCTGGTACTGGTATGAAGCGTTATCGTAACATCAAACTGAACACAGATGTAAACGAAGAGGAAGAACTCTCCTTTGATGATTTTGACGGATTCGATGAGGCACCTGTGACAGATGAAGTCGAAGAGACAGAAGCAAAAGAAGAAGTAACTGCTTCTACAGAAGAATAAGAGATAGTTCTTTGTACTGACAAAGATAATGGAAGGGAAGTTCTGACTTGATAAAGTTGGAACTTCCCTTTTCAAGTGACAGGAATTTCTTATCATATTAAGAGGGGAAATCAATGAAAGTAATAGTAGCAATCGATTCTTTAAAAGGCAGCTTAAGTTCCTTAGAGGCGGGAAAAGCCGCAGAAGAAGGAATAAAGAGGGCGATGCCTGAAGCAGATATAATTATAAAGCCGGTAGCAGACGGTGGCGAAGGAACAGTATCTGCGCTGACAAGCGGTCTGAATGGCAGATTGGAAAAAGCAGAAGTGACAGGACCACTTGGTCAGAAAGTAAAGGCGGTCTATGGGATTCTTCCGGACAAAACTGCTGTAATAGAAATGGCAGAAGCCGCCGGACTGCCACTGGTGCCGGTGGATAAACGAAATCCAATGGAAACCACTACTTATGGTGTGGGGGAACTGATAAGCCATGCCATGGATAGAGGCTGCCGTAAGTTTATCGTTGGAATTGGCGGCAGTGCCACCAATGATGGCGGTGTCGGAATGCTGCAGGCTTTGGGGTGTCATTTTTATAAAAAAGATGGAATCGAAATAGGATTTGGAGCAACAGAACTGAAAGACCTGGAAACGATAGATACGGAGGCATTGGATAAGAGGCTGAAAGAATGTACTTTTGAAATAGCCTGTGATGTGACCAATCCATTATGTGGTACAACAGGAGCCAGTGCTGTGTTTGCACCACAGAAGGGCGCAGACGAGACCATGGTAGTAAAACTGGATGCGGCATTAGCTCATTTTGCTGATGTAACAGAAAAGGCTTTAGGTGTAGACAACCGGAACATGCCGGGAGCCGGAGCAGCAGGCGGACTGGGCTTCGCATTTGCATCCTATCTGGGCGGGGATTTACGTCCGGGCGTAGAGATAGTATTAGATGCAGTATTGTCGGAGAAAGAATTAAGTGAAGCTGATATCGTAGTGACCGGAGAAGGAAGATTTGACGGACAGACTGCTATGGGAAAAGCGCCGGTTGGAATTGCAAAGAGGGCAAAAGAAAAGGACTGCATGGTACTGGTATTTGCCGGCAGCATTGAACCACAGGGCGTCCGGAAAGTGCAGGATGAAATGCAGCTTGTAGATGGAGCATTTCCAATTTTACCAGGTGTGATGACATTGGAAGAAGCCATGCAGAAGACAGTGGCATATGAGAATATGAGCTATACCGCAGAGCAGGTATTCCGGCTGATTGGGAACTGTTATATAAAATAATTTCTATGCCAGCCCTTCGTACCCTAGTTCATAGAGCAGCTCATTGGCATCGGAAAGAGCACAGTTTCTTTGCAGGCAGAAAATAATCGCACTGTCCCGCTCCATACGGGCATAGAGAATCGGATAGCCGGTAGCTTTTAAAAGCTGCTGCACTTCCGTAAAGGATAGGTCCATGGCAAAGCAGAGGGCGAGCACTTTGTCACGGGAAGGACGTTTGCGCCCATCAAAAATCTGATAACAGTAAGTACGGTCAAGACCGCTTTTTCGGATGAGAGAAGGCAGGTCTTGATTTTTTGCCTGAATCAACCGGTTCAGATAATCCGAAAGTGAGACCTCGATCAGCTCAGCTTCCTCCTGCTCTGCATAGTTGGAGAAAGCAGGTGTGTTTTTCAAAATATCTAAAAGTTCCTGGGTTGATTTTTTCATTTGGCGAATCCTCTCATTTCTGCTATAGTGATATTGATTATCATAGAATTGTGGGAATGAAAATTCAAGTAGAAAAGGAAAAAGTGATAACAAATGCTGTCTCTTATACACATCTCCGAGCCCACGAGACAAGAGGCAATCTC
>ERZ1027066.832-NODE-832-length-14420-cov-4.400557_pt1 | contig 14420 bp, 19 predicted proteins | sample MGYA00519282_ERZ1027066 | MGnify/ENA primary metagenome ERZ1027066 (study PRJEB26926, sample SAMN06164494) | human gut metagenome | biome: ENVO:00009003; feature: ENVO:2100002; material: ENVO:00002003 | host: Homo sapiens | place: USA | collected 2012 ... | reverse complement strand
GTTACAGAGTGATCAGCGAAAAGGAAACTGCAAAGCTGCCGGAAGAAAAGGTAGATGAATTCGGAGATAGCAGAATGGTCTGCCCGAACTGCGGACAGGCCGCAATTGCAAATCTGTACAGAAAATGCAGAGAGATATATCCATACTGTCCATGGTGCGGTCAGAAATTACAGGAGGTGCAGGATGAAACTGAAAAAGAAAATCAGCAGGCAGAGCAAGATATTTAAAAAGGCAATCAATGCAAAGTGGGCATTCTACTGGGCAAAGTTTATGACAGAAGCAGTGACTATCTGCAGGAAGTACACGCATGAGGAAATCGCAGCCAAAGGAACGGATCATGAGCATACATACTTCTCATGCGATGGCTGCCCGTTCAATGTAGAGAAATTCGGAGAGCATAAGATATACGGGTGCGTATTGAGAAAACCGGACGAGTGGGATGAGCCGAAGGTAATCGGTTATGTCGTCCGCACAATAATCCATGAAATGGCAGGTGACAAGAAATGAGCGAGAACGAAATCCGTGAGTACGCACTCATGAAAGCAACATTTAAGTGGTTGCTGATCGGTATGCTATGGCAGGGATTGGAACTGTGGTTCTACGGAACAACCAGACCGAGCAACGAGGACACAATCATCGGATTTTTCCTCTGGTATTACATCGTGAGATGTGAATGCATGAAAAGGGGAGTCTGGCGGAAAAGAGGTGGAGACAATGGCAAAAGGTAAACCAAAGCGTAAGCCATTCGGGATGAATTCCAGTCTGGCGGACGCAACGCAGGTAATGAGACAGCTTCCGGTATCGGCAATGCTCTCGTCCATTGAAATGCAGATTAACATCCTGCAGGAGCGTGGAGTAGAGATACGAGACTGGGAGAACAAAGACCGGGTACTCAAGCAGGTAAGGATACTCGGCGGAAAAGCATACTTCCTTGCGGAGGACAAACCCAGGGATTAGAAAGAAGGAAAACTATGACACCAGACAGCATGGCAAATGGGGTAGAAGAACAAAAACTGCTTCTTAAACAGTACCTCGGACAATATTATTATGCCAAGATGAAAAAGAAGCAGTTGGAAGCCAGACTTCGTACTTTCAGAGAAAATATGCTCGGCACAAAGGGGATGCAATACTCCCCAGTGCCACGCAGCCAGACAAACAGTGTAGGAGACGGACCGGCAACGCAGGTCATCCGTGCAATGGAGATCGAGGACAGAATCGAATCACAGAAAGCAGAGATGGCAAAGACCATGCTGAATGTGATGAAGATCATGGATTTTTTACCAACGGACTCCACGGAACGAAGCATACTGGAATACAGACACATTGACTGTTTGAGTTGGAAGCAGGTGTGCAAGGAAGCAAACATGACAAGGACCCCGTGCAACAAATACTACAACGCAGGAATTGACAAGCTGCTTACATACAAAAAAGTACAGTCAATTTTACAGGAATTCGCCTCCTCCCAAGAACCCTCAAAGCCTTGAAATTGCTTGACTTCGGAGTAGGGGGGGGGTAGAATTGTACTGACAAAATAGCTTATTGTCAGATGATAAATTCTACCCCTTAAAAGGAGGAGCAATATGGGATTGAAAGATTACACAGATACAAAAAATGGACCGCAATTGGCGGTATTAAAACACGCAGTCATCGGAGACAGGATCGGAGAGGTCAAGATAGAAAAAGGCTTCCTAAAATTCAAAGGAACGATGACAGACAAACATACCAAGGAAGTGCATCATTGTACCATGGCAGGATGCGATTGCGAAGATTATAAGAAACACAAGCTACCATGTGTGCATATGTACAAGTTGGCACTGGAATACGGAATATACAAGGACGTTCAGAAGAGAGGGTTTGCAGATAAACTAGCAGGACTAAGCGATGAAGCCTTCGCCTATTTTGAAAGCGCAATGTATGGCGGATATTACGATATAGAAAGAGATATCGAAGAAGGGTCATTGGAAAAACTGACGCAGAAGATTAAAAGCGAATTATCCAGAGAAGGACTACTGGAATTCCATCGTGGATATTTTGTATTTACGAACCATGTCCAAAGCGAAATCATCGGATATATCTTGGCGACTTTTTCAGACCCACGCAGTATAGAGCGTAGAAAAAATCAGTAAAAATAATCACGGAAATATCAAGCCGGAAATTTTACCGGGAAAAAATTCCACAAAATGAAAAACAGAACATCGAAAATTCAAGCCGACTTTTGGAAATCCATATTCGGAATCCATGGGCCGGCTTTTTATTATATGTGCAGAACGGATCATAAATAGCAAGCCTAAAAAAAACAGGGCACATATATAGGGAGCGTATAAGACCCACATATAGCACCCCATATGTGGGGCAGGTGTTGCCCCAGGAATTAAAGCAAGAAAAGCACAGGGAGCACAAGGCACACCGTAGCGCACACCCACAGAGGGCAGGGAGAGCAGGGGCAGGACGCACCCACGCACCACAGCCACAGCACCACGCAGACGCACCACAGGCAGGGCAGGCAAGGCACAGGGCACACCACAGGACAGACGCACAGGAACAGCGCAGGCAGAGCACACAGCACCACGCAGGAGCACAGCACACAGAAGAAAGAACAAGAGAGTACACAAGAGTACATCGAGGTGTGCTATAGTAGTAGCGTGGAGCACAAGGGGACAGACCACACGGTCACACCAAACCACTCCACTTGCTCCCCTCAGAGAGGACATGGCACAAGGCATCAGAGCCTGCGCTGTGTCCTCTTTTGCGTGCAGGCGGGGCACGGCATCGCCGTAGGTACTACCCAGACCCAAAATGCAATGCGGGGCGAGGAAGGCGCGGCTTTTTTGCCGATAAAATATAAAAATTTTTTACCATTTCGTTACGCAAAGCAGGGAAGGAGGCTCGGAAATGGATCAGAAACTGAGAACTGAACGCAGAAAACTGGCTGATTTAAAAGCAGCAGAATACAATCCAAGAAAAGCACTGACCCCGGACGATGCGGAATACCAGAAAATAAGGCGGAGCATTGAAGAATTCGGATACGTTGACCCCATCATCATAAACGAGGATGGAACTATCATAGGCGGCCATCAGAGGGCAACCGTCCTCAAAGACCTCGGATACCAGGAAGTGGATGTGGTCGTGGTGGCTTTGGACAAGCAGAGAGAGAAGGCTCTGAACATCGCACTGAATAAGATTACAGGCGAATGGGATGAAGTGAAGTTAAAAGACCTCCTGCTTAACCTCGACCTCGGAGATTACGACATATCACTGACAGGCTTCGAGCAGAACGACCTCACGGAACTGGTGGACAAACTCGCTATCGAACCGGAAGCAGTGGACGATGACTTCAACGAGGACGAAGCACTGGAGCAGGCAGAGTCTGAACCAGTAACCAAACTCGGAGATGTGTGGATACTCGGCAGACACAGACTCATGTGCGGAGATAGTACATCGCAGGACGACATGGCAGTTCTGATGAACGGAGAAATCGCAGACCTTGTTGTCACAGATCCGCCATACAATGTCAACTACGGAGACAAGGCAGAGATGCTCGATGAGTACCTTCCTGCCAAAGGACACCGCAACATCAATCACATCAAGAACGATAATATGGACAACCAGAGTTTCTATTCGTTCTTACTGGCAACCTATCAGAGTGCCTATGAATTTATGAGAGCCGGAGCAGCAATCTATGTATTCCACGCAGAGAGTACCGGGCACATATTCAGACAGGCATTCCTTGACGCAGGACTGAAACTCGCCCAGTGCTTAATCTGGGAAAAGAACGCATTCGTCCTCGGCAGACAGGACTACCAGTGGAGACACGAACCGTGTCTGTATGGATGGAAAGAGGGTGCGGCGCATTATTTCATTAATGACAGGACGCAAGACACCGTCATTCTGGAAGATGATATAGATTTCAGTGCCATGAAGAAAAACGAACTTGTGGCATATCTGGAAGAACTCCGCAGGAAAAACAGAGATCAGACCTCTGTTATTTACGAGAACAAACCGACAAGGAATGACATACACCCGACCATGAAGCCAATCGCACTGGTCGGAAAATTCATAACCAATTCCAGCAAGTCCGGATGGAATGTACTGGATCTGTTCGGTGGAAGCGGCAGCACCCTCATGGCCGCAGAGCAACTGGGAAGGACAGCATTCATCATGGAACTGGATGAGAGATTCTGTGATGTGATCGTGAAACGGTGGGAAGATTATACCGGGCAGCAGGCAGTCCGAATCCCGGCAGAGGATGTAAAGTAGAATGGCAGAGGAACAGCAGGGCGGCTTCTACCGTGTAGAGGTCATCGCTTCTCTGTTCGGAGTAACGGTGCGAAGGGTGCAGCAGCTTACTCAAGAGGGCATCATATCAACAACCAAGACTAAAGAGGGGAATCGGTATGAATTAGCACCTACCATTCAGAGGTATGTCAAATACCTTTCAGACAAGGCATACGGAAAAAGCAAATCCGAAAAGGAAGCCGAACTGAGGGAACAGAAACTGCAGGCAGAGATCGACCTCAAGGAATCCCAGGGAGAAATGCATAGATTAAAGACAGAGATCGCATCGGGTAAGTACATCGACATCGAGGAAGTGAAGATGGACTATAGCCGATTTTTTGTTTCATTCAAAAAGTTCGCATTATCCCTGCCGAGCCGACTATCCGGCAGAATCAGCGGTCACTGCGACCCGATGGAGATTCGCTCGATAGAAAAGGATCTGAACGCAGAAATCATCCGGTTATTAAACAGCTTTGTGGTGGCAGGCTGCACACCGGAAGAAATGGAAAAGAAAAAGCGTGGCAAGAAATCCGTATCGTAGATACGAGGTCACAGAATACCAGAAGGAAGCCTTAAAGTTCCTACAGCCACCAGAGGACATCACGGTATCGGAGTGGGCAGACAAGTACAGGGTACTGGATGCCAAGACCTCTGCAATGCCGGGACCATGGCGGACAGAACACACCCCATACCTTAAAGGCATCATGGATGAGTTCAACAATTATGAGACAGAGGAAATCGTCTACGTGAAGCCTACGCAGGTAGGTGGAACAGAGTGCCTCCAGAACATGGTAGGCTACATCGTCCAACAGGACCCTGCACCGACCATGATCGTATACCCGACAGATACGCTCGCAAAATCCATATCGGAGAACAGACTGCAGCCGATGTTCAAGGCGGCACCGGAACTCCGAAAGAGGTTTGATGAGAACTCACAGTTGCAGGAATTACAGTTTGATGGAATGTATCTGACACTGGCAGGCTCGAACTCCCCATCAAGCCTTGCGAGTAAAGCAATCCGATTCCTGTTTCTCGATGAGGTGGATAAATATCCGGGGGCATCCAAAAAGGAAGCCGACCCGGTCAGTCTGGCGAGGGAACGAACCAAGACCTTCCACAACAGGAAGATATTCATCACAAGCACACCGACACTGAAAACAGGGCATATCTGGAAAGCCAAGGAAGATGCAGACATAGAGAAGCACTACTTCGTTCCATGTCCGCACTGTGGGGAATACATCGAACTCAAGTGGAAGCAGATACACTTCCCAAAAGAGGAGGGGATGAGTTACGCAGACCGTGCAGAATTCGCAACCTATGTATGCCAGGAGTGCGGATGCGTGATCACAGACCAGGACAAACCGGAAATGCTCCGCAAGGGCGAGTGGCGGACGGTCAAGGAAAATACCAAGTTCGTCCGCAAGGTAGCGTTCTGGATGAATACCCTGTACTCCCCGTTTGTTCGCTTTTCGGAGATTGTAAAGGAATTTCTGGACAGCAAGGATGACCCGGAGAAGCTACAGAACTTTGTCAACTCATGGCTTGCAGAGCCGTGGGAGGATACCAAGCTAAAGACCAATGCAGATCTCGTCATGGAAAGACAGACCGAGTACGAGGAACTGGTAGTGCCGGAGTGGGCAAAACTGCTCACGGCAGGAGTCGATGTACAGGAGAACTGCCTGTACTGGAGCATCAGAGCGTGGGGCAACTACCTCACAAGCCAAAACATAGCGCATGGGCAGGCTTTCTCGTTCCAGGAAGTCGAGAGAATCATGAACCTCGAATACCAGATGCCGGACAGCACACCACTGGTCGTAGCACTGGCACTGATCGATTCCGGTAATGACGCAGATACGGTGTATGATTTCTGTGCAAATAATTCAGAATGGGCACTGCCAAGCAAGGGTTCATCAAACCCGATGCTGTCGCACTACAAACTGTCCAAGGTAAATAAGAGTGACAGCAAGGCATACGGCATGAATCTGGTACTGGTAGATACCGGAAAATATAAGGACATGATCGCCGGACGAATGCAGAAAAAGAACGGCAGTGGATCATGGATGGTTTACCAGGGATGTGACAGAGAGTACGCAGAGCAGGTAACTGCGGAACATAAAGTAAATGTCAAAATGGGAAACGGCAAGGTCAAACAGGAATGGCAGCAGAAAACCTCCCATGCAGACAACCACTACTTGGACTGCGAGGTATACGCAACAGCAGCGGCAGACATCCTCGGAGTACGAACCCTGCATCTGAATGAGATACAGGAAAATGAGCAACCAAAGAAACAAGAAACAACCCAGTACACCCCGGAAGAACACTGGATCAGTCAGAACGAAGGGTCATGGGTATAAAGGAGGCAGAGCATGGCAGCAGTAGAATCCAATTACAATGCTTCGGAAATGCTGACCGAAGTAAATAATGCCATTTACGCAGTGCTCGTAGGCGGCCAGTCTTACAAGATTGGTACGAGACAGCTCACCCGTGCCGACCTTAGTCTGCTCTACAAATTAAGGAACGACCTCACAGCACAGATTGCAGCAGAGGGTTCAACCAGTTTACTGGATGATACCTATGTCGCAGTATTTGATGGGAGGTAGGACATGAACTGGTTAGACGGAATTATAGGTTTTATATCCCCGGAATGGGGAGCACGCAGGGAAGCATGGCGGCAGAGTCTGACTGAGATGAGAAACTACGATGCAGGCAACTATGACAGGGGCAATGCAAACTGGAGGGTACTCAACCAGTCGGCAGAATTTACGGACCGGTACAACCGTGACAATGTCAGAGCCAGAGCCAGAGACTTGGAGCGAAACTCCGACATGATGAATTCAGTCATTGGAGCGTACAAGCGAAATGTTATCGGCGGCGGATACGCACTGCAGGCAAAAACAGGAAGCGACAAGACCAACGAGATCATCCAGACAGCCTGGAAGAAATGGTGCAAGAAACAGAACTGCGATGTGACCGGAACGCAGTCCTTCACGCAGATGATGAGAATGTGCGTGAAACGAAAGAAGGTCGATGGCGGAATCCTCATCGTAAAGAGATATACCAAAGACGGATACCTCCCATTTAAGCTTCAGACATTCGAGGTGGACGAACTGGACAACTCGCAGATGCTCCCGAAGAAAAAAGGTAACAAGGTAGTCGGTGGTATTGAAATGAATGAGTATAACAAGCCGATGGGGTACTGGATCAGACAGTATTCCGTGGACGGAATGGCACTCTCAAATCCCGTGTATGTGGATGCGAAAGATGTCATTTTTTTATACACAAAACACCGCCCATCGCAGGTGCGTGAGATGTCCGATATGAGTCCGACAATCACAAGAATCCGAGACGCTAACGAATTCATGATAGCCGTATCGGTCAAAGAGCGAATAGCGGCCTGTCTTTCGGTATTCATCAAAAAGCAGTTACCGACAACCGGAATCGGTCGTCAGAACGGCAGCGTACCGGGACCGCACCAGGACTACCAGGGCAAATCCATCGCCCCCGGCATGATTAAGGAACTCAATGCCGGAGATGAGATACAGGTCGTAAACCCGACCGGACAGGCAACGGATGCAGCGAGTTACATCAAGCTGCAGCAGAGACTTGTCGGAGCAGGACAGGGCATCAGTTACGAAGCCACAAGCCGTGATATGTCAGAGAGCAACTACTCCTCAACCAGACAGGGCATCATCGAAGATGACATGACCTACGCAGAGGAAAAAGAGATGCTGATGGAAGTCATGGACGAAATATATGAAACCTTTATTATTTCGCTGTGGCTCGCAGGGGAACTGGACGCAAAGGACTTCTGGGATAACAAGGATAAATACTTCGAGCACGCATGGATCACAGCACCGAAGAAATGGATTGACCCTCAGAAGGAAGCAAATGCAAACAAGATTGCTCTGAACACAGGACAAAAGACCTTCAAGCAGATAGCTGCAGAACAGGGTCGTGACTGGAAAGAGCAGATAGATGAAATGGCAGAGGTACTCGAATACGCAAAGGATAAGGGTATCGACTTAGGAGGTGTGATTTTTGACCAGACAGCAGCAGAACTCTACGAGGATGAGGAAACACCTGCCGACAATCCTCAGCAGACAGACGGAAACCAAACCGGAGAAGAAACAGGGCAGGAATCAGAAGAAGGCGATGGAGCAGAGGAAGAAGGAGAAACAGACAACCAGGGAACTGACAGTTAATTCTATCAGAGCCATGGAAGGCGAGGGGAATGAGCGAAAGTTCATTCTTTCTTTTTCCTCTGAAGAACCATACGAGAGATGGTGGGGAACAGAAATCCTCGACCATTCAGAGGGAGCGGTAGACCTTACACGATTAAATGAAATCGGTGTGCTGCTCTTTAACCACGACCGCAACCGTGTCATTGGAAAAGTAAACCGGGCATGGATTGAGGACTTGCGTGGAATGGCAGAGGTCGAATTCGACAGCGATGAAGATGCAGACCTCATCTATCAGAAAGTCAAAAGCGGAACGCTGAAAACAACGTCCGTAGGCTATCAGATAGACTCATGGGAGGAAGTAATGCCAAACAAGCAGTCAGCAGATGGCAGGTTCACAGGACCGGCAGACATCGCAAGAAAGTGGACACCTTACGAAATTAGTATCGTGAGCGTGCCTGCGGACCCAACGGTCGGTGTAGGCAGGGAACTGGAGGAAGAAACCGAGCAGGGAACGCAGAGCCGCTCTACAGACTGGTTCGAAAGGCAACTTCAAATAAATAAAAATATCATCAACCAAGGAGGTAACAGACGATGAACAAAAAGCAGCAGAGACAGCAGAAAATGCTCCGTCAGCAGGAAATCGTAAATGCCGCCAAAGAAGCAGGCAGAGATCTCACTGCGGAGGAGCAGACAGAGTTCGACTCCCTTCAGAGAGAAATTGAGAGACTGGACGGAGAGATTGCAGCAGAGGAACAGCAGCAGAGAGGTATGACCCATCAGCCAAACGATCCTCCGCAGAATCTGGCAAACCCGGAAGCAGACACCCAGAGAGCAATCCAGGAAGAAAGAGCCAGAATCCGTTCTATCACAGAACTCTGTGGAGAATTTGGAATGGAAGCCAGAAGCTACATCGAGAGCGGTGCGACACTTGACTCCGTGAGAGAAGCAGCACTGGAGCACGTAAGACAGCACGGCGCACCGATTCCGGCAAACGGCAGAGTGAGTATCACAGAAAGTGCCGAGGACAAGTTCAGAGCCGCAGCAGCGGACGCTATCGTGATGAGAAGTGGAATGGAACTCCAGAACCCGGCAGACGGTGCAAGACAGATGATGGGAATGACGCTCCGTGACTTAGCCATTGAGTGTCTGACCAATGAAGGACAGTCCGGACTCAACAGAAGATCCTCTGATGAACTCTACGGTATGTTACAGAGACAGTTCTACAATCCGACAGCAGCGTTCCCTGCTATCCTCGACAATGCCATCAACAAGGCATATGTGGAAGGACACAAGACTGTAGCCGTAACATTCGACCAGTGGACAAAGAAGGGAACTCTTAAGGACTTCAAGACCCACGACAACAACTACTTAGCAGGACCGGTAGGCGAGTTCCTCGAAGTGCCGGAGGGCGGAGAGTTAAAGCATGATGTGTTCGGAGATGAGAAACTCCCGACCAGAAAGCTGAAAACATACGGCCGCCAGTTCACACTTACAAGACAGGCATTTATCAACGATGATATCGATCTCTTAACCAGAGTTCCTGCCAAGTACGCAGCGAGCGCAAGAAAGACCCAGAACAAGCAGTGTTACCAGATCCTCGTAAACAATCCGGCGATTTATGACGGTACTGCATTATTCAGCAGCGCACACTCCAACTTACTGGCAAAGGGCACAGGAATCACGAAGGAAGCCGTGCAGGGCATGATCCTCGCACTCCAGAACCAGACAGACCAGTTCGGAGAAGCAACTATCATCAGACCTGCAATCATTATCGTGCCGAGCGGATATATGTTCGATATGTACACGCTGTTCTACAGCCCGACAATCAGCACGTCCGGCAACACGCAGGCAGTGAACCCGCTCTACAGATACAAGGACAGCATCACGGTAGTGGAAGATCCGACAATCAACGCACTCTGTGGTGGTTTTGGAAATGTAATGCCTTGGTGGTTACTTGGAGCAAAGGACGACACAGACTTCATCGAGGTTGACTATCTGAACGGACAGGAGATCCCGACAATCAGAAGAATGGAGACTCCGGGCACATTAGGATTTGTATGGGATATCTACCTCGACTGGGGTATCAGCGTCATGGATTACCGTGGAGCAATCAAGAACCCTGGTATCGAAGTAAAGAACCCGATCGAGTTAGCATAACAGAAGGAGGATGCAGCCATGAGTAAAGCAAGTTACTGGCAGAGAGGGGAAACCCTCGATTATAAAAACACCGGAGCGACTACCATCGAAGCCAATACGGTCATTGAACTGACTGGCAGAGTTGGTATCGCAGGAACAGACATCGCCCCTGGTGCAGAGGGCGACCTTCACGTATGCGGTGTATTTGAGTTTGACAAGACAAGTCAGAACGAGATCACATTCGGACAGCCTGTTTATTTCGATAAGACAGGCATCACAGACGCAGCGGACAACGGAGAGACTGGCGGAAGCAAGGTCGCATACACACCTGCAGGTTTCGCAGCCAAGGCAGCGGCCGCAGGAGATAAAAAGGTACTTGTAAAAATCGGATAAGGAGGTGCAGCCATGGAACTGGTAGCAACATACCCTATCCTTTACAGATCACACCAGTATGAAGTCGGAGACAGCCTCCCGGCAGACGATGAATCAATGGTGCAGGCATGGCTTGACGCAGGAACAGCCGTGTGGAGCGAAGGTAAGCAGGAGAAAGCGAAAGCGACTCCTGCCACCGCCACAGCAGGACTGGCAGGGGAGTCCAAGAATGGAGAAACCCCGGAGAATGTAGTCGGCAGAGTGCCAAAGACACCGACCCGAAGCAAAGGAGCGAAAAAGAATGGTTAGAAAATCATTCAAAGAAGTCATGAAGGACGATGTGAATAACACCTTCATGAATGTGGATGAATTCGCAGATATGCACACCGTGGACGGAAAAGAAATCCAGGTTCTCGTAGATGACAATGAAATCATCGAAAGAGAAAAGAAGATGAAATCCAACATGGACGGTGTATATGTGAAGCAGAAACTAATCTATGTCAAGGCGGATGACTTCGGATCACTGCCTGCCATCGGTCGGCAGATTGTCTTTGATGGAAAGAGGTACATAGTAACCGATTCCACAGACGAGGGCGGAGTGTACACAATAACCATGGAGGCTAACAGGACGAAGTAATGAGTGGATTACAAAGCGGAATGATAGAGTTTGAAGTCGACCAGACTCAATTCCAGAGGATAGAACTGAAACTGAAGGACATGAAAGCGAAAGCACCGCAGGCATTGAAGAATGCCGTGAATGCGACCGCCAGGGATGCCAAAAAGGATCTGGCTGACAAAGCCAAGGAAACCTATGCGGTAAAGAGTCCGAGGTTTAAGAAGGCTATCGCTCAGAAGAACGCAACGGCATCCAATCCGACAGCCACTCTGAAAATTACAGGGGCAGTGAATGAGTTGGCGGACTTCAAGTACAAAGACAATACTTCAACAGATGCGGCCAGAGGTAAGGTACTGAAAGCAAGCGGACTGAAAAGCCTGCAAAAGGGCAACCTCAAGGCTTTTATTACCAAATTCGGAAGTGGTCATGTTTCTGTAGTTCAGAGAAAAGGAACATCAAGGCTGCCACTTAAGAAATTACTCAGTCCGTCCATTCCTACCATGGTAGGAAACGAAGCCAAGGTTTATGGCATCGTGAAGCCGAACATAGAAGAGAACCTGCAGAAGAACATCCAGAAGCAAATCGACAGAATACTGGGAGGCAAGTAAATGACGGCGCAGATTTTACAGGAAGAACTTGTAAAGGAAATAGGGGTTATTTTTAAGGATGACCTCTTCAAGGATTCCGCAGGGGAGTACATCAAGATGAATGTCTATGAGCAGAACCTCCCCATCAGACAGGACGAAGATGCACCGGACCCGATTCCGTATGTGATTGTCCGAGTGGAAACAGGGCAAGCCAAGGGCGGTGTAGAACCGCAGGAAGTGTTCGTCACACTGCTGATCGGATATTTTGACGATGACGCAGGAAACAACGGACACAAGGGTGTCCTTGGAATCATCCAGAAGATACAGGAACGGTTCATGAAAGAACCAATGCTCGCAAAGCAATTCTATTTTATGAATGATGAGCAGCACCCATTCGACTGGGCACTGCAGGACGAAGAATCATTCCCTTACTTCTTCGGAGCAGCGAGCATGACATTTGCAACAGCAGCAATAAGGAAGGAGGATAGATTCGCATGAGTGAAGCAAAGACAAAAGCAGTGCAGGCGGAAGCCAAGCAGGAAGCAAAGACGGTAGCCAAGACACAGGAAACGATGGTGTATGCCGGCCCGACAATTCTGGGAGTGGCAACACACAATCAGTTCTTCAACAACGGACTGCCGGACGGATTGAAAACCGCAATGGAGAAAGAACCTGCGATTTACAATCTGGTCGTGCCGATCAGCAATCTGGCGGCCGTGAACGCAGACATCGCATCACAGAGCGGTGCCGCTTATGTATTTTATAAAAAAGCAGCCGAGTATAAGGCTTAAGGAAGGAGAGAAAAGCAATGGCTTACAATCATGGAGTAAGGGTAAAAGAGCAGGCAACGAGCCTGGTCGCACCCGTTACAGGAACAGCCGGACTGCAGGTAATCATCGGAACAGCACCTGTGAACCTCGCAGCCGACCCGTACAAGGCAACCAATGTACCGATGATCGCCTACAGTTTCAGTGGAGCCGTGGAGCAGGTCGGATACAGTGACGATTTCAAGAATTACACACTCTGCCAGAGCGTGGACGCTTGCTTCCGTGTTCTCAATGTCGCACCGATTATCTTAATCAATGTGCTCGACCCGAAGAAACACAAGAAAGCAAACGAGGAACAGACCGTGAATGTGGAGAAGATGCAGGCGACAGTAAAGGTGGCAGGCATCCTTGCAGATACCGTAGAGGTAAAGGCAAACGAAGCCACACTCACAGCCGGAACGGACTACATCACGACATTCGATGATGACGGATACCTTGTGATCACATTAACCGCAGGAGGCAAGGGTGCATCAGCCAAGACCCTCACAGTCAATAGCACAAGCATCGACCCGACTGCCGTAACAGAGAGTGACATCATCGGAGGTTACAATGCAAGCACCGGAGCAGAGACTGGCATGGAGTTAATCCGCCACATCTATCCGAAATTCAGCATGACACCGGGTCTGCTCTTAGCACCGGGATGGACGCAGAAGCCGAATGTAGGTATCGCCCTTGCAGCAAAGTGCGAGGAAATCAACGGAGTATTCACTTGCGAATGCATCCTCGATATCGACACCGCAGAAGCAACCAAGTACACAGATTGCAACGACTGGAAGAATAAGAACGGATACACCAACAAGCACGCAGCACTTCTCTGGCCGCAGGTAAAGGTCGGAACGAAGCAGTATGCATATTCCGCTATCTTCGGAGCATTGACAGCGTACACAGACGCAAGCAACGATGATGTGCCGAACCTCTCCCCTTCCAATAAGCTGATCGGAATTACTGGTCTCTGTCTGGAAGATGGAACAGAGGTGGTTCTGGATGAATTACAGGCGAACCTCTTAAACGGACAGGGAATCATTACCGCAATCAATGATTCCGGATGGAAGTCATGGGGCAACAACACAGCGTGCTATCCGGCGAATACAGACCCGAAAGACAGATGGTTCTGCTGCCGTAGATTTTTCTCATGGTGGGGCAACAGCTTCATCTTGACCTACAAACAGAAAGTAGATGACAATGGAAATTATCGCTTGATTGAGTCTGTTGTGGACAGTGAAAACATCAGAGGAAACTCATACGTGCCGAGTAAATGTGCAGGGGCAAGAATTGAATTTAGTGAGGACGAAAATCCGGTAACGGACATCCTTAACGGCAAGATCCAGTTCCATCAGTACCTCGCACCATATGTACCCGCAGAGGACATCCTCAATACTGTCTCTTATACACATCTGACGCTGCCGACGACTAGTCGAGTGTAGAT
>ERZ1027066.817-NODE-817-length-14651-cov-52.270965_pt1 | contig 14651 bp, 12 predicted proteins | sample MGYA00519282_ERZ1027066 | MGnify/ENA primary metagenome ERZ1027066 (study PRJEB26926, sample SAMN06164494) | human gut metagenome | biome: ENVO:00009003; feature: ENVO:2100002; material: ENVO:00002003 | host: Homo sapiens | place: USA | collected 2012 ... | reverse complement strand
CTTCCGAAGGTGTGCAGTTTCTCCGCGTTTTCTGCTCACCTTCCGAAGGTGCGCACGTCTATCTTTACCACGATTGCAGAGAAATGCGGGAATCGGTACCGTTGCGGAAGGAGTCGAAAAGGGATGGAGGGACGACAGTGTCATTCACATGCGCTATGGCGAAGGAGATAGCGAAACAGGGCTCCCGTAACGGTAGTGAATTGCGGGAAATGCTGCCGTTGTGGAAGGAGGCCAGAGAGGCAATGCCGTCCAGAAGGTCTGTAGAAAGGGTGCGGCGGAAAATGATGTACCGCAACGGCAGGGAATCGCGGAAAACGCTGCCGTTGTGGAAAGGGGCCGGTGAGGCAATGCTGTCTAGAGAATCTGTAGCAATGGTATAGTGGAAAATAACGTACCGCAACGGCAGGAAAATGCGGGAATCGGTGCCGTTGTGGAAAAGGGTAGAAGAGACAATGGCGTCCAGAAGGCCAGCAGCAAGGATTCGGGGTAAAATGCCATTCCACAACGGCAGAGAAATACGGAATTTGCTGCCGTTGTGGTAAGGGTGTAAGTGAGGTGTGAGTGTTAGAAGAAAAGGGTCCCGCTCAAACTAGTCCCACCCGAAATTGAACGAGAGGCCGAGGACGTGAATGTACTGCTGCTCCTTGTTGAGGTAGATGTCGTAGACTCCGGAGGAGCCGGTGGTGTAGCTGACATCGCGGGAGTTGCGGATGTCGAAGTAGTAGTAGAGCTCCATGTTGCAGAAGTCCGAGAAGTCCCACTTCACGCCCAGGCAGAACCGCAGGCGGTCTACGAAGGGACCTCCGCCGTAGTCCACTGTGTTGAGGGTGTTGGAGAGCTCGAAGAATGCGTAGGGGGTGAGTTCCGTCTTGGGGATGTTGTAGTCGACCTTGAGTTTGGAGCGGATGAGCCATTCGTCCAGCGGGTCGTGTATGCCGTCAGCCCAGGGGCGGAGGTTGACCAGCGGACGTTCGGTCAGGGAGAGTTTCCAGTCATCGAGCTCGACTTCGGCCTTCAGGTCCAGGAAGACCCTGTGCCGGTACTGCCACTCCCGCTCGTATTCCACGTCTCCGATGTTGAGCACCGACTGGAAGATGTAGCCGGCGTCCAGAGAAAAATAGTCGCAGGTCTCCCAGGAGAATGACCCCTGGAGGTAGTTGCGGTCGATTCTGGTCATATTGTCGCGGAAACGCAGCTCGTTGTTGAGCGTGAAGGTAAAATCGTCCGCCAGCGGGAACTCAAATCCGACGTCCACCCTCGGCTGGAAGTCGGAGGGTATGGTGCTCTCGAACACATCGTATCTAGGGGAATCCTGGGCTCCGGCGCACAGGACCGCACCTGCAAGGGCTGCGGCGGCTGATATAAGTCGAAGTCTGCTCATATAGACAAAGGTGTAAATTTCAGTGACGCAAATATGAACAATAATTCTGAAATGAATCTGAAATGGCTGTTAAATAAATGTTACAAAAGCAAAAATAAAAAGGCGGGACTGTAAGCCGGGTTCTGTACCGTCGGAGCGGACTCCGTCGGCCTCTATCATTTATCTGAGCAGCCTACCCCCCGGCAAAGGACGAGCAGCCCTTGACTGCCGGTATATTTGGCCTTGCAGGCCGCAGGCGGATACTCCGATGATGTCGCCATCGAACGGACGCAGGCTCTTACCCTGCATTTTCACCCTTACCTCTCCCGAGGGAGGGGCGGTTGTTTTCTGTTACCCGTGACGTAAGCTTTCGCCTACCTGTGCTTTCCACAGTGCGGTGCTCTGTCCTGCCCGGACTTTCCTCCCCCGGACCTGTGACGGTCCGGCAGCGATAGAGCGCCCCGCCTTATTTGTTTGACGATTCGTTTGGAATCCGTTATTTCTTGTCGTAATACTTTCTTATGTTCCGCTCTACCTCGCGTTTCATGCGCGGGGAGAGGGTGCAGTTCTCGTGGCACTGCATGTCGTAGTTCCAGATACGGGCCACGCAGTAGTTGGCGTGGCGGCAGCCGCTCTCTGAGCAGACTCCGTCGCGGAGTTTGTTGACGAAATCCGTATCGTATACCAGTGGACGGGCCATTTCCACGAACTCGAATCCGGCGTTGAGGACTCTGTCGATGGTAGCCATGGAGTTGACTCCTCCGACGAAGGCCAGAGGCAGCTTCAGCTCCCTGCGGAACTGTATGGAGTCATCGAAGAAGAAGGCCTCCTTGAAGGGCTCGTCCTTTATCATCATCTTGCCGAAGAGGTTGACGCCCAGCTTGAGCCACCACAGCCTCCAGGGCATGTAGCCTGTCAGTACGCTGATGGGCATGGCTCCGCGCATGACGTACATCGGGGCCTTGCTGACGAATCCGCCGCTGAGTACGAGGCACTGGGCTCCGTCCTGCTCCAGGCGCCTGGCCACCTTGATGCAGTCCTCCACTTCCAGACCGCCCTTGAACCCGTCGCGGGTATTGGTCTTGACCAGCACCGCTATATCGTCTCCGGCCGCTTTCATCACTTCCTCCATGACCATGTCCATGAATTTCATACGGTTCTCCAGCGGGCCGCCGTAGCCGTCGCGGCGGTGGTTGGTGTAGGGCGAGAGGAACTGCGAGATGAGATAGCCGTGGCCGGCATGTATCTCGACGGCATCGAATCCTCCGTCTTTTGCGATGCGCACTGCATTGCCGAAGTCCTTGACTATCTGCAGTATCTCGTCCTCGCGCAGGCCGTGTACGAAGGTAGGGGAGTACAGGTTGAATCCGCTGGATGCTCCTACGGGTCTCTGTCCGCAGTACATCCTGTGGGACATATTGCCGCAGTGTCCGAGCTGTATGCAGGCCTTGGCTCCTGCCGCATGTATTGAGTCGGTCAGGTCTCTCAGGCCGGGAATGATCTCGGGACGCATCCAGAGCTGGCGGTGGAACGAGAGGCCGCTCTTGTTGATGGAGGCGTAGGCTACGGAGGTCATCCCGACTCCGCCGCGGGCCACTGCTGTATGGTAGTCCTTGAGCTGTTGCGTGGGGACATGCCCGTCGCACATGCCTTCGTATGCAGAGGCGCGTATGACGCGGTTCTTGATTTCTATCGGGCCTATCTTGGCCGGAGTGAAGAGCAGTGATTCCATGTCTAATATATAAAAGGTATGAGTCGTTTGCGTTTGAGTGAGGTGAATTCCTCACCGAATTCCCTGGCGTATTTTTCGTACAGGGAGTTGGCCCTCGGAGCGAGGTTGGCGAAAGTCCACATGCAGAAGATGGCTCCCGGCAGGGACCAGGTCAGTATCGCGAAGCCGAACCACTCGGTAATCTCACCATAGTAGTTGGCCGAAGATACGTAGCGGAACATGCCTCCCCGGGGAATGTAGTGTCTGGTGTCACCGGGTTTGCGCAGGTGGCGTATGATGTAGTCGGAATGCAGGTTGACCACCATGCCGAAGATGAATATCAGGGCTCCGATGATGAACTGCGGTGACAGAAGCCACTCGGGGGTGTAGCGTCCCTCGGGGGCAATGACGAAGAGCCAGCCGCAGATCAGGTAGGCGTTCACCACGTTGAAGACGGCTCCCATGAGCACGACGGAGACTGGTATCCGGCTCTTGCCCCTCATCAGGAAAGGGTAGATGAGGGAACGCTGTATGTAGTGCACAAGCAGGAAGGAAACTAGGATGAAGGCCGTGATGTTCTCCCAGCCGCGTGCGGGTATGATGATCAGCAGAGACGCTATCAGCACGGGAATCTCCATGATAATCCAGCCCAGCTTGTTGTCTATCATCGGTCCCCAGCCCTTGGAACGGAGGTATCCGTAGCCTGCCTTGAAGTACTGCAGGGCCACGAAGACCACTACGGCCAGGACGATCATCACTCGCTCTACGATGTGGAAGAAGTGTGGGGTGAATATTGTCAGTTCGTTCAGATTCACGGTTGCAGGTTTTAATACGGTTAATAATTCTGGATAATTTCAATTAAGGTTTAAGACGTACGGCAGTCTGGAATACAGGCTTGTCTCCGCAGCGTCCCTCCACGAAGAATTCTCCGGTAGCGGTGGAGGCGCGGTAGAGGTCAACCCGGTCGCCCAGGCGGGTTTCGTGGTTGAAGTTGATCTGATAGGAGTCAATGCCGCCTCTCTTCTGCAGCTCGTCGGAGGGAATGGTGTCGAAAGCCCATTCAATGTATTTTGCATTGTTGGTATGGGCATTGAAGTCAATGTCGGAGTACAGGACCTCGTGCGTCCGGACGAGCTCCATCCCTTCGGAGGGAGTTGTCAGCTTGCCGCAGGCCTCGGCTATGGCGTTGCGGTCGAGGGCTGTGGTGAGGCTCTTTTCACCCAGAATGTGGTCGGGGCGCAGCATTCTCCTGGTATTTACGTCGATGAGCAGCCAGGAACTGGTAGCCTGAATCAACGGTCCGCCGCCATCTGTGCCGGATACCTCGAAGTCCCTGAGGGAGAATACGCCTTCGCGGCCCTTGTGCCAGGTGGTCAGCTCCACCTCGTCCTCCCACTTGGGAGACCGGAGGTAGACGACCTTCATTCTGGAGAGTACCCAGACGATATTGTCCTTTATGAGGTCGGAGTAGCCGAAACCGATGCTGGAGGCGTGGTAATTGGCTATTTCCTGTGCCTGCGTCATGAAAGAAAATGCCTTGTAGCTCTTACGGATGTCCACGTCACAGGTCTGGATTCTGTATCTTACTGTATGACTTTTCATTCAGTGATGAGGTTGAAAAAATATCTTGCAAAGATAGTTTTTTTGCACTAACTTTGTACCCCCGTAAGTAAATAATATAGTATGTCTGCAAAATATGTTTTCGTTACGGGAGGTGTCGTATCCTCACTTGGAAAAGGCATCATTTCCTCTTCATTAGCCAAGCTGCTTCAGTCCAGGGGACTGCGGGTCACTATCCAGAAGTTTGACCCGTATCTCAACGTCGACCCCGGCACGCTGAACCCTTATGAGCACGGAGAGTGCTTTGTCACCGAGGACGGGGCCGAGACCGACCTGGACCTTGGTCATTATGAGAGATTTCTCAATATCTATACGTCCCGTGCGAATAACGTCACTACAGGCAAGATATACCGCACGGTCATCGACAAGGAGCGTCAGGGAGCGTATCTGGGCAAGACTGTCCAGATCATCCCCCATATTACGGATGAGATCAAGCGCCGTATGCTGCTGCTGGGAAAGAGCGGGCAGTATGACGTGATAGTCACCGAGATAGGCGGTACTGTCGGAGACATAGAGTCCTTGCCCTTCATCGAGGCGATGAGGCAGCTGCAGTGGGAACTTCCGGATGAGGACTGCCTGGTGATCCATCTGACTCTGGTACCTTATCTGAGCGCGGCCAAGGAGCTGAAGTCAAAGCCCACCCAGCACTCAGTCAAACTGCTGCAGCAGGACGGAGTCCAGCCGGACATACTTATCTGCCGTACCGAGCACAAGCTGTCGCAGGAGCTGCGCAAGAAGCTGGCCCTTTTCTGCAACGTGCGTCCCAACGCCGTCATCGAGTCGATCGATGCGGATACCATATATAGAGTGCCCCTTATGATGAGGGACGAGAAGCTCGATGAGATCGTCCTGGAGAAGTTCGGTCTGACTACGGCCGAACCGGATCTTGAGGCGTGGAAAGGCTTCCTGGACCGCCTGGGTGCACCGAAGTCCCATGTGACTGTAGCCCTGGTCGGCAAGTATGTCGAGCTGCAGGATGCCTACAAGTCGATCCTGGAGTCATTTATCCATGCTGGTGCCGCCAACCGCTGCAAGGTGAAGGTGGTGCCGATCCACAGCGAGTACCTCACCGAGGACAATGTGGAGGAGAAGCTCGCCGGCATGGACGGAGTGCTCATCGCTCCCGGTTTCGGCGAGAGGGGACTTGAGGGCAAGATAAAGGCTGTCCGTTATGCCCGTGAGAGGAAAGTGCCTTTCTTCGGCATCTGTCTCGGTATGCAGATGGCAGTGGTGGAGTATGCCCGCAACGTGCTGGATCTGGCCGATGCCATGACTACAGAGGTGGAGGCCAACACCGCCAACCCCGTCATCGACCTGATGGCGGACCAGAAGACCACTACCGTCAAGGGCGGAACCATGCGTCTGGGTGCCTACAAGTGCCAGCTGGAGGAGGACTCCCTGGCTTACCGTATCTACGGAAAGCCCTTGATCAGCGAGCGTCACCGCCACCGCTACGAGCTCAACAGCGAATATACGGACCGTCTCAATGCCGCCGGCATGCGTATATCGGGCCACAATCCCGAGACCGGACTAGCCGAGATAGTCGAGATACCCTCGCATCCATTCTTCATAGGAGTGCAGTTCCATCCCGAGTACAAGAGTACTCCCGAGAATCCCCAGCCTATATTCGTGGCCTTCGTCAAGGCGGCCATGGAATACCATGACTCTCATAATGAGGGAGGTTCCTCACGATGAACGGCCGGAAGTTCCTTGTTCCTGCGGCCGCGATCCTGGCTGCCGCCGTTTTTACGGGATTTGCATCCAGAGTCGATCCTTCTGCTGCAGTCCCTCAGAGTAATGCTGTCAGTTATGTGATTGACACCAAGGAAGAGATACGTCATGACCTCTCGGCCTATACCCAGGGACTGTTCTTCCACGAAGGGAGGCTCTACGAGAGTACCGGCCAGTACGGGGAGTCTTCATTCCGCGAGGTGGATCCCGCCACGGGGAAGGTGATGAGGCAGGAGGTGCTGGCGGCCGAAGTATTCGGGGAGGGCTCTTGTGTCTTCGACGGGAGGGCCTACATCCTTACATGGTACGAGGGCAAATGCCTGGTGTACGATATCGCCTCATTCACCAAACTGGCCGAACTGGCCTATCAGGGGCAGGGCTGGGGTCTGACCACTGACGGAAAGTCTCTGATTATGAGCGACGGCTCTTCCAGGCTGTCTTTCCGCGACCCTGTCACGTTCATAGAGCAGAGGACCCTGACTGTCCGGGACGGGGGTGTCGAGGTGCAGTACATCAATGAGCTTGAGTATATCGGCGGAAAGATATGGGCAAATGTCTATGGTCTGGACGAGATATACATCATCGATCCGGCATCGGGGCAGGTGACCGGCAAGGTAGACTGCCGCGGACTGCTGGATGCAAAATACCGGACTACGGCAGTGGATGTGCTGAACGGTATTGCGTGGAATCCGGCCGACAGTTCCCTGTACCTTACGGGGAAGTATTGGCCCAGAATGTATAAAGTAACCATAAAGGAAAAATAGGATGAGTAATTTCAGGATACGTGCCCTGCAGGAGTTTTCCACGCACAGGGCTGAGCGGTTCTTCGAAGAGGACCGTCCGGTGTCCGAGTATTTCGGGCAGAATGTGTTCACCATGGAGCGTATGCGCAAGTATCTTTCGCCTGATGCCTACGCTCACGTACAGTCCTCTATCCGTGAGGGAACGAGCATAGACCGCCGTTTCGCCGACCAGATAGCCGCCGGCATGAAGACCTGGGCGGTGGAGATGGGTGCCACCCATTACACCCACTGGTTCCACCCCATGACCGACTCTACCGCGGAGAAGCATGAGGCCTTTATCGACCGTGATTCCGAGGGACATGTCTTCGAGACATTCAAGGGCAACACTCTCGTGCAGCAGGAGTCCGACGGCTCCAGCTTCCCCAACGGAGGCCTCCGCAATACATTCGAGGCCCGTGGCTATACCGCCTGGGATCCGAGTTCTCCCGCATTTATCCTGGACAGTACCCTCTGTATTCCTACAGTATTTGTCGCCTACACCGGCGAGTCCCTGGACATGAAACTCCCTCTGCTCAAGTCCCTGAGGGCTTTGGACCGGGCAGCCGTGGACGTGGTGCACCTTTTTGACCGTAACGTAAGGAAAGTCAATGTGATGCTGGGACCGGAACAGGAATACTTCCTGGTCGATGACGCATTCTACCGTGCCAGGCCTGACCTCCAGATCTGCAACCGTACTCTTCTTGGGCATACCGCCGCCAAGGACCAGCAGCTGGAGGACCATTATTTCGGCACCATCCCCTCGAGGACCATGGCATTCATGAAGGACTTCGAGGTCAATGCATACAAGCTCGGAATTCTGCTCAAGACCCGTCACAACGAGGTGGCTCCCAATCAGTTCGAGTGTGCGCCGCTCTACTGTGAGGCCAATCTGGCCATAGACCAGAACCTCATACTCATGCTCCTGATGCGGAAAGTGGCCAAGAAGCATCATTTCAAGGTGCTCTTCCACGAGAAGCCCTTCGACGGAGTCAACGGCTCCGGCAAGCACTGCAACTGGTCCCTGGTCACCGACACGGGAGTCAACCTCCTGTCGCCTGGCCGTACTCCGAGGACCAATCTTCAGTTCCTGAGCATTTTCGTCTCTGTGATCCGGGCTGTCCAGGAGCACAGCCACCTGCTTATGTCCAGTGTGGCCTCCCTGAGCAATTCCTACCGTCTGGGCGGGCATGAGGCCCCTCCCGCGATAATGTCCGTATTCGTGGGCACTACTTTGGACAAGGTGCTCCGCAGCATCGAGGACATGAGCGACTACGGAGGGGAGGACGGAGAGAGAGCCCGTCTGAAGGTGATCAACGACATTCCTGAGATTCTGCCCGACAATACGGACCGCAACCGTACCTCGCCCTTTGCCTTTACAGGCAACCGTTTCGAGTTCAGGGCTGTAGGCTCTTCTGTCAATGTGTCGGCGCCTATGTATGTGCTTAACGCGGCGGTGGCCCGGCAGCTGGTGCGCTTCCGCTCCCTGGTGGACGAGCGTATTGCAGCGGGTGAGAAGCACGATGATGCCATCTTCAATGTCATACGACAGTACGTCCTGGAGTCCAAGGATATCCGCTTCGAGGGCAACGGCTACAGCAAGGAATGGCAGGAGGAGGCTCTGAGGCGCGGTCTGCGTCCTGTGGGCGAGGTGCCGGAGGCCAATAAGGCGCTTATCGAGCCGGCAACTGTAGAGCTGTTCTCCTCGCAGGGCATTCTGTCCGACCGCGAGCTTTACGCCCGTTATGAAGTGCAGCAGGAGACCTACACCAAGAAGCTCCAGATAGAGGCACGTGTGCTGGGAGACCTGATAGTCAATCATGTCGTGCCGACAGCCATCAAGTTCCAGAATACTCTGATAGAGAATTGCCAGGGCCTGAAGGACCTTTTCGGTGCCGAGAGGATGCGCCAGATGTGTACCTCCCAGCTGCGCATGATCGAGAAGATATCCCGCTATGTGGATTCCCTGCGCAAGGATGTGCATGACATGATAGACGAGCGCCGCAGGGCCAACCAGATAGCCGATGTAACGGAGAGGGCTGAGGCATACTGCTCGCTGGTGCTGCCTTACATGCAGAAAATCCGCGAGGTATCGGACAAGCTTGAAATGCTTGTGGACGATGAGTTGTGGCCGCTGCCCAAGTATCGCGAGATGCTGCTGAGCCGGTAGGCCCTCCGTTTTGCTACAAATATTTTGCTCTATTTGCTGCAAAGTACTATATTTGCAAGTCAATAGAGCAAAATATTGAACGTATCCTAATCAATCACATGAAGAACGAGAGAATAGAGAAACTGGTATCATACTTCGCGAAGCACTATGTCAACAGGTATTGGGTATTGTTGATTGATACTCTGACATCTGTAGTATCCACCGTTCTTGTACTCGGTGTGTTCGACTATTTTTCGTCCAATAATCTCAGTGCCGGCAGCTATTTCTCCGTAGCCGGAGCCTCGGCGCTCATCTCGCTGATATCTTTCTTCACTACCAGAAGTTATGCGGGAATAGTACGTCATACCACCATGAGGGAGATGTGGCGTATTTCGTTTGCTTCCATCATCAAGGGAGTACTCGATGTCGCCGCACTTTTCGTATTCATATCGTATTCGGAAGGGACAGGCTTCAGCAGCAACTGGGTACTGCTTTTTGCAGTCCTGGATATGATTCTCACCCTCTTCCTGCTGATAATGGTGCGTATTCTGCTGACCAACATATACAGCGTCCTGTCGCTCTCGGCCGCTCCGGAATATTATGTCAAGAACACCCTTATTTTCGGAACTGACGACGACTCGGTCTATACCCTCAATTTCCTGGAGAAGACCCTGCATTCGTCCTACCGCTGTGCCGGATTCATCACCCACGATACCCACGACAAGAGCAAGCTGCTGTGCGGTTATAAGATTTACCATATAGACAACAAGCGGGACTTTGCCCGTCTGGTCACATCCCGCATGATCTCGGCCATAGTATTCCCCAGCAATGTGGCTGCCCGCAACGAGCAGGACAATCTGGTCAAATTCTGCTCCGAGCGCCGCATCCAGATTCTGGTCCGTCCCTCACTGGCTACTTTCGACGAGAGCATCTTCCGTAACAAGATAAGGGAAATCAAGATAGAGGACCTGCTGGGCCGCGACGAGATCAAAATAAGCATCCTCGAGATCCGCGAGTTCCTCACCGACAAGGTGGTGGTGGTTACGGGAGGTGCCGGCTCAATAGGCGGGGAGCTCTGCCGCCAGCTGGTCAACATGCCTATCCGCAAGCTGATTCTCGTGGACTTCGCGGAGACTCCGATGCACAACATGCAGCTTGAGCTCCGCTCCCAGGCGCCCCGCGTGGAGAAGAAGTTCGTCATCGCCGACGTCCGCAACAAGGACCGTATAGACGCCCTATTCGACAAGTACCGCCCCAACGTGGTCTTCCACGCCGCCGCCTACAAGCATGTGCCCCTTATGGAGTCCAACCCCGTGGAGGCCGTGCAGGCCAATGTCTTCGGCACCAAGAATGTCGTGGACGCCTCCATCCGGTACAATGTGGAGAAGTTCGTGATGATATCTACCGACAAGGCCGTCAATCCGACCAATGTCATGGGAGCGTCCAAGCGCATAGCCGAGATCTACGTCCAGACCGTGGGCAAGGAGATAGCTTCCGGAAGGACGCCGGGCAAGACCAAGTTCGTCACCACCCGTTTCGGAAACGTGCTGGGATCCAACGGCTCCGTCATACCTCTCTTCAAGGAGCAGATAGCCAAGGGCGGCCCCGTGACCGTCACGGATCCACGTATCATCCGGTATTTCATGACCATCTCCGAGGCCTGCTCGCTGGTCCTGGAGGCCGCGACAATGGGAGAGGGCAACGATATCTTCGTCTTCGACATGGGAGAGCCGGTGAAGATAGACGATCTTGCAAAGAAGATGATTTCCCTTGCCGGGCTGCAGCTGGGCAAGGACATAGAGATAAAATATGTGGGACTCCGTCCGGGAGAGAAGCTTTACGAGGAGCTGCTTAAGGACGAGGAGAATACATTGCCTACAGTACATAAGAAGATTTTCCGGGCCAAGGTCCGCGAATATGATATGGCAGAGGTTGACAGGGAGCTTGAGAACCTGCGTGTCGCTGCCCTCGGAATGAAGAAGGACGACACAGTGCTGGCGATGAAGAGCATCGTCCCTGAGTACAAGAGTGCAAATTCCCGCTACGAGAGGCTGGACTCTTGACGAATTTACTTATCTTTGCGGACTGACACCGCCGGGATAACGCCACCTGCTGGGATTCATTTTTACAGCCTTAGAGGTTGTGAAAATGGGACTCAGGAGGCGGAGCTGTAAATGGAATGAGGATTTGTCCTACATATAACTTCCTTGTATTAAGTTTGTTGGCCGTAGCCGTTACGGCCGGTTGCTCTCCGCTGTCCAAGGCTCAGATAGAAGCCGTAGGGGAGCTGACTTTCCGCAGCGATACAGTCTCGCGCTCTCCTGCCATACTCTTCGGGGAGATGTCGGAACTTCGTCTGGAACGCGGGCTCTACTATGCCGCCTCCCTCTCTTCCGGTACCGCCCGTTATGAGGAAGTGACTGCGTTGGCCGAGGCATCTATGGATGACGAGGCCCTGGTGCGCAAGGCCGCCGGCTATGTGAATGTCTTCAACAGCTATGTCCGGGCCCTGCACAGTGTAAGTTCCGAGGCCAGATGGACGGGCATAGGAACGGAGATACGGGGGATAGGCAGCCGGGTGGATTCGGTGCTGTACCGGTACAACCGCCTGGATACGGGATACGAGGATATCCCGGTCGGATATGCCCGGATGGCAGGACGGGTACTGGCATACGTGGCGGAGGAAGTGATGCAGTCCGTACAGGGTACGGCAGTCCGGAATATCGTGATGGCTGGAGATACGCTGGTGGCCGCCAGCTGCGACTCCCTGATGGACATCCTCAGAAGTGACGGGATGAACGGACTGATCCGTCACGAGCAGGAGAGTCTTCGGGACAATTACTCGGCATATCTCCAGGCACTGGAGCTGCGGGGTGAGCCGGTCCCGATGGACAGTGACCGCCGGTATGTGGAACTGCTCCGCCGCGCGGATGAACTCTCTTCGGTCCGCAACAGCTGCGTCTCGGCCCTGCGCTCGTTCAAGAACGCACATGCCAAACTCGCCGCAGACTTCGCAGCCGGGGAGAAGAAAGTCCCGGCGGATCTCCGGGACGAACTGACCAGGCTCAGGACGATTGCATCCCAGGTTTCGCGGATGCTGGAAAACTGAAATGCAGATGAAGGAAGACGGAACATATAACCCCGGACATTCTGAGCAGCGGACCCTCGCCGACATCCGCGAGGCCATAGCCGAATGCGATGCCCTCCGGCTGGACCCGGACCTGACAGCTGCTGACCGCAGCGGTTTGGAGCGTACCGCCCTCACCCTCCGGAGCGTCGAGCGCGAGCTTATTGAAGCCACCTCAGAAACCGTCCTCGACCGCCTCGAAGCCGCCTCCAAACCTCTCGAGGATCTCGCCCGCGACATCCGCACCCGCGTCACCGCCATGAACGCCCCCGCCAAAACCCTCGAGCATTTCAAGAAGCTCCTATCCCTCCTCACCCGGGTTCTGACGGAAGTCGGACGCTGGTAAATTTACTTCATTAGGAACTTTCGGTAAAAATACATAACTTTGTGGAAACTAAATAGGAGGGAAGATTATGGAACAACAAAGAAAGGACATTCGTCCGGAGGAGACACTGATATTGCCATGGATAGTGGGAGTTCCGGACTACAGCAGCGGAGTCATGTTCAATTTTGAGATGGAGTACATCCAATACCGCGAACCGTATCTGTATGTGTCATACTGTCCCTGGCTGGATTTGTCAGTGTACGCAGAGACCTACCAGGACCTGATACGGAAGACCGATGAAGTATATTGGAGCGTAATCGAGCGGCACATCCTGCGCGGAACCATCCGCGATTTCCTCTTACAGACAGGCTGTCCCTGCCGCGTGCTCAAATGGCCGCCGGCAGACATGTCCGCCCCCATTTTCGGGCAGGAAATTTTCAGTTGAAGCTGTTGAAAGGGCCTTACGGTCATAGGAAGTGGCGTGATTCGTCTTGTAATATGTGAACAGTTGCGGGAAGAAATTACCAGAGTATTCAGAAGACCAAATTTCTGAGAATTTACGATGCTTATGAATTAAGCGAACTGCTTGCATTCTTGGATGAGGAGGCTCTGTTTTTCAATCTTAGAGGAGATTATCCATCGTTATGCCGGGATCCTAAAGATGATTACCTTCTTGAATTAGCAGTAAGCTCATCCGCAGATTTTATAGTTACCGGAGACAAAGACCTACTCGAATTAGAACGCATAGGTAAAACAGTGATAGTATCACCAATGGATTTTGACTTGATTCTTCAGAATACAGGCAGATCCAAGATGTTTCATGATGTAGAGTTGGAATATAATTGATAGAGTCCTGTAGTCAAGTTTACAGTCTCGTTTTTCATAGTATAGTAATATCTCTTCAGATAATGAAGAATACCTGCCGATATACCTTCTGTGGACTAACCTGCTAATTGCCGCAATACTGATGTCCAGCAGCCATGTCTTGATATTGTGCTAATAATAGTCAGTGATTCAGTGTGAGCCAACGTAGTGCCGACTCAACTATTTCCGCACCCAAAAGACCTGATGGCTGGTCCGGCAAAGTCCGGCGGAGGACTGGCCTGGACATGGCTGGCAGATGAGCGCTCGGGTACAGTCAGTAGACGACTTGCTTGGGGCAGTCCAGTGGAAAACCGGTCTTCAGCCGATCGGCAGATGACAGTTCGGACATAGTCCAGCAGACGTTCATTTTGCAGATATTTGATAATAAGTCACTTGCAAAAAGGTAGAAATGCTGGACATACAATACGCGCAAACAAAAGTATAATCATGAAACCACACCGCATAGCCGTAGCCGGCACCGGCTACGTGGGGCTCAGCCTTGCAACGCTGCTGGCGCAGCACAATCACGTCACGGCAGTGGACGTCATTCCCGAAAAGGTGGACCTCATCAACCGACGGAAGTCGCCCATACAGGACGAGTACATCGAGAAATATCTGGCGGAGAAGCCACTCGACCTGACGGCGACGCTGGACGGTAGGAGGGCCTACTCCGACGCGGAGTTCGTCATCATCGCCGCACCGACCAACTACGACCCCGTGCGCAACTACTTCGACACCTCCCACGTGGAGGAGGTCATAGACCTCGTGCTGGAGGTCAATCCGGACGCGGTGATGGTCATCAAGTCCACCATCCCCGTGGGATACTGCCGCAGCCTGTACGTGAAGTACTGGAGGCAGGGCGTGAGGAGGCTGAACCTGCTGTTCGCCCCTGAGTTCCTGCGCGAGAGCAAGGCCCTGTATGACAACCTGTACCCCAGCCGGATCATTGTCGGAGTGCCGAAGATGATTGACAGCCCCGAGTTCG
>ERZ1027066.799-NODE-799-length-14966-cov-6.347931_pt1 | contig 14966 bp, 6 predicted proteins | sample MGYA00519282_ERZ1027066 | MGnify/ENA primary metagenome ERZ1027066 (study PRJEB26926, sample SAMN06164494) | human gut metagenome | biome: ENVO:00009003; feature: ENVO:2100002; material: ENVO:00002003 | host: Homo sapiens | place: USA | collected 2012 ... | reverse complement strand
ACGAGATTGCCTCTTGTCTCGTGGGCTCGGAGATGTGTATAAGAGACAGGTTGCTTTCTTTGTAATGTCTCCTTCTACAACTCCACTTCCGTAAATAAATAAAGATTGGATTGCTTCATAATTAGATATTTCATTAAACTCTAAACTAATAATAATCCATTTTCCTTTCCAACTTTTCAAATTGCGATTAAAATCGTTTTCATTTAGTTTATATGCTGAAGATAACAAGCTGTCATCTAAAATTAGACGAATAGCTCGAAATAAATTAGTTTTACCAGATGCGTTTTCTCCTATTATAGTATTTATCCCTTTATTGAAAAGGAAAAAAGCATTTTCAAAATTGCGATAATTGACTAGTGAAACTTTTGATATATACATTATTGGTGTCCTCCTTTTTATTACTACTGCTTACAAATATAGCAATTATATAATTTTTTACCATTGAATTTTTAAGAAATAATCAGGGGAGTAACTTTTATATTTTTGTAGGATAGTTATTGTTAAAAAACAAGTCACTACACTGCATTATTACAGCAGTAGTGACTTGTTAGTTAGATTTTGAAACCTTTTGGGGACTTGGGGATATGGGCGGTGTTCGGGTCGTCCTTGTTGCCGGGCTTGGGGATGCCGCCGATGACGAGTTTGCTGCCTAACGAGTTCATGGCATCTTTGATGCTGAAACTGACAGGGGGCTGGTTCAGGTGCGGGGGCTTCTTTTCCGGAGGGGCGGAAAGGAAGTCGGGCGGCTGATGGACGTAGGGCTTGCCGTCGGATGCGGGGGACGTTATCGGTGATGCCGGAGATGTTCCCGATGCCGGGGGCTGGATGGTTGCCGATAGCGGCTGGATGGTGCCTGCGGTTTCATTTGTGCCGTGACCTTGGTTCTCGGTTTGGCTCTCGTCCTTGCTGTTGCTGTCTTCATTCTGTTTGACGGGTTTGAGGGAGAGCTGGATTTTGCGGTCAAGGGCGGCAAGGTCGGATTTGAGCTGTTTGAGCTGGTCTTCCTTTTTCCATGTTTCTTTGACGACTTCCTGAAGGATGGGGATGTCCTTGGAAATCTGTTCCACTTCTTTTTGGTATTTCTCCAGAAGAGGGGGAACGGTTTCGAAGGTGCGGAGGAACATCTGGGCGGCAATGTTGGGGTCTTTTGCCAGTCTGCCGCCGTTGAAGTTGTACAGGATGTTGCCTTCGCCACGGACGAAGAAGCGGTTTTCGATGAAGTCGAAGCCGTCTTTCATGCTGGCTTCGGTCTTTACTAAAAGGTCGAAGCCGTAGAGCTTGCCGATGGGCTGGGATGTGCCGTGGGTACGGGATTTGTCCTCTATCTCGGCGAGCTTTTTGGCGATGAGTTTGGGGTCGTTGCCTTTGACACCGTCCAGTTCGATGAGATTGAGAGGGTTGCCCTGGCCGTCGCGCTGGACGCGCTGCTGGAAGTGCTGTATGTCCGTGCTGATACGGGTGATCAGGTCGCCGTTTTTGGTGACGGTTTGCATTATGTTTTCCAGTTTGGCTTCGGCGGAGGATTTGCCACGGTGGAAGGATTTGCGCTCGCTTTCGAGGGAGGCAATCTGTTTCTCCAACTTGGCTTTGTCCAACAGGTCGGTGTTGCCGGAGAGGATGGCAACGTACTCGGAGAAGTTCATGCCGCCCTGCTCGTCCATGCTGCCCTCGTCGATGGTACGGGCACCCATCGTGCCTTTTTTGAGCTGGGTGATGAACAACTGCTTGTTGTGAAGCAGGTTGAATTTGTAGCTGTCGAGGGATTTCTCGACGGCGTAGTTGATAATATCGACTTTGTTGTCGGCAAAGAGTTTGGCTATCTCGTTGCCTTTTCTTACGCCACGGCCGTTGCGTTGCTCCAAATCTTTGGGCGTCCAGGGAATGTCGAGCTGATGGATGGCGACACACTTGTGCTGGGCATTTACGCCGGTGCCGAGCATGTCGGTGGAACCGAAGAGGACACGGATTTTGCCTTCTTTCATGGCATTAATCATTGCCATGCGCGACTTTTCGGTCTTGGCTTCCTGAATGAAGCGTACCTGGTCTGCCGGGATGCCGTAGTCGTCCACCAATTTGCGCTTGATTTCGCTATATGTGTTCCACTGACCGGGCTTGTAGGTGCCCAAGTCCGAAAAGACGAACTGGGTGCCTTTGTGCTCGTCGTACTTCTGGTAGTATTGGTTTATCAGGGCGGCGCAATGGGTGGCTTTGTTATCTATGTGGTCGTCGTATTTGTCCTCGTCGATAAGGCGCATGTCGAGGGACATCTTGCGGGCATAGTTGGTGGCAATGAGCATCTTGGCTTTTTCTTCCCGGCGGCTTAACGGGGGACGTCCGAGGACGGTGGCGTTGCCGGACTTGGCAAATGCAACCAATCGCTGGATGAAGTCCTGCTGGTCGGGCGTAGGCGGGATATTGTGCAATATCTCGTTCTTCTTGGGGCGGTCGATGCCGATGTCTTCGGCGGTACGGAAATCGGTGATTTCGTTGTACATGGCGGCAAGCTCCGGGACTTTGATGAAGTAACGGAACCGCTCTTTCTGGATGATTTCGTTGGTGACGGAGAACTCGTAGTCGATGGACTTTTTGGCAAAGACCGCCGCCCATGCGTCGAAGGTGTTGATGCCCTGACGTTCCAGTTCCTTGGGACGGAGGTATTTAAAAAGCAGATATAACTCGGTCAGGCTGTTGGAGATGGTGGTGCCGGACAGGAAAGTGGCTCCCAAATCCTTGCCGGTACGCTCCTGAATGGTGCGGAGGGCGAAAAGCATGTTCAGGGCACGCTGGCTGCCTTCGCTGTTGCCCAGACCGGCTACACGGTCGTGGCGGGTGGTGAACATCAAGTTCTTGAATTTGTGGCTCTCGTCCACGAGCAGGTGGTCGATGCCCATGAGCTTGAAGTCCACGACGTCGTCTTTGCGGTTCTCGATGTCGAAAGTGAGTGCCTTGATTTTGGCTTCGAGGTTCGCCTTGCGTTTCTCTACGCCTTTGAGCATACCGTTGGAAACGTCTTCGCCTTGCTGGGTGAGGACTTCGAGGTTCTCTTCTACGCTGTCCAGTTCCTGCTGCAAGATTTGTTTCTGTATCTCCGGGGATTGGGGGATCATGCCGAACTGTTCGTGAGACAGGATGATGGCGTCCCAATCGTTGTTCTGCATCTCACGCATGATGCGGACACGGTTTTCGGGGGTGAAATCTTCTTTGCCGGGATAGAGGACACGGGCATTGGGATAGGCGGTCTTGAAGGTCTGGGCTATCTCGTGGATATTGGCTTTCAGACCGATAATCATCGGTTTGTTTGCCAATCCCAAACGCTTCATTTCGTAGGCGGCGGCACACATAATCAGGGTTTTGCCGCCGCCTACTTCGTGGTCAATGATGCCACCGCCGTTGATTTTGGTCATCCAGATGGCATCTTTCTGACTGCCGTAGAGGTCAGGGATGCCCAATGCTTTGAGGTCAAGGTCGGGAAAGGACTGCATGGAGCCGTCGTACTTGGGTTTGACGGAGTTGTTGAACTTGCGGTTGTACATGTCGGTGAGCCGCTGTTTGAACTCCGGGGACTGTTCTTTCAACCAATCGCTGAAGCCGTTGCGGATTTCGTCTATCTTGCTATTGGCAAGCTGGATGGCTTCGGTGTCGCGGACTTTGACTACATCGTCGCCTACCAATACTTTTTTGGTGATGTCGGGCGAGGTGTTCTGAATGGCGTGTTTCATCAGGTTGAGTCCGTCGTAACGGCGGCTCTCGGCCTTGACGCAATATTGTTCGCGGATGCGGACGTTGCCACGGGCGGATGCGCTGACGCTGAACTCGTCGCGGCTGGCGGCGTAGGTAATCTTGACGTCGGTATCGAAAAGACGGGAGGCGTATTTCTCGTAGATGCCCATTGGTATCCAGCGTTCGCCGAAATTGAAGTCGAGTTCTTCAAACGGGATGGGTACGGGAAAGGCGGCACGCAGGGCATCGAGCGACTGTGAGGCACGGTCGTTGCCGGGGTGGTTCGCGATGTAGTCCTCTATCATTTCGGCTTTGGAAATGACGTTACCGGCAATGAATTTGTCGGCTATCTCGTAACCTTTGATGAGAGGATTGAAGAATACACGCCCTTTGAGGTCATCGAGCAGGGCGTCTTCGGTCTTGTCGGTGAGCCTTGCCATGTATTCGAGGTTGACTTCGCCGTATTTGTTGAGTGAGGCGGAAAGGGCTTCGTCCGAGGTATCGACGTGGGTCAGTTCGTTCTTGTTGAAGGCTACGGGATGGTCGAAGATGTCGGCTTTGAGTGCCTGACCGTCTTTGTAGCGTTCCAGTGAGAGGATTGTCCGGTTGTCGTTGTCCATACGGATCAGGTCTATGTTCTTCGGGCTGTTAAGGTTGCCGAACTGACGGACAAAATCATCGTACAGGGCGTTGAGCTGGTCGCGCCGGACGGTGTTTTCTTTGCGTTCGGTGGCTTCGCTGTTGTAGAGGTCGTGATAGGTATCACGGATTTCGACATAGAGCGAGAGTTTGCGGAGCTGTCGGTCGGGCAGTTCGAGGGGGTGGAACATCGGGGCAATTTGGGTGTCGCGGATATAGCCGATGCCGTTGCCCAGAACTACCAATGAGCCGTCTTTGTAATGGGACGGGATTTCGTTGGGGTATGGACGGGGCTGCATCCGCTGTTTGCGTTCCTCTTCGGCGGCGATTCTTGCTGCTTCTGTTGCTGCCTGGTCTTCGATTTTGGTTTCTGTCCGAAGCAGGATTTTGTTATCATCGCTGGGGACACCGGAGGCTGCCGGGGTAACGGTGGGTTTCACTACGGACTTTCCTTTGGGCTTCTTGCCGGTGGGTTGGGCTGTACCGGTAGCCGGTTCGCCGAAAAGGTTGCCTTGTACGGGCTGTTTTCGGGAGGAGGATGCGGAACGGCGTTTGCCGCGTTTCGGGGTTATCTGGGTACGCTCTTCTGCTGTGAACTCAAAGAGGTCGTACAGGCTCAATACCGGTGGAGAGAAAAGGGAAAGTTCGATTTCTTCTTTCGGTTCGGGCAACGGTTTTTCCACGGTAGCGGTTGTCGGTTCGGATCTATTTTCCGGTTCGGGAGCTTTAGTTTGCTCTGGTACTGGTTTCGGTGCCGGTACTTGTTCCGCTTCTTTGCTCTGTTCCGGTGCTTCATTCAACCGTGTGGGTTGGGTATGTTGCATCTGTACCCTGCTCTGCTGTTCTTCCAACGGGAGGAATTGTTGATAGAGGGGGACGTTCAACCGGCGGTAGAAGTCATTGCGAAGCAAGCTCCGGAGCTGGGAAGTGATACCGGGCAAACCTCCTTCGTGGATGTAAACCATTGCGGGATGCCCGTAGGGGTCGGTATCTACACAGGCTTTGGTATGGATGATGGGGATATTCCGGAAGATGTAGTCATTCGTACTGAACCCCTCCGGTCGCGGGCTGGAAGCGATGAACGCATGTTCGTCATCGGTAAGCGGCTCTGTCTTATCGGATTTCTTTTGAAGGATAATCAGGTCACTGCCTACTTCGGTGCCTGCACCGTCTGTAAAGAGGTTGTTGGGCAGACGGATGGCGGACACCAAATGGGAATGTTGCATGAGCTGGTAGCGGATGTTTTCATTCGCCGGGGAGTCCAGTACGCCCTGCGAGGTGATAAAAGCTAATATGCCCCCTTCGCGAATGTTGTCCAGTCCCTTCAGGAAGAAATAGTTGTGCAGGCTCTTGGCGGCGTGCTGACGGACAAGGCTCTTGCTCTTGGTGAATGAGGGGTCGAAAACCGCCACATCGCCAAAGGGAATGTTGGAAGCGGTGATGTCGAAACGGTTCAGGTAACGAAGCCCGCTATCCTCGAAACCGGTAATTTCTACTTTGGCTTCGGGGTGAAGGTGAGAGAGAATTTTGCCGGTCAGGAGGTCTTTTTCAAAGCAGACTATTTCGGGACGGGATAATCCGGCTGGGGATAATCCGGTGCGAGAGGGCTGCTGTTCGGATGAGTGTTGTTCAGATGACTGCTGTTCAGATGACTGCTGTTTGGCGGACTGCTGTTCAGATAGCTGTTGTTGTGCGGAATGTTGTTGGAAAGCATCGACAAATACTCCGGTTCCGCTCGACGGGTCGAGGAAACGGGACGGGGCAATTCCGTAGTTGCCCAATTCGGAAGCAAGAACTGATACAATGTCCTGCGGCGTGTAGAACGCCGTCAGGACAGAGTTTTTCAAACTGGAAAAGTAACGCTTGTATTCCGCTTCGTCTTTTGAATGGCTGCGGATGACGCTGTGGAGCTGGGAAACAAGTGGGAACAACTCGCGGTCGCTCTTTGTCCAACGGGCAACGTCGGCAAGGCTGGAAGCGGGATTGAGCACTGCCTTGATCCCACCGAAACCGGAATAGGCACGCAAGACTGCCTGTTCTTCGGGGGTGGCGGTGCGCCCTTCACGCTCCAACGCAAATGCCAGTTTGATTGCTTCGATATTGTCTTTCAGGTGCGCTTTCTTATTGTATGCCATTCTCGTCCAACCAGATTAAGATGGTACCTGTGATTTCCGTATAGAGGTTGTCGAAAGCAGGCTCGAACTGAAAATCATCGGAAAGGGGGTATTTGGCAAACACTTCTTCACAAACCGGAAGGAGCTGCACGGCAAGGGTCTTGGCACTGCCCTGCGGCACTTCATCGCTGAACTCGTTCCAAAGGACGGTGACGATCACATCGTACTTTGAAAAGTGAAGACCGGCAAACAAAACCTGATTGGCGGCTTCGGCGGCGGCATCGTGGGTAGAGCCGGAACGGACAGATTCGCTATACTCTTCGGCGGCACTGTCGGCACGGGCGGCGATAAAGTCGCTGTCACCGGCTAATTCGGGATGGGATTCTTTGAGGAAAGAAAGCAATAATAAACGGTAATAGGACAATTCCTGCGGTTGTTGTCCGGGGTGTTTCTGCTGCTGTTGCTGCTGCTTTCCTTGTTGCTGGAACTGTTGTCTGTTCTTATTTTTCTTATTCTTATTCTTATTCATTACTTGGATTTTTTAGAGGTTGGAAAGGAAAAGGTAACATTGAACTGTGCATCGAAGGCAAGGGCGGCATCGAATGATTTGCCGCTCTTACCCTGCAAGCCTTTGATAACACCGGTTTTGCCTTTGGTTACGAGTTCGGTGATCTGTTTGTCGGTCAGTTGCTTGTTACAGATGCCGCGGAACACTTTCAGGGTGCAGTCCACATTGCTGCATTTGGCTATCTTGTTGAAGAACAGCACATGCCCCTGCTTGCATTTGGGGCAAACGGGACTGTCCGTTGCGGACGCTATGGAGATAGTGGCATTGAGCAATTCGGTGGTTATCTGTGCGGTATAGACTTCTATCCCGCGGTGGAAGGTGTCGGAATCCATCCCGCCGGTTTCGATCTTGGCAAGGGCACTCTCCCAACTGCCGGTCATGGAGATGTCGGCTATCTTCTTGTCCCGGACAATGGAATGGACGGCCAGCCCTTTTTCAGTCGGGACGAGGGATTTTTTCTCACGGCGGATGTAGTCACGGCTAAACAATGTCTCGATAATGGCGGCACGGGTTGCAGGCGTGCCGATGCCCGCCTCTTTCATTGCCTGACGTTCTTCTTCGTTCTCCAACTCCCTGCCTGCGCTTTCCATTGCGGCAAGCAGGGTGCTTTCGGTATGCAGCGGGCGGGGCTTGGTCTGTTTCTCCAATGCTTCGCTATTATATATAGGTAGGGAGTCGCCCTGGTGAAGTTCGGGCAGAGTGGCATTGTCCTCTTCGTCTTCATCGGGAAGGTTGAGCACGGAACGCCAGCCGGGAACCCGGATGATGCTGCCACGCACGGAGAAGGTGACACCGGCAGACTGCAAGGTGACGGCTGTCCGCTCCATCAGGCATTTGGCGGAGAAGGATTCGAGCACGCGGGCGGCTATCATCTCGTAGATGGTGCGCTCGTCCGGTGAGAGGTCGCCGGGGAGATTCTCGGTGACGAGCAACGCATGGTGGTCGGTGACCTTGGCGGCATTGACGCTGCGGGAGTTGAGCGGCTGACCGTCCAATGTAGCGGCATAGGCTGCAAAACGGGGGTATGAGGTCAAGAGGCGGATGCGATCCGGGATAATCTCAAATACATCGTCGGAGATATAGCGGCTGCCGGTACGGGGGTACGAGGTGACTTTCTTCTCGTATAGGCTCTGTGCTATGGAGAGGGTCTTGTCGGCGGAAAAGCCGTGCCGGACGTTGGCTTCTTTCTGGAGGGCAGTCAAGTCGTAGAGTAATGGAGGCTCCTGCGACGCTTCCTTTTTCTCGGCGGCGGTCACTTGCAGGGTGCCGGAGGACTGGATTTGCTGCAAGTGTGCGGCGGCTTCGTCCTGACGGTCATACTTAGCGGCGGAGAGGGCGGAAAAGGTGATGCTGCCGGTGCCGGACTGCACCCGTAGCTGCCAGTATTTCTGCGGGGTGAAATTCTTGTTCTCCATGTAGCGGTTGCATATCATCATCAGGGTGGGTGTCTGCACCCTGCCGAGGGAGAAGACACCACGCCCGGCGGAGAGGCAAAGGGCTTGGGAAGCATTGATGCCGACGAGCCAGTCGGCTTCGCTGCGTGCCTTGGCACTGCGGTAGAGGTTGTCATATTCTCTGCCGTCTTTCAGGTTGTCCATGCCCTGACGGATCGCCTTGTCGGTAAGGCTGCTGATCCAAAGACGGGAGAAGGGCTTGGTACAACCGAGGTAATGGTAGATGTAGCGGAAGATCAACTCGCCTTCGCGCCCGGCATCGGTGGCTACGATGATGCTCTCGGACTTGTCAAACAGTGACCGGATAACGGCCAGTTGTTTGACTGCTCCGGGGTCGTCCTTGTACTGCTTGCCGTCCTTCACCTGACGGGGGACAAGCTGGAAACGCTCCGGAAAGATGGGGAGATTCTCCCGGCGGAAGCCTTCGAAGCCGTAGGCTTCGGGCATTGCCAATCCCACCAGATGACCGAATCCCCATGTAACGGTGTAGCCGTTACCTTCCATGTATCCGTCCTTGCGCTCTTTAGCGCCCACAATGAGGGCAATATCCCGTGCCACACTCGGTTTCTCTGCAATAATGACTTTCATAACTTTACTTTTTTAGGTTTTACGTTTTTATAATTTTCTTCCTTTGCCGCTCTTTTTCTTCACTTCTTTCTTTTCCTCCTGCTTGGCGGCTTCGACTTGCGCCGGTTGTGCCGCCGCCGGTTTCAGCGGTCGTTGCACATGCCTGGTGGCTTCGTCGGTTGCACCGTTGTTCACCGCTACCTGTGTCTTGTGGTCGGCTGTGGGGGTGATTTCCCTTGCCTGACTTTTGGCTTTGTCGGGATTGTAGCGGAAGAAGTCGGGCTTGCCCCGGTCGAGGTTCATGCGGACATAGGCATTGAACGGTTGCCCGTCGCGGTCTTTCATGCCGGTGACGTAGATAGTCTCCATCTTGCCGAATTTCTCCTGCTGTTCGGGGGTGAGTTCCTTGCCGAGCAGCCTTTTGGGGACAAAGAATTTGGCGGCGGCGGTCTGTGCATTGTCCTGGGACGGTACGTTGCCCTGCGACTGTGCGTCGGATGCCTTTTGCTGCTGTTCCATTTTCTTGTAGCGGTTCCTGTCCAGCCCGTCGAAGTTGTAGTCGAACTTTTCTTTGGCTACGTTGTACTGCATGTAGGCGTCGAACTTGCTTTTCCACTGCGAGTCCATGCCCTCTATCAGTACTTTGCCGCCTTCGGAGAGCTGGCGGTGTTGCTCCGGGGTGAGGGTGACGCCCTTGATCTCCATCGGGATAAGGATGTCGTCCACCGGAACGGCGACGAGGTTGTTGGTCAACTTGTCCAGTGAAACGAGGCAGGGCTTGGGGTCGCCGCCGTCCAACGGGAGAAGGACGGGATGACCGGCGTTGCCGGTGGCGAGGATATTGTCCCTTGTTTCCTTGTCCAACAGTACGCCGTGGAACGGCAGGTCGAGGGCGGCTTCGCGACGGTAGCAGTCGATCTTCAAGTCCAGTTTGCCGTCCGCGCCTTCCTGAAAATGGATGCGTCCCTGCGTGGTGATGGGGATGCCCTCTATCTCGGTGGAGATGGTGACCAGACCGGACTTGCCGCCGGAGAGGACGGCTGACAAGTCGCCGCCCTGTTCCAACGACTGGCGCGTGATGCCCAGACGGGCGAGCTGTTCCCAATCCACGCGGCTCTCAAAAGCCAACGGCTGCGCCTGCTGTTCCGTTTCGGAGGGAGATTCCTGCTCCTGTGCCAGTATCGGATAATCATTCGGATTGATCTTGTACAGGTCGATGAAAGCCTTGTTGTCTTCGGGATGTCGGAGCATGTCGGTAAACACGTCCAGCGTATCCAGCAGGGAGGCGGGAATACGGTAGAAAGGAAAGTCGGTGGGTTGTTGGTACTGATGCCTGAAATTGAGAAAAAAGTCCTCTAAGATGGAGGACTGCTTGTTCACTTTCAGAAAGTCATCGAGATTTTCCATCGAGGGCAGCAATAAACGCCATATCCCTTCCTTTGCAGCGGACTTGTCCACTGCCTTGAGTTTGCCATCGTCGTTCTTGTCGGCCACGAGCAATACTTCTTCTTCATTCTGGTTTTCTTCCATTGTCTTTTGTTTTATGTAACTTGCATCAATTGCAATGCGGGGCGAAAGTAGATGCAAGCAGTTGTAATACAATGGATTCTTGCAGGGGTGGCATTGAGTGGCACCCAAGTGGAAGCAAGTGGCACCGGCGGAATAAAATTGATTTTCACCGGGCATTTATTTCTCCCGTGATTAATTTTATCTTAATTTTGCCAAAGGTTGTGTCGCGTGGCATGATACTAAAACACGAATTATGAATAAAATTTATTACTATATCCTCTGTTTTGCCTGCTTCGTATTAGCGGGCAACCTGCCCACCGGCACGATGGCAGCGGAAAGAGGAACCGAAAAAACGGAAGTGTTGCCGGACAGCCTGCTGACCGACGACTACGTTTATGAATATACCTTCTCGGACTTCGACAAGGCGGTGCGGATCATCAAGGAACTGCGCAAGCGGAACAGCTATTCATCCTACCGGCTGGACGTGACCGAAGGCGACCTGTATTTCAATACGGGACGCTACCTGCAAGCACTGAAATACTACAAACGGGTACTGGAAAGCGACACGGTGCGAAACAGCGACAAGGAATATATGGAGCAGGTACACCGCATGATTTCCTGCTACGACTGCCTGCACGACGAGGCAAAGAAAGCGGGCTATGTACGGCTGCTGTTGCAGAAGGCGGAGCAGTGCGGCAATATGGAAATGAAGTCCATCGCCCTGTTCAATATGGGAAAGATGATCTATTACCAGGAGGACAAGCTACGGGGCTACGAAATGATAAAGGAAGCCATCGCCCTGATGAAGCAGACGGACTATACCTATAAATATGACAACTTGCGGTACGATTACAATTCGCTGTTCATCATGCAGCAACGGGACAAGCACTACAAGGATGCGCTGCAAACACTGGAAGAGCTGGAAAAGGTGGTGACGGAGGCAACCGACGGGGAACCGGGCATCGGCAATCTGGCGGAGAAGGAGAAGAAAACGCTGTATGCGCACCGTGCGGTGGTGTTCTCCCGGATGGGACGGATCAGCGAAGCGGACGAAGCCTACCGGAAATGGGAAGCCATCGGTGAGGCATATACCAAAGACGATTACCTGATTATCCCTTATCTGATGGACAGGAAACGCTATGACAAGGTGATAGAGATGTACACACCGCGCGAAGCCTTCCTCTATGCCAACAAAGATACCATCAACTACCACATGATGACGGCGAAACGCTCGCTGGCGAAAGCCTACGAGGGCAAAGGGAACCATAAGTTAGCATCGCGCTACTATGAAGCCCTCGCCATCCTGACGGACAGCCTGAAGGCACGGGAACAGCAAAGCTCCGCCATCGAACTGGCGACCATCTATGAAACGCACGAAAAGGAAGCGGCACTACAGGAACAGACGGAACGGGTGAAAAGGCGCACCACGCTGCTGCTCTCTTCCGGGGTGGTTCTTGTTATCTTAGTGATGCTGTTCGTATTCTATGTGCGGCATACCCGTACCATCCACCGGAAGAATACGGCCATGGTGAAAACGATTGATGACCTGCTAAGTTATAAGGATGAGTTGGAAGAAACCAAGGAGAAACTGCGCAAAGTGACAGAAAATAACGGTACTGCCGACTTGCCGGATACTCGCATCGTACCGGATAACGATGCGATAGCGGATAAGGAGAAAATAACGGGTGCGGACGATGCAGAAGAAGCGGACGGACGGACAGATGAACCGTGCCCGGAGGCATGTGAAGAAACGGTAACCGACACGGAAGAGGAAGAGAAAAACCGGATGCTGTTTGAAAAGCTGGACGATACGGTCACACGTGGCAAACTATATCTGAACCCGGACTTGTCACGGGAGGATTTTGTAAAGCTCACGGGGGTGAACAAAACCAGAGTGGGAAAGATGGTACAACAGAATACGGGGCTGAACACAACGGGATATATCAATAAAAAACGGCTGGAATTTGCGGCAAAGTTATTAAAAAACAATCCTGATTACACCATACCGACTATCGCCGAAAAATGTGGATTGCCCAATGTCCCTACCTTCAACCGGCTGTTCCGGAGCAAATTCGGCATGACACCCAGTGAATATCGAAAAATAATGTAAATAACTGGAAATAAGGAAGATAAAAAGAAAACCGGACAAAACGAAAATGGCTTGTGCCAAAGTGGTATATATTTGTGCCAAAGTGATACATGCCGAATCCTTTTTTTTCTTGGATGATATTTCCATAAGGGCTACCTTTGAACTGACTATTAATTTTAGCCGGTATTGTTCAAACGAAGCAAAGGTAATGAAACAAAGGTGTGCGGATATATTTAACTCTTTTTATTTGGCTGTTAGAAATAATTTTCTAACACACACACAGGAGCAGACGCATATAAACAAAGTTCGTGCGCGCGTAGTATATCTAAAAATCAACAAAATACAATATATATCCACAAAGAGAATATCTTTTCTTTTTGTGGCTTTTTTATGTTCCTATCCCTCCTTCCGGAGTATGTGAAATCAATCCATAAAGAGACTATGATAAGAAGAATGAAACGAACAGGATTTACCCTCTTGCTCGCATTGCTTGCGTTGGCAGGCAAGGCACAGGACAAAGCGGCAGCAACAGCGGATACCGCCTTTGTGTTCCGCTTTGTGCCGCGGAAAGACGTGTTCTATGTGCCCTACGCCGGCAACCAGACGGAGTTGAACCGCCTTTGCGCCGTGCTGCAAGCCCACATCGACCACCTGCGTGCAGGGCGGATGTACATCTCGGTGAGCAGTTATGCCGCCACGGGCAACGATGAGACAACGGCACAACGGATGGCTTACCTGCGTAGCAGCCGGGTGAAATCGGAACTGATACAGCGCATGGGCATCACCGAGCAGATGTTCGTCACCGACCGCCGCATTGCCACTCCCTACGCCGACAGCCTGCGGGAAGTGGTGGTGGTTGCCTTCCCCGCCGGTGTGGAAAAGATAGAACGGATTGCCGGAACGAAAGCCGCCGAGACGGTGCGGAGCTATTACCGCGAGATTGAGGAACAGCAACAAACCGAAGCCCATGCCCGGCTTGCCGCCGAACAACAGAAACAACAGGAACTTGCCGCCCGCGAAGCCGCCGCGAGCCGTGAAGCGGAAGCTGCACTCCGGAAGGCTGCCGAAGCGGAGGAACAACGCCGGACAGAGGACGAACGCCGACGCCTTGAAGCCGAAGAGCAGGCACGTCTGTCAGCCGAAGCCAAGCCCTACACCTTTGCCCTGCGTGCCAACCTGCTGCGCTGGGCTACGCTCACTCCCGACCTCGGCATCGAATGGCGCGTCAACCGTCACGTGGGCATCCTCGTAAACGGCTCGTGGACTTCGTGGTCGTGGAGCGACAAAGACAGAAGATATGCCCTCTGGAAAGTATCGCCCGAAGTGCGCTATTATATAGATAAGGAGAAACGGGGCTATCTCGGCGTGATGTACCACATCGGCGAGTTCAACTACAAGCTCGGCGAAACGGGCAAGCAGGGCGACTATCAGGGCGGTGGCATCACGGGCGGCTATACGCTGCCACTGAACAGCCGGCTGTCGCTGGATTTCCATGCAGGCATCGGCTATACCCATGCGGAGTATGACAAATACCGGGTGACGGACGGGGTGCGTGTACGCGGAGAGAACCAAACGAAAAACCATTGGGGCATCAACCAACTTGGCGTCACGCTGGTATGGTCGGTAAATTGAGAGTTGAGACTATACTTTAATGTTGAAAATCAAATAAGGTTTTGAACGAAGTTAATTAAAAATTGAGAGACAGATGAAGAAAACAGCCATTCATAAAATGATAAGGGGCAACCGAAAAATAAATTTGTCCGGCATCTGCAAGCTGCTGATATTTGCAGCCGTATGCCAGTCATTCGGCAGTTGCGTGAAAGATGACCTGCACAACACCCCGCATCCGGACAAGGGCGCGGTGCGGGTAACCACCGACTGGACGGGACGCTCGGAAGAAGCCGTGCAGCCCGAAAACTACCTGCTGCGCATCGGAGAAGAGAGCCAGGAGGTGACGGCGGAAACCAACACCTTCAAAAGCCTGCTGGCGCCGGGCACGTACCGGTTGTTAGCGTACAATACCCCCGAAGGTGTTTCCGTGACAGGGAATACCGCCACGGTGGACACGAAAGACGACGGCACACTCACTCCGCAACCGGGGTATCTGTTTTCCGCCGGAAAGGAACTGGACGTGGCGGCTGACGATACATTGAAAATAACCCTGCCGATGCAACAGTATATCCGCTGCCTGACACTGACACTGCAACTGGCGGAGGGCGACAAGGAACGCATCGCCGGAACCGCCGCCACGTTGACAGGCATCGCGCACAGCCTTGACCTGACAACGGGCGAACAGACCGCCGGAC
>ERZ1027066.792-NODE-792-length-15064-cov-9.343927_pt1 | contig 15064 bp, 10 predicted proteins | sample MGYA00519282_ERZ1027066 | MGnify/ENA primary metagenome ERZ1027066 (study PRJEB26926, sample SAMN06164494) | human gut metagenome | biome: ENVO:00009003; feature: ENVO:2100002; material: ENVO:00002003 | host: Homo sapiens | place: USA | collected 2012 ... | reverse complement strand
GCTCGGAGATGTGTATAAGAGACAGGTGTAGGAATGGCAACGGTAGTAGTTGATGCCATAACTCTTGGCTGTCTGAAAAACTTTTCGCCAGGACTTTACATCCATCGGTGCATATCCGGTAAGTGGGAATACGCAAGCGTCGTGTTTGCCGCGCAAGAAGGTCTTGAAGCCGTTTATGGTGAACTGAGTACCTTCGGTGGCAAAGTCGCGCATACCGAAATCTGTTATTATATTGTCTTTACCCTCGTTTGTGGCAAGGGTCACGTTCAGTGCATAAAGTGTGGGGTGGAATTCGCTCCATGTCTGCATCCGGTTGCCCATGTCGAGCGTCAGTTCTATCTTATTTTCACCTTTGCTTAAGCCGACTTGTTTTTCCATGTCCAGTAACAGGTGTTCTTGTTGGGTGTTCCACGTCTTGGCAGAAAGGGTCACTACGCCCGATTGCTCCGAATCGCTGTATATGTTTACATGGATGCGGGCCTTTTTCTCCTTTACAGACGGGTAGACTTGTACCTGCTCGAGATAGGTGTGTGGGGTCGCTTCGATGTAGAAATCGCCCAGAATGCCGTTCCAGTTGGTTTGTGTGCCGTCGGTCCAGGCATGCGAGCTTTGGATTTCGGCTGGTACGGAGCTGGGGGAATTGTCAATGCGTATCTTTATATGGTGGCTGCCGGGTGCCAAGGCCGGCAGGCTATAGCAGTGAGGTGCATAGATATGTCCCAACGTGCCGACGCTGTCCCCGTCTATCCAGAGAGTACTGGGCTTTGTACGTTCCATGAAGAGTATCAGGCGTTTCCCTTCCATCTGTACGGGAATTTCAACATCTTTTTCATATTCTACGATGCCGGAGTAGGGATAAGTCCGTGTCAACTGGGAGGTTACATTGGTGGGATGCCTGCCGTCTCCCAACTTGTTTTCATCCGTCGTACCGGGCAATGTGCAGTTCCCTAATGAACTGTTCCAATTTCCTGATAAATCGATTCGTTCTCTTATTGTCTGGAATTCTTTTTTGTCTGTACATGATGCCAGACATGCCAATAAGCATAATACAATGAAATTTCTCATAAACTACCTGTTTTTCATGGCCGGTGATTGATTGACCGGTTGCAAATATAGGGCATTGCTCCCGTCTCTCTGTATACAAAATGTTTCCAATTATGTGACGGGATGTTTTTTATTGCTATCTTCATGCTTGATATTAGTGTTGTTGAGTGTTCGTCATTATAACCAATCTTTTCACCATACGTCGTTACTCTATTGATTTTTCCGTGTGCTGCAACCGGTAAAAGTTTTTCTGTCTTTCAATCTTGTTCTGCAGTTCCTCTTCGGTGGGCATATAAAGCATGCATTTGGATACTGTTACTAAATTGGAAAAACGGCAATTTGTGTAGGCGTAAATCTTGGAAAAGTGGCATAAATCCTTTATATTTGCAATGGAAAAGAGGCATAGTGTGATTATTGCATTTAATAATCGAATAAACAAGAATAGGTTATGATAAAAAGAAAGATAGATGATTACATTCGCAATTACTACGAAACTAACCGTAACGCCCTGCTTATTACCGGAGCACGACAAATAGGTAAGACATATTCCATTCGTCAGTTCGGTAAGACGTTTAAAAGTTTCATTGAAGTCAATTTCGTCGAGATGCCCGAAGCGGTGGATTTGTTCAAGGGAGCAAAGAGCAGCGGTGATATTCTGCTCCGTCTATCGGCAATCACCTCCGTGCCGCTCATCAAGGGTGAAACGCTCGTCTTTTTCGACGAAGTACAGCAATGTCCCGATATTGTTACGGCAATTAAGTTTCTGGTGGATGACGGTTCGTATCGTTACATCTTGAGCGGTTCGTTGCTGGGCGTAGAATTGAAAGACCTGCGCTCGGAACCGGTTGGCTACATGGGTGTAAAGGATATGTTCCCACTCGATTTCGAGGAGTTTATTTCGTGTGTGGGTATAAATGACGCCGTTATCGGGGCATTGCATGAGGCATGGCGGAATCGCACTGCCGTCGATGAGTTTGTCCACGGCAAAATTATGGAGCTGTTCCGGCTCTATCTTGTTGTGGGCGGTATGCCTGCGGTCGTGAGCAAATATCTCGAGAGTAACAACCTGCAAGAGGTGATGACTGTGCAGCAGGATATCATTCGTCTGTACAAACGTGACATCGCCCAGTATGATCCTAATAACAAACTCTACATCGAGGAGATTTTTAATCTTATTCCCCCTGAGCTAAACGCTAAAAACAAACGCTTCATACTGAAACGATTGAATGAGCACGCAAAGTTCGACCGGGTCGAGAACAGTTTTTTATGGCTGACGAACGCGGGCGTGGCGCTACCCGTCTATAATGTGGAGGAGCCGAAAATGCCGCTCCTGCTTGCACGTTCACGCAATCTGTTCAAACTCTTCCAAAGTGATATCGGACTGCTGGCCAGCCAATATGCCGAGGGCATTCAGATGCGGATTATAAAAGGTGATAAGGACATCAATTTCGGTTCAATTTACGAGAATGCCGTAGCGCAGGAGTTGGTGGCTCACGGCATTGTTCCCTACTATTACAACAACAAGAAGCGCGGTGAATTGGATTTTGTTATTGAGCTTGAGGGTAAGGTACTGCCTATTGAGGTAAAATCAGGTAAAGATTACGAGACACACCGCGCTTTGTCCAACATCATGGATTGCGAGGAATACGACTTCTCCGAAGCAGTTGTGTTCAACAACGGTAATCTGCGCGTCGCAGGTAAGATTATCTATGCCCCGATCTATATGGCGATGTTCTTCGAGAAAAGCAATGTTGCTCCGACTTTTTATAAAGTGGATTTATCGGGACTGTAAAGTGTTCTATTCGGAAAATAATGCTTGCTATTGAAAAAGATTAGCATTCCTTTGCCAAGCCCCCTGCTTTTCATTATCTTTGCCTCTGTAGTTTGTAGTTGCGCACAGTCGTGGAATGTCTTTCTCATAGTTGTGAAGAAGGTGTATCACAAATATGAAGAAGGTGAACCACAGCTGTGCGCATCTTTTGTTGATAAGCTTTCAGCAGAAGGAAGAACGCTTCTTTGCGTAAGGAAGACCTATGCTCTGCCTAATGAAAGCCGGTACTTTGCATGAGCGAAACCTGCAGACAGCAACAGAAATGAATCTAAAAAAGGAGGAAAGAATATGGCAATTTTATTTGATTGGTACGAAAACCCGAAAACGAAGGATAAACAAGGGGAAGAGCTGACCCTGCACCCCCGGATTAAACTGAACGGCTCCACAACGACCGATGAACTGCGCAGGCATATACAAGAATACTGCTCGCTGACCGAGACGGATGTACTGGCGGTACTCGATGCTTTGTCGCATTTTGTGGGACGCGAGCTGGGGGAGGGCAGGCAGGTTCATTTGGACGGCATCGGTTACTTTGTTCCTACACTGACCTGCACGGAACCGGTGACACTGGAGACAAAGCGGAAAAGTACTAAGGTAAAGTTGAAAAATATTACTTTCAGACCGGACAAGGCGCTGCGCAGTGAGATAGGAGTATTGAAGGTAAAGCCGCTGAAATTGCGGAATCTCACGAAAAAGAGGCTGACAGATGATGAGGTGAAGCAAAAAGTGGTGGAATATTTACGTAAAAATGAGTTCATCACCCGCAGTGTTGTACAGTCGATTTGCGGCATGACCCGCACGACTGCGACGCGGCAGATTCGTCGTCTTTGTGAGGAGAATGTGTTGGTGAACAAAGGGTTGCAGAAACAGCCGATTTATTTTTTGAAGGGAAAAGAGTAGGTTGATGCGTATAGGGCTTGCATGGATTGCACCATGTAGCCAAAATCTGCCTACATGCTTGCATGAGGTCTGCTTGCATGGCACAATCTGTTGTAAATTAGTGCGCTATATCATTTCATGCAAGCATGTAAGTAAAACATGCGATAAAACTACAGTTGTAGATTAGGAATACCTATAATCGGCAGACGAGAAATTAAAGAATGAAAACAACGCGGCAGAAGGATAGTTTTTATTATTTTTGCAATCAATTCTCAATAGTTATTTAAAAAATATGGCAAAGAAAAATTCAACAGCTAAAGATACGGAGCTGTCACTCTCGTTTTTTGGGAAAGTGGCAGCGTTATTTAGAAGTGAAACTGTTCATTTCGTTATCGGCTTGGTACTGGTAATCTTTTCGGTTTATTTGTTGCTCGCCTTTTCGTCGTTCTTTTTCACGGGAGCGGCAGACCAGAGCATCATTGACGGAGGCAGTGCGCAGGAGCTGATTTCCACCAATAATGGGGTGAAGAACTACGCCGGTAGCCGCGGTGCGCAGTTGGCCAGCTATCTGATAAATGATTGTTTCGGCGTATCGTCTTTCCTGATTCTCGTGTTCCTGGCTGTGGCGGGATTGAAGCTGATGCGGGTGCGTGTGGTGCGTTTGTGGAAGTGGTTCATCGGCTGTTCGTTGATGCTGGTGTGGTTCTCGGTATTTTTCGGTTTTGTGTTTGTAGACCAGTACAAGGACTCTTTCCTCTATCTGGGCGGTATGCACGGATACAATGTCAGCAACTGGCTTGTGTCTCAAGTCGGTGTGCCGGGAGTATGGCTGCTATTGTTGGTAACTGCCATCTGCTTCCTCATCTATCTGAGTGCACGGACTGTCATCTGGTTGCGCAGATTGTTTAGTCTCAGCTTCTTGAAGCGTAAGGAGAAGGCGGAAAGTGTGCAGGGTGAAACGCCGGAAGAGTTCAAGACCTCTTGGGGTGCAAAGGAAAAGACTACTGCTCCGACACCGGAAGCTGCGGAGCCGGAAAAGGTTCTTGAAAAGGAGGAGGAGGTTGCTACAGAGGAAGAAGAGGACGAACCGCTGAATGAAATCACCCTTGACTTGGGTGGAAGTGATGGAAAGGTAAAGCCAGCCAAGTCTGCGGATGAGGACGTTACCATGACTTTTGAGACTCCTGTACCGGAGCCGGTACCCCCTTTTCGGGAACAGCCGGTAGAGAAGGAGCCGGCATTCCAGGTTGAGAAGGCTGAAGAGGAGGAGTATGTGGGAACGGAGAAGGAGCCGTACAATCCCCGTCTGGATTTGGAAAACTATCATTACCCCACAATAGACTTGATGAAGCATTACGATGACAATGGTCCGACCATTGACATGGTAGAGCAGAACGCGAACAAGGATAAGATTATCAATACTCTGCGTAGTTTCGGTATAGAAATCAGTACCATTAAGGCGACGGTAGGTCCTACGGTGACACTGTATGAAATCACTCCCGAGCAGGGCGTCCGCATTTCGAAGATACGCGGTCTGGAAGATGATATTGCCCTCAGCCTTTCGGCGCTCGGCATCCGTATCATCGCTCCCATTCCGGGAAAGGGTACGATTGGTATCGAAGTGCCCAACTCCAATCCGAAGATTGTATCCGGTCAGAGTATTATCGGCAGCAAGAAGTTCCAGGAGTCTACTTACGACTTGCCCATCGCACTGGGTAAGACGATTACGAATGAAGTGTTTATGGTGGATTTGTGCAAGATGCCGCACGTGCTCGTTGCCGGTGCTACCGGTCAGGGTAAGTCCGTGGGGTTGAATGCCATCATCACCTCCTTATTATATAAGAAGCATCCGGCAGAGCTGAAGTTTGTGCTGGTAGACCCCAAAAAAGTAGAATTCAGCATCTACTCCGTAATTGAGCATCACTTCCTCGCGAAATTACCCGACGGGGAAGATGCCATCATTACGGACGTCACGAAGGTGGTGCAGACTTTGAACTCCATCTGTGTGGAGATGGATACTCGCTATGACTTGCTGAAAGCTGCCCATGTGCGCAATATCAAGGAGTATAACGAGAAGTTCATCAACCGTCGTCTGAATCCGGAAAAGGGGCATAAGTTCATGCCTTATATCGTAGTCGTTATCGACGAGTTCGGTGACTTGATTATGACAGCCGGTAAGGATGTGGAACTGCCCATCGCACGTATCGCCCAGTTGGCGCGTGCCGTGGGTATACATATGATTATCGCTACACAGCGACCGACAACAAATATCATTACGGGTACGATTAAGGCCAACTTCCCGGCGCGTATCGCCTTCCGTGTATCGGCAATGGTCGATTCGCGTACCATCCTCGACCGTCCGGGAGCCAACCAGCTGATAGGCCGCGGTGATATGTTATTCCTGCAGGGAGCTGACCCGGTGCGTGTGCAGTGTGCCTTTATCGATACGCCCGAAGTGGCGGAGATTACGAAGTTTATCGCCCGCCAGCAGAGTTACCCCACTGCTTTCTATCTGCCCGAATATGTGGATGAAAATGCAGGAGGTGATTTGGGGGATGTGGATATGGGACGTCTCGATCCTTTGTTCGAGGATGCAGCCCGTCTCGTTGTTATTCACCAGCAGGGTTCCACATCGCTCATTCAGCGTAAGTTTGCCATCGGTTATAATCGTGCCGGCCGCATCATGGACCAGTTGGAGAAAGCGGGGATTGTGGGACCGGCGCAAGGTAGTAAGGCGCGTGAGGTGTTCTGTATAGATGAGAGTGACCTGGAAATGCGGTTAAACAATTTGCAATAAGGAATGGTTATTTATAGAATGATGAAATTTGATAAGCTTTTACTTGGTGTGCTATTGCTGTTGTTTGCTGTGCCGATGTCGGCACAACAACCGGATGCCAAGAATATATTGGAGCGTACAGCCGAAGCCTTTCGGAAAGCGGGAGGGGTGAAGCTGGCGTTTACCGTGAACGAACAACAAGGCTCTTATGCGGGAGTTCTCTATCTGGAAGGTGAGAAGTTTGTGGTTGAGACCGAGGGAATGAAGACTTGGTTTGACGGACATACGCAGTGGAGCTATGTGGCTTCGGCAGATGAGGTGAATGTATCGGAACCTACGCAGGAGGAATTGCAGACTCTTAATCCGTATGCTTGGTTGTCCCTCTACAAGCAGGGATACAGATTGAAGTTGAGCAGTGTCGGTGGTAAGCAAGACAAGTCTGTTTATTACATCACCATGACTGCTGCCGACAAGAGAAAAGACCCTGAAAGTGTCTATCTGTTTGTGACAAAGGATACGTATCGTCTGCATCAAGTGGACTTGGCACCACGGGGGAGTAAGTATATGACTACTATCCTTATTGATAGCTACCAGACAGGACAATCCTATCCGGATAGTTTCTTTGTCTTTGACAAAAAAGCCTATCCCACAGCTGAAGTCATCGACATGCGCTAAATAGTAAATTGTAAATAGTCAAATAGTAAATAATATAATGATGGAAACAGAAAAAGTAAAATGTCTGATTATCGGTTCGGGTCCTGCCGGCTATACTGCCGCTATTTATGCAGGCCGTGCCAATCTTTCACCGGTACTTTATGCAGGATTGCAGCCCGGTGGCCAGTTGACAACCACTACTGATGTGGAGAATTTCCCCGGTTATCCCCAAGGTATCGCTGGTCCGGAATTAATGGAAGACCTGCGGAAGCAAGCCGAACGTTTTGGTGCAGATTTGCGTTATGGAGTCGCTACTGCCGCCAATCTTGCTGAAGCACCTTACAAGATTACAATTGATGACGAAAAGGTGATTGAGGCTGAAACGCTGATTATTGCTACGGGTGCCGCAGCGAAGTATCTGGGACTGGAGGATGAAAAGAAATATGCGGGAATGGGTGTCAGCGCTTGTGCCACTTGTGACGGTTTCTTCTACCGCAAGAAAACGGTAGCTGTTGTAGGGGGTGGAGATACTGCCTGCGAGGAAGCCGTTTACCTTGCCGGACTGGCTGCCAAGGTTTATCTGATTGTCCGCAAACCTTATCTTCGCGCTTCCAAGATTATGCAGGAGCGTGTGATGAAGCATGACAAGATTGAAGTACTGTTCGAACATAATGCCGTAGGCTTGTTTGGAGAAAACGGTGTGGAAGGGGTGCATTTGGTACAGCGTATGGGTGAACCTGATGAGAAGCGCTATGATGTGGCTATTGACGGTTTCTTCCTGGCTATCGGCCATAAACCCAACTCTGATATTTTCAAACCTTATGTAGATACGGACGAAGTAGGTTATATCGTCACCGAGCCGGGAACACCGCGTACGAAAGTGCCGGGCGTATTCGCTGCCGGAGACGTTGCTGATCCTCACTATCGTCAAGCCATCACCGCTGCCGGAACCGGTTGCCAGGCAGCCATTGAAGCGGAAAGATATTTGTCTGCGAAAGGACTGATTTAGTGATTAGTGATTAGGGGTTAGGATGGTAACAATGTGTTTTTATTATGCTAACCCCTAATCGCTTATCCCTTGTCACTTATTCCTTATCCTATCTTGCTGATTTTCTTCAGCTTTTCTTCGTCTATGATTTTGATTTTACGTCCGTCGATGGTGATTAACCGTTCTGTGGCAAACTGTGACAACGTACGTATGGCGTTGGAAGTGGTCATGTTTGACAAATTGGCCAGATCTTCACGCGAGAGATAGATACTCAAGGTGGAGCCGTCTTCCTCCAAACCATAACTTTCTTTGAGGAACAGCAGGGATTCTGCGAGTCTTCCGCGGATATGTTTCTGCGTCAGGTTTACGGTACGTTCATCGGCAATGCCCAAGTCAACGGACAATTGCTTGATGAAGAACATGGCAAGGTCGTTGTTTTGTGTGAGCAGAGTCATCAAGGCAGTCATGGGGATTTGGCAAACAAGAGACGGCTCGAATGCAGATGCTGCCGTGACATAGTCTGTTTTTGCAAAGTAAGGGCGGTAACCGAAATATTCGACAGGTTTAATCATACGGATAATCTGGCTTCTACCACCGACTCCGTCTTTATAGATTTTGACCTTTCCACTCAGCAGACACATCAAATGCGTAGGTGTCTCGCCTTCGCAATGGATGACTTCGTTTTTTTTGTAGTTCTGGAGTGTGAAGTGGTTGGCGAGGAATTCCCGTTGTTCGTCATTCAGGGGAGACCATATATCTGCAATCAACTCCGGAACATTAATATCAGACAAGTTTACTTTTACCATAACTGCTGCAAAACTGTGTTATACAGCACAAATGTAAAAAGAAAAAATTAAATATTGCACAAATATGACAAAAAGATGTCGTAGGGGGGGAGATGAAGGAAAATCTATATATTTACGATTAGACGATTTACGATTGAAGTTTGTATTGTTAAACAACTACTCATTAGCAGGTGGGTTTATGATTGTATGAGTAACTCCAACCGTAAACCGTCAAATCGTAAATCGTAGTAACTTAATTGTTTATCGTAGTATCTCTATCCCCCTCCCTACGGGGGAGGGGCTAGGGAGAGGCCTACTTTGTAAACAGCAGCTCCCTATATTTCGGAAGCGGCCAGATTTCATCATCAATTTCCATCTCAAGGTGGTCGATGTGGTCACGGATACTTTCCAGATAAGGGCGTACGGTTTCTTCGTAAGCGAAAGCCTTGTCTTTGTAGTTATCCATGTGGTTGGCTACTTTGCGGGCTTCGGTCATTTCGCGTACTTGTACCTTGATGGCTGTTACGCGCTTGGAAATTTCGCGTACAAGCTCTTTCCGGTCGGCACTGAGGACTTCGTATTCTTCGGGAGAGAAGGTCTCGCGCAGGCCACGGAGATTTTCCAGCAGACGGTTTTGGTAGATAACGGCAGTCGGTACGATGTGGTTGATGGCAAGGTCGCCCAGCACACGGCTTTCTATCTGTACCTTCATGGTGTATTTCTCCAGTTCTACTTCCAGGCGGCAGGCAAGCTCCGTTTCGTTGAAGATACGTTCGCCGATGAGTACGGAACGGGACTGGTTATCCATGTAGTGCATCAGGGCTTCGGGAACGTGGCAGATGTTGGTCAGCCCACGGCGGGCGGCTTCCTGCTTCCATTGTTCGGAGTAGCCGTCACCCTCAAAGCGGATAGGCTCGGAGGCGATGATGGTCTCTTTCATAATGCGGAAGATGGCTTCATCCTTGCCGACTCCTTCTTCCATCAGTTTGTCGATGGAGACTTTGAATTCGTTCAACTGGTTTGCCATAGCTGCATTGATGGCAATCATGGCGGCGGCACAGTTGGCGGACGAACCTGCGGCACGGAACTCAAAGCGGTTGCCGGTGAAGGCGAATGGGGAAGTACGGTTACGGTCGGTGGTATCCAGTAATATTTCGGGAATACGTCCGATGCCTAATTTCAGTGTTGTCTTTTCTTCCGATGTCATCTTGCTGCTGCTTATCTGGCGAGCTATCTCGTCGAGGATGGAAGACAGCTGTTTGCCCAGGAAGATGGACAGAATGGCGGGAGGTGCTTCATTGGCTCCCAGACGGTGGCTGTTTCCGGCACTCATGATGGAGGCGCGCAGCAAGTTCTGGTTTTTGTATACCATCATCAGTACGTTTACCAGGAAGGTAAGGAACAGCATGTTTCCTTTCGGATTCTTGCCCGGTGCAAACAAATTGATACCCGTATCGGTGCAAAGCGACCAGTTGTTGTGCTTGCCGGAGCCGTTCACGCCGTTGTAGGGTTTTTCGTGAAGCAGTACGGCGAAGTGATGCTTGCGTGCGATGCGTTTCATCAGATCCATCACAAGCTGGTTGTGGTCGTTGGCAAGGTTGGCATTCTCAAAGATAGGCGCCAGCTCAAACTGGTTGGGAGCTACTTCGTTATGGCGGGTCTTGACCGGGATACCCAGTTTGTGACATTCGATTTCCAGTTCTTTCATAAAAGCTGTGACACGTGGGGGGATGGAGCCGAAATAGTGGTCCTCCAGCTGCTGGTCTTTGGCCGAGGAGTGTCCCATCAGGGTACGTCCGGTCAGACAAAGGTCCGGGCGGGCATTGTACAGTGCCGAGTCGACGAGGAAATATTCTTGTTCCCAGCCTAAATTGGTATAAACGCGTGTGATATTCTTGTCGAACAACTGGCATACGTCTGTCGCTGCTTTGTCTACGGCTGCCAAGGCTTTGAGCAATGGAGTCTTGTAGTCGAGCGCTTCGCCGGTATAAGAGATGAAGATAGTGGGGATGCAAAGTGTGGTATCTACCACAAAGGCAGGTGAGGAAACATCCCAAGCAGTATATCCTCGTGCTTCGAATGTGTTTCTGATACCCCCGTTGGGGAAAGAGGATGCATCCGGTTCCTGCTGGATGAGCAGTTTGCCGGAAAAACGTTCAATCACTTCCGTTCCTTCTCCGAATTCGATGAAGCCGTCATGTTTCTCGGCTGTTCCGTCCGTCAGAGGCTGGAACCAGTGCGTGTAGTGGGTGACGTTGAGGGACTTTGCCCAACTTTTCATGCCGTTGGCAATCAGGTCTGCCATTTCGCGGTTGATGGGAGTGCCTTTTTCGATGGCGTCGGTCACGGCTTTGTAGGCTTCACGAGGCAGGTATTCCTGCATTTTCTTACGGTCGAAGACATGGCTGCCGTAGTAGTCGGACAGTTTGTTTGAAGGGGTGGTCACTTCAAGAGGTTGCCGATTGGCAAGTTCTTGCAAAGCAAAAAATCGCATTTTTGACATATAAGTCTCTCCTTTTATTGGTTGTTGGGCGCAAAAATACATGTTTTTTCTGAACTACCCCCTCTTTTTTAGGGGGTATTCTCGAAAATATTAGTGTTTTTTGAGAATAGACCCCCTAAAAAAGTCTGCTTGTTATGGAAAAACGACCAAAAGCTTGCGTTTGTTACATGCCATGATTAGTAATCTTTCCGCATCACGATTAGTAATCTTAGTGCGTCGTGATTAGTAATTTTCATGTGTCACAATTACGAATCATTCTGTACATGACACTTGTGGCACCCTTTTTATAACAATTAATATAGGTTCGTATTTATCTCGCACAAACTATGTGTGCTTGTGTATTATTGTCTCGCGCGCGTAACATATATTTTATAATAAAGGGTGTCACAAGTGTCATCCCCACTTCTTTATGGAACATGTTTTTGCATTACACAAATTCTTCCGTATATTTGTCCCGATTCTATAAGGAGAAATTGCGGTTGAAACGTTTGTTGTTTATATGGATTTGGATTTGCTTCTTGTTTTCTTTTGTACAGAAGGCAGGGGCGGAGCGTGTATCTTATCCGGTTGACAAACATGTGAGTTCGGCAGACTCCATCATGGAGAAAGTCATCTTCTTTGCCCCCCTTTATGAACGTATTATTGAAAGTTACAAGGCTGAGCTTTACATAAAGGGCTGGGTGAATATCCGTAAGAAGAATCATATTCTCCGCTACATCCCTTCCATGTTCCGGCCCAAGAAAGGGGTGCGGGAATATATGATGGAAACTTATAGCGATTTGCATTTTACTGCTCCCGACATCTATGACCAGAAGGTAAAGGCAAGTGTCGGTACTGCTTCCGAGTTTTGGGAAATGGACGGACGGCTGCCGGAATATTTTCACATCAACATCTATTCTTCTACCTTATTATATGACAAACTACTCTCTCCTTTAGCACCCAATGCCAAAAAATATTATACCTATCGGATTGATACGGTGATGGGGGAACGGCATGCCCTTCAGTATAAAATCCGTTTTATGCCAAAAAGCAAAAGCTTTCAGCTGGTGGGCGGTTATCTGATTGTGAGTGATAACGTGTGGAGTGTACGCGAGATGCGTTTTTCCGGACGTAATGAGATGGTGCGGTTCAATAATCTGGTGAAGATGGGTAATGTGGGCGATTCGGACGAATTTCTTCCGTTGCAGTATGATGTGGATGCAACGTTTCGTTTTTTGGGAAATGTGGTAGATGGCACTTATGAAGCTGTACTCGATTATAAGAACATCATTCAGAAAACTTCTGGCAGTGATATACGGAGGTCGGTGAAGAAAAGTAAATATGACTTGTCCGATTCATACACGTTGCGTACTGATACGAATGCTTATCTACGTGATACTGCTTACTTTAAAACTTTGCGTCCCATTCCTTTGACTCCGCATGAGGAGACACTGTATCAGGATTTCTTCTTGCGTCGGGATACGCTCGCCCGGAAAAAGAAACCGGTGAATAAGAACTTGGAGTTTTGGGGGCAGATTGGAGATGCATTGATCAGTCGCTATACGGTAGACCTTGATAAATTGGGGAGTGTGCGCTGTTCACCACTAATCAATCCTTTTCTTTTGAGCTATAGCGGCAAGCATGGAATTTCGTATCGGCAGGAGTTCAAGTACAACCGTATTTTTACCGGTGATCGCCTGCTGCGCATCGTTCCCCGGATAGGTTATAATTTTAAGGAAAAAGAGTTTTACTGGAGGGTGAGGTCCGATTTTGATTATTGGCCCCGTAAGCGTGCAGCATTGCATCTGGAGTTTGGTAACGGTAACCGGATTTACAGCAGTGATGTGCTGGACGACCTGAAAGCCATCCCCGACAGTATTTTTGACTTCAACCAGATACACTTGGATTATTTCAAGGATTTGTATCTGAATCTGCGTCATAGCTGGGAAATAGTAAACGGTCTGTCGCTGGAAGTGGGTGTATCCATGCACAGACGTACGGAAGTGAACCGCTCCCGGTTTGAACTGAACTACCCGAGCATGCCGCCTACCAAGTCGGCCACCCGTGCCGGTTCCGGAGGTTCATCCTTCTTTCCGAATTTTGACCCGAATATCCTGAACAAGTTCCGCCATACCTATAATAGTTTTGCTCCCCGCGTCCGCCTCACCTGGACTCCGGGACAATACTATTATATGAATGGCGACCGTAAAGTAAATCTTCATTCCAAGTATCCTTCCATCTCAGTAGATTGGGAGCGGGGACTCAGTGGAGTGTTGCAGAGCAGTGGTTCGTACGAGCGTGTAGAGATTGATTTGCAGCATCAGGTTTCTTTGGGCTTGATGCGTGATATTTATTGGCGTTTTGGTTGGGGAGAGTTTACCAATCAGAAGGAACTGTACTTTGTGGACTTTGCCAATTTGCGGCGTTCCAATCTTCCTATGGGTTGGAGTGATGATATTGGCGGGGTGTTCCAGTTGCTGGACGGCCGCTGGTATAACTCTTCCCGTAAATATATCCGCGGACACCTTACCTATGAAGCTCCTTTCCTCCTGCTCCGCCATCTGATGAAATATACCCAATATGTATTGAATGAACGTCTGTATCTGAATGCATTGGTGGTTCCTCACTTGAAACCTTATCTGGAAGTAGGGTATGGCATTGGTACACATATATTTGACTTTGGCTTGTTTGCCAGCTTTGCAAACTGGAAGTATCAGGAAATAGGTTGCAAATTTACCTTCGAACTGTTTAACAGATAGCAATGTGGTAATGTGATTAATGTGCCAATGTGTCAATGACCAGGACGTGATGGCGTAGCATAAACATAGCGCAGCCAATTAGCCAATTAGCATATTGGCACATTATCACATTAATCAATTGTCAATTATTGATTCTTTTGTAACTTTGCTGCAAATTACTTGGAGCTATGGGTATAGTAATAGGAATAGATGTGGGTGGAAGTACCACGAAAATCGTTGGAATCAATGGAGAACAGATACAGTCTCCAATGTTTATTACGGCTACCGACCCGGTGACTTCCTTATTCGGAGCATTCGGTAAGTATATTTATGACAATGGTATACAGCTGGCCGATGTGGAGCAGGTGATGCTGACGGGAGTGGGAAGCGCATTTGTCAACAGCCCTCTATATGGACTGCCTACTCGCAAAACGGATGAGTTTATTGCCAATGGTTTGGGAGCCAGACATGCAACGGATATAGACCAACTGATTGTAGTCAGCATGGGTACCGGCACTTCTTTTGTGAAAATAGACGGAGACAAGGTGCAGCATATTGGCGGCTTGGGGATTGGTGGAGGTACCTTGCAGGGATTATCGAGGTTGCTGTTGAAAACTCATGATATTCATCAGGTGTCCGAGTTGGCTGAGAAAGGGGATGTAACTCGTGTCAACTTGCAGATAGGTGATATTTGCAACACTGCTTTGCCTGACTTGCCAGTGAGTGCTACCGCCTCTCTTTTCGGGAAAGCAGATAGCAATGCTTCTCAAGAAGATATTGCCTGCGGTATAATTTATACGGTACTTCAAACCATTGGAGGAGCTGCTGTACTGTCAGCTTTGAACCTGTCTCTTATACACATCTCCGAGCCCACGAGACAAGAGGCA
>ERZ1027066.759-NODE-759-length-15690-cov-9.185545_pt1 | contig 15690 bp, 16 predicted proteins | sample MGYA00519282_ERZ1027066 | MGnify/ENA primary metagenome ERZ1027066 (study PRJEB26926, sample SAMN06164494) | human gut metagenome | biome: ENVO:00009003; feature: ENVO:2100002; material: ENVO:00002003 | host: Homo sapiens | place: USA | collected 2012 ... | reverse complement strand
GTCAGATGTGTATAAGAGACAGCTATGTAACCCTTGATTTTCCCAAGACAGGGCCTCCCAATCTGCTGGATGAACCGATAGTAGTTGTAGCCGTAATTGTCCGGCAGAAGGGAGAATCCTATGTCTAAATTTATTGGAAGAAGAATTGTTCCGAAACACGATGGTGTATGGGATATCAATAAGGAATACGAAGAACTCAGTATCGTTCTGGATAAGGCGTCCGGTGAGAGCTATATCAGCAGAAGACCTGTGCCGGTCGGTACTGCAATCTCGGATGAAATTTACTGGATGCAATACAGTCTTTATAGTGCGCAGATCGCAGAGGCTGTCAAGGAAATGGAAGATACAGAAGCACGTCTCATCCAGTATGTGGATACCGCAGAATCCAACATGAACAGTCGGGTGAATTCTACTGAAAGCCTTACTAATAGCAACAAGGCAGAGCTGAACAGCCGTATGGATACGTTGGACAAGCGACTGGATGCTAATGTGTCTGCTTCGACTGACAAGGATAAGGACTATGCAGCAGAGGTTGTGGATGCAAGAGTAGATGAAGAGGGAACGAAATACGGTTCTGTCGGTTCCCATATTCGAGCAATTGGAAGTGGCAAGGGTATTTTGAAAGGTGCAGTAAATGGAAGCCGCCTGTCGTTCTTGGACATTACTCCAGAACTGGTTTGGACTGCAGATAAGTATATTTCGAGAAAATATGGTGGGCTAGATAATTTCTCTCAGGGCTCAAATGTTTATTTTGCCACGTTGGATTATATTCCGTTTCCATATGGAGGCTGCTGGCTTCAAGTATATTCTGCCATGTCCACAGTTGAAAGCGATAAATCAGGTATTGCATTTTATGATGCAAATAAGAAATTTATCAGCGGAAGCGATTACAATCGGGAAACTAAGAAACTGGCATTTCGCAGAATTTTCTGCCCAGATGGAACTGCTTATATACGCATGAGCTGTATGGGGCAGGACAATCTCAATGGCGTGGGTATCTGGTTGGATGATTATAGAATCTCAGTGGGGCATCTGGTGGATCGTGCGGTAACACATGAAAAATTGGCAGAAAAAAGTGTTGAAACGGATAATCTCGCGGATGAAGCGATAACATCAGAGAAACTGTGTGACAACGCTGTGCAGGTGAAAAATGCTGCCTTTTTGGAAATCCCGCTGGAGATTGTTTTGACACCGGATTTGTATATTGCACGTGCGAAGGGTGATTTGCGGACTTATACACCGGGAACAAACACCTATTTTGCAACAGAGGACTATCTGCCGTTCCCGTATGGTGGAAGTAAATGCCTTTTACGCGCAAGTATGAGTACAGCTTCCACTGATGTTTCAGGTCTTGCTTTTTATGATCAGGACAAAAAGTATATTTCAGGATTGAAGTACAATCAGGAAAAGGGTGGTATTTTAAGCTACACGGATTTTATCTGCCCCAAGGGTACTGCGTATATCCGCCTGACCATGTATAAAGAAAATTTAAAAGATTTTGCCAAGATTTGGTTTATGGATACGGTCGTATCTACCGGAAAGGTACAAGATGCTGCAATTACTACGCAGAAAATTGCTGATGAAGCAATCACAAAAGACAAATTGGAAAAAGATATCCAAAAAAGACTGACAGCAGGAATCAATGATCTGTTAGGCTTGAATCTCTCAGATAATCCTCTGGAACGGATTCGAAATGATGCTGGTTTAATGACCGTATTTCGTCATGTGGGCTGCATTGGTGACAGCCTTGCAAGCGGAGAAGCAGTATACAAAAAAGCCGATGGCACCACAGGAGGGAAGGATTTGTTTGAATATTCCTGGGGACAGTATCTTGCTAGAATGACCGGGAATACCTATTACAACTGGTCTAAGGGTGGACTGCGTTGTGATACGTTCCTTTCCAGTTCGCTTGCAACGGAGTGCTTTGATGGAAATCATAAGTGCGAGGCTTATATTATCGGTCTTGGACAAAATGAAAACAATCGAAAGTACAAGATTGGTACGGTGGAAGATATCAATCTCGGCGACTACACACAGAATCCAGACACCTATTATGGCAATTACGGAAAGATCATTCAGAAGATTCAGGAAATGCAGCCGAAAGCTAAAATTTTTATTCTGACTGATCCATTAAAATCTGTAGAAAATGCTGGCTACAATTCGGCAGTTCGGGAGATTGCAGGAATATTTAAGAGCGTCTATCTGGTTGATCTGTATACCTATGGAACAGCTTTGTATAATTCTGGCTTTCTCTATCAGCAGAAACGTGGCGGTCATTACAATGCAGTCGGGTACTTTATCTGTGCCATGATTATTTCTACCTATATTGATTGGATCATGAAGAAGAATCCGAATGAGTTCCGTGAGATTGAGTTTATTGGATTGGACAATAAATTCTATTAAATTTCCACCGTCCCTGACAGACATACCTCCCAAATGCCTGTGAAACGGTGTTCATTATAGAAGGAGTATACACAAGGCGGCATTGACCGTCTATTTTTATGCCCAAATGGGCAGGAAAGGACAAGATTATGCAGAATGTGATCGACAAGATTGAATGGATGTTCGCAGGTCTGGGTGGTTTCCTGGGCTGGTTCTTTGGCGGGTTTGACGGCTTTTTGTATGCACTGGTGGTGTTCGTGGTCTGTGACTACTTCACCGGGGTGCTGGCGGCAGCGATCAAGCATGAGCTTTCTTCTGAAGTTGGCTTTAAGGGCATCGCCAAGAAGGTGTGTATCTTTGTGCTGGTTGGTATTGCCAACATCATCGACACACAGATCCTCCAGAATGGAGCGGCCATCCGTACAGCAGTGGTGTTCTTTTATTTGGCGAATGAAGGCCTGAGCTGCCTCGAAAACGCAGCCGTTATCGGTCTTCCCGTGCCGGAGAAGCTCAAGGAGATGCTGGCACAGCTGAAGGAAGAAAGAGAGAATAAGGACGATTGATCAATGGGGAGAGGTGTAACAGCCTCTCCCTCAAATTTTAGGAGGAATGAACCATGAGTAAGAAAGAGTATCCCGCAAAACTGACGACCGGTTATTACCGTGTGCGAGAAGTCTGGGAAGATGAGGCATCCCAGTTTGGCGCGTACCGTCTGCTGGCGAATGCAAAAGCCAAGTGTGATGAGAACCCCGGCAGCCGAGTGTTCGACAATGACGGCAACGTGATCTATCCGGAAGAGGCTGTCCCGGATACTGGTGCAGATGAGAACGAGGAGAAAGCAGTCGTGGACGATATCCCGGAAGATAAGCCGGAAACCACAACCCCTGTGGAAGATATCCCGGCGGAGAAAGAAGCTGAAGACGAAGTGGATGAGAATGAGTTCCCGACTGCGGAGGAGCTTCCGGCGACCATTGCCTACGGCAAGCTCAAGACCCTCATGAACATCCGCAAAAAGCCGAGTCTGGATGCAGAGGTCGTAGCGGTCTACAAGAAGAATGCCCTTGTGGAAGTCGTGCAGTTCTGTGATGGCTGGCTGAAGATCAAATGTGCCGAAGCAGAGGCCGGTGTCGCATATGTCCTGAACAGTGCGGACACCTATGCGTTCACAGCTGGCAGAATCTATACCGTTGTTCCCGGTGATAATCTCTGGAAAATCGCAGATAAGGAACTGGGAAGCGGCAGCCGCTGTGCAGATATCCGTGTGCTGAATGGTCTGACTTCCAATGCCATCCGGGTCGGCATGAAACTGCTGATTCCGTAACAACAGAATAACCACAGTACGAGGTTCAGAGTGATCTGGACCTCAATTTTTTTAGCAGGAGGAAATCATTATGGGATATACCAATAGTCCACTCGTTGTTTACACTAAGCTCTCCCCGAACCATTCCGGGCAGAGGACACACAGCATCGACCGCATCACACCGCATTGTGTGGTCGGTCAGCTTTCTGCGGAAAGCATCTGCGGCTGTTTCACCAGCACAAGCCGTCAGGCAAGCTGCAACTACGGCATCGGCACAGACGGCCGTGTGTCGCTTTGTGTCAAAGAAAAGAACCGCAGCTGGTGTTCGTCCAGCAATGCCAATGACCAGAGGGCGGTCACCATCGAATGCGCCAGCGACATGAATGAGCCGTATGCCATGAACAGTGCCGTATATGACTCTCTGGTCAAGCTCTGCATTGATATCTGCAAGCGTAACGGGAAGAAGAAGCTCCTGTGGCTGGGTGATAAAAATAAGACACTCAACTATGCTCCGGCGGCAGATGAAATGGTGCTGACCGTTCACCGCTGGTTTGCGAATAAAAGCTGCCCTGGAAACTGGCTGTATGCCCGCCTGGGTGATCTGGCCGCAAGGGTAACTGCAGCACTGGGCGGTTCATCCTCATCCGGCATGCAGGCTTCTTCGCTGAAAAATCTCTCGGAAGCAGAGGCAGTGGCAAAGATTGGCCCGCTGTTTACTGCGAACCAGAAAACCACTGGCATCCTTGCCTGCGTGTCGATGGCACAGTTCATTCTGGAATCCGGCTACGGTAAATCTGAGCTGGCACAAAATGCCAATAACTGCTTCGGCATGAAGACCTCGCTTTCCGGGAACAGCTGGAGCGGCAGCAGTTGGGATGGCAAGTCTGTCTATCCCAAGAAAACGCAGGAGCAGAATACCGATGGCAGCTATGTGACGATCACTGCTGACTTCCGCAAGTACGCCTGTGTGGAAGACTCCATTGCCGACCATGCAGCATATCTGCTCGGAGAGATGAGTGGCAGCAGGAAACGCTATGAGGGTCTGGCAGGCTGTACCGATTACAAGAAAGCGGCACAGATCATCAAGGATGGTGGTTATGCTACCAGCCACACCTATGTTCAGAACCTTTGCAATATCATCGAGCGTTGGAACCTGACGCAGTATGATGCGATAAAGGATTCTGAAAGCACCACTATTTCCGGCTGGTACCGTGTCCGTAAGAGCTGGCAGAATGCCGCTTCCCAGAAAGGTGCGTTCCACGACCTCACCTATGCAAAACAGTGTGCAGATAAGAATCCGGGCTATTATGTTTTTGACCCGGCGGGTAAGGCCGTCTACCCGGAACCGAAGTCTTCAGTCCCGTATACTGTGCGTGTATCCATTAAAGACCTCAACATCCGCAAGGGACCGGGCACGAATTACGGTAAGACCGGTTATTACACCGGGAAAGGCGTGTTTACTATCGTGGCAGAATCTGCCGGTGCTGGTTCTGCGAAGGGCTGGGGCAAGCTGAAATCCGGTGCAGGGTGGATCGCACTTGACTTTGCGGCCCGTATCTAAAAACACTCCCCGTCCTTACCGGGCGGGGCGTACATATCGTGCAGATAAGACAATAATCTCCCAGATTATTCTCCGTCTTTCTGCGCCGAAATTACTTGATAATATCACGAAACAGAGGGAATATGTGACTGCCCAAAGAGAAGAAAACGGGCAGGAAAGGAGCGAAAACTATGAGTACTGGTACGGATTTCCTTGCAAATCTGCAGAAAAAGACTGTGAAGAATACAGTACAGCAGAAACAGCAGAAGAGAGTAAATGCATCTGCTGTGGATGTCTCGGCTTTACTGGAAGCCGCTCTTGGAAAAAAGAAACCTGTGGAAGCTGTGGCAGATGTTCGTCAAAGTACGGATGCTGCCACAGCTTCTTTTTTACCACTGGCTGATACGCACCAAGGCAGGTCTACTCAACAAAAACCAAAAAACGCATCAGATAAAAAACAGACACCCCAAAAATCAAAAGACATCGTGGACGCCGGTATCACAGCTCTTATCCAGAAAGCTCTGGATGCCAAAAAGGTCATGGCAGAGCCGGACATTGCAGAACGGCTGCAGAGCAGTATGGAGAGTGAGTTTATGAAGCTCTTCACACCGGAAGAACCGCAGGATAACAAGTTCGTTTCGACGGCGACCTTCCGGGCTACTAAAAAGAAAGCCGGAACCCTTAATGTGGCAGCTTACATCCGCGTTTCTACGGACATGAGCGACCAGGAGAACTCCTATGAAACGCAGGAAAAATACTTTAACCAGCTGATTGAAAATAATCCGGCATGGAATGCAGTCGGTGTGTACTCCGATTACGGCATCTCCGGCACTTCCAAGGAAAAGAGAACCGGATTCCGCCGACTGATGCGTCATTGTAAGGACGGGAAGATCGACCGCATTGTGTGCAAGTCCATATCACGATTTGCCCGAAACACGGCTGACTTTATGAGTGCACTGGATGTCCTGCATGACTGCGGGGTAACGATTCTGTTCGAGAAAGAAAATCTGGATACGGCAGACCCGACCAGCGACTTCATCCTTACGACACTGGCAGCCATTGCACAGGAAGAAAGCCGCAGCATTTCCAGCAACATCCGGCTGGGGCAGAAGATGCGCTTTCCGAAGGGGGATGTTCCAAACAAGATCATGTACGGATACCGCTACAATGGGAAGATGGTTACCTCCGAGAGCGGATATGAGTATAAAGATATTGAGATCGTTGAGGAAGAAGCCAGGGTCGTCCGGCGCATTTTCCATGAAGTCGTGGAAGGGAAAGCCTATACGGAGATTGCAAGGGGACTGAACATGGACAAGATTCCGGCTCCTGTCACCGACGCAGTGAGAGTAAGAAAGAAAAAATCCAAGAAAGGGCAGTTAAACAGTGATCTACTGGATGGATGGACAGGCGGGAATATCACGCGGATCGTCCGTGCCGAGCGGTACATGGGTGCAGTCCTTATCCAGAAGAAGTTCACATCGGATTACCTGACACATGAAGTCCGGGACAACAAAGGCGAAGTTCCTCAGTATTTTGTCCGGAACCATCATCCGGCAATCGTTGACGAGGACCTGTTTGAAAAGGCACAGGAAGTCGTAAAAGTAAACAGCGATTTATATAACAGGACAAGATCCGGCAAGAAGCCGAGAGCGTTTTCCCAAAAACTAATCTGCGGGGAGTGCGGCCGCTTTTTCCATGTGACAAACGGAAATGGGAACTATCCCATCTGGCGGTGCCCGACGAGCAGCCGGACGACAGGAAACCGTATCTGCCATGCAGAAAAAGTATACGAGGAACAGGTTGTCCGAGCCTTCCGTAAAGCAGTTCTGGAGCGGTTCCGGCTGACGCTTAAGCCCATCCATGACAACGTGGCTGTGGCAGACATCATGAGCGGCCGGTTCAAAGAGCAGTATGACAACTTCACCCCGGAAGCAGATTCTTTTGTAAGCCAGATGCTTGCACGGCTGGAGAGCATTCAGAAGCTGGATTTTATGGAACGCGACCGTGCTTTTTATAAAAAGCAGATAGCGGCCGCACACACCAGTGTGGAAAGCACCAGTAAGAAGATCCGGCTCCTGAAAAGTCAGGTGGATGTGATGCAGACCCGTCTGGAACTTCTCGGTGACGAGATGATCGACCCTGCTTCTATTGAGGAGAAGAAAAAGCTCATTGAGAAACTGGAGTGTGATATTCAGAAGGACACGGACACTGAGCAGAAACTGACCGAACAGCTCGACTATATGGAAGACTACTGGGAAGAACTGGAGGGCGACTATGAACGAAGGGAAAAGGCAATCGAGTGGATGAAGCAACTTCCGGCGGGGCGGGATGGTACGATGGCCTTTCTAAATGGAGTGACCGAAGAACACTGCAAGGCCTTCCTCCTCTCCATCACGATCCATTCACCGCTGAAGTTTACGGTCCACTGGTTCGATGACACCAAGACCGAGGTAGAGATGGATTCCAATATTGAAGATTACCGCAATACCGCAAGCTATTATGACGGGCATACGATGCGCGACGGCAGCCAGCGGAAGAGGCATGTAAGATAAGACCAGTTGCAAGGCTGGAAGAAAGGAGCAGATTATGACAAGACAAAAAGTGGATGTGATCCCCGCCAGTGTGCGCTCGGTACAGAACGGCGGGCAGCTGAAAAGCCAGAGCAACATCCGTGTGGCGGCTTACTGCCGTGTTTCCACGGGAGATGAGAGTCAGCAGACTTCCTACACGACACAGAAAGCATTCTACAAAGACCTCATCACCCGGAAGCCCGGCTGGATTTTTGCCGGCATCTACGCGGATGAAGCAAAATCTGGTACGAACCGGGAACATCGAGAGGAATTCAACCGCATGATAAAAGATGCGATGGATGGAAAGCTGGACTACATCGTTACAAAGTCCATTTCCCGATTTGCACGAAACACTATTGACTCCCTGACCTGTACCCGTGAGCTTCGGCAGCTGAAGCCGCCCGTGGGTATCTATTTCGAGAAAGAGAACATCGACACACTGGATGCCAAAGGTGAGCTGATCCTGACGATTCTTTCTGCACTGGCACAGGATGAGAGCCGTTCCATTTCCGATAACATCCGATGGAGCATCCAGAAGAAGTTCCAGTCTGGTGTCCCGCATATCAATCTGAAACGGATGCTGGGATATGAGCTTGGGGCAAATAAGCAGTGGGTCATCGTGCCGGAGCAGGCAGAGATCATCCGGTACATTTTTGACCGCTTCGTGAAAGGCCAGACGGCGAATAAGATCGCACTGGAGCTGAACCAGATGGAAAAGTTCACGGTCAACGGAAAGAAATGGAGTGCCAGCTCGATCCTGATCGTCCTGCGGAATGAGAAGTATGTGGGCGACATCGAGATGCAGAAGACCATCACCAAAGACTTCCTTACCCACCGTTCAAGCATCAACAAGGGCGAAGCACCCCGCTACTATGTGAAGAACCATCATGTGGGTATCATCGACCGTGTGACTTGGGACAAAGTGCAGACCATGCTGTTCGAGAAGCCGAGGGCAGACATGACGAAAGGCCCCGGCAAGAAAAAGGTAAAGAGCATTAAGGGTTCTCCGTTTGGAAACCTGCGCTGCGGTGCGATCCTAGAGAATGGGCCGGATGCCGGAAAACCCTGCGGGGAAGGATTCTTCCGTACAACCTACACGGGTGTGGCAAATGGTTACAGCGATGAGCGGAGTCTTAAGGCGACTGGTGAGGATACCGGAGAGTATCTGGAAAAATACACTTATTCGTATCCCGTTTGGCGGTGCAAGCGTAAGGTCGGGGAGCGGGACGGTGAGCCGCCGAAGAACGGTTCTCCCGACCAGAAAGCGTATTGCCGGAGCAAGAAAGGCTGCATGTCAGATGAGGAAAAGGAAGCTGCAAACAAGCGCTGCCCCTCAGAACGCTACCATGAGTGTGCGCTGGAGCAGAGTTTCATGGAACTGCTCTACAGCATGAAGCGTGATTTTGAACAACACGGAGATGCCTCCATGATCGTGGCGATGTTTGACAATGCCTATGAGCAGGCTGTCCGGCTGGCGAATAACAACAGCATCTCGGTGCAGAGGATGGCAACGGTGGAAAATCAGATCAAGGAGATGGAAGAACGCCTGCAGGATGCCATCAGCCATCAGGTGGCGGCGCTTCGGGAAGCTGCACTGGAACAGAACGTGGAACTGAATGAAGCCCTTTCCAACGGGGAGGTGACCATTGACGACATCGACCTGGACATCCGGAGCGGACTGACACCGGGAAGCATCGGAGTGAGCTTCTATGGGACGGAAACGGAGGAAGGCTCGGAAGCCCAGATTTATACAGAACTTGTGAACGACCTGCAGGAACGGCTGAAAACACTCCAACAGGAACGGCAGACGATCGAGGAGGAACAGGGTGTGCTGGCGATCATGAAAAAGAACTTTGAATACTTCCTTGCCTGCCTGAAAGAACTGCCGGATACCAATGCAGGCGGAATGCCGCTGAGAGTCAACGGTCTGGATGTACAGGGAACCCTGCTTCGGGATGTGGACGGAAATGCCATCGAAGGCCGGAAACGTGCCATCACCAGCGGAAAGCTCAAGCTGACTCCTGAGCGGATCGCAGAAGCACCAGATATGCTCCACTTTGAAAAAGGCATCTACTGTGCTTTTGTTGAGAGCGGGGTACTGCAGGGGGATGTGGCAACCTATAAGACAAACTTCGGTGTGACACTGACCTCAAAGGGCAACCGCAGAACGCTCGACAGCTTCATGGGCTATAAGCGGAGTGACATGGACGGCAATGTGGTCTATGTGGACGCTCCTTATAAGGTGTACGGATTCAGCATTCAGTACCGCAGATACCTGACAACTGCAGCGAAGCGCGAGAGGGAAGAAGCGGTGTGATGGAAGGAGACAGGACCCTGCCGGGTGTGGTTTTTGTGGCTGCATCAGGCAGGGCTTTTTTTGTTTTTAAGGTTTTATTGTGCTGCTATTTTGCCTGCTTTTTTGTCTGGCCTTTTTTACCCGTAAGGATTGCTATGTGCAGAATCCTGTTATATGTTGTGGGTGGCGAGAAATACACATACGACAGAAAATACACATAGCGAGGAGTGTTTGGAATGAAAGATGTAGCTGGGATGCTGGCAGAGAAATATGGTGCAACAGCTGATGAAATTGTGGCGGCCGGTGCTATGAAATTATATCTCCAGAGCATGGAGCCGGCAGAGGCACTGAGAAAGGTAAGGGCTGTGTATGAGCCAAAAGTGATCATGCTTGACAGTGGCGAAGGCGTGCCGGTACAAAGCAATATTGATGGTGCAAAGTACGCTGCGTTCATCGATGAGTCTGTGGTGTTTGCTGCTCAGAAGATGAGAGGGCGTGGGGATGCATTGGCAGAAATGGTTATGGAAAAGCTGAAAGCCGTGGATGGAAAATGTCTGATCAAGTGTGCCAGCGTGGAGTTCATGAGTTTTATCGAGGATGTATATAGGAGTTTGCGTCGGCGTGAATATTAATGGAAAAATTTACAGGTAATCATTTCCAAGGTATTGGATAGGGTTGTTTATTTTTTTTTTAGAAGAGCATGACCGCTTGAAATAAGCGTGTTTTGATGGTAAGATATTGATGGGGAGATTTATTCTTCACAACCTGAAAGAGGGTGATATCCGATGAATAAGTGTAGAGATTTGGATTTCGAGCGAAAGCATGAAGAAGATCTTCAAAGATTGCGAGGTTTTAGGCTTTTGGATGATGATTTCATGAGCAAAGTCTTTGAAGATATAAAGTGTGCAGAATTTTTGTTGCAGATTATTCTGAATCGAGACGATCTGAAAGTGAAAAAATCCAATAGCCAGTATAGCGTTAAAAATTTACAGGGAAAATCTGTGCGGTTGGATATTCTTGCAGTGGATAGGGAAAACCGTGTATACAATATTGAAATTCAGCGAAATGATAAAGGTGCTGGTGTTAAGCGAGCTAGGTATAACAGCGGTATAATCGATGCGAATGTTACTGAACCAGGCGAGCAGTATGAATACCTGAATGAAACTTATGTGATTTTCATCACAGAGAATGATGTTCTTAAAAGAGGACTTCCGATATATCATATTGACCGTATGATTAAAGAAACAGGAGAATCATTTGGTGACGAATCGCATATTATATATGTGAACTCTCAAATCAAAAATGAAACGGCACTTGGAAAACTGATGCATGACTTTTCTTGTACAAGTGCAAAAGATATGTATTATGAAGTATTAGCTAATCGAGTACAGTACTTCAAAGAAGATGAGAAAGGAGTGGCGGTTATGTGCAAGGTTATGGAAGACATGAGAAATGAAGCTGCAAGAGAAAACTCTCTGGAAACAGCCCGTAGCTTGCTGTTGATTGGAAAGCTAACTTATGAGGAAATAGCGCAAGCTACGAAACTCACAGTTGATGAGGTAAAAGAACTAGATGAGAGAAGAAGTGCATAATTGAAACTCATCGCCTACCGGTGCAGTGTGTAACTATTGATATGCTTTTTCCATTGATGGCAGAGAAAACCAGATGTCTAAAAAACTGAAAGAGTGAGCGAAGTGTGCAAGCAGATGGAAGATTTAAGAAATGAGAGTATTCTTGAGGGCATCGACATTGGCGACCTTAGAACGACAGTAAAGTATTATAAAAAGGGCAAGATTACCCTTGAAGAAGCTGCTGAGGACTTGAACATGACTGTGGAAGAATTTAAAGAGAAGATGAACCAAATTCCAGCAGAAGCAGTATAAAACATACCAGCCCACTGGCGCACTGTGTAGATTCCTACATGGTCCGCTGGTGGGCTTCTTTTTTTGTCCTTACCCGCATAAACCACAGACAGCACTTCGGTGTGTTCCAAAGTGCAGTTGTGGCTTATGCGGGCTTTTTTGTTATATGATCAACAAGTTATAAAATCAAACTCCTAAGCCGTATAAAATTGCTTTCATCTCCTTTACCATCCGGGTGAGAATCTCCTGCTCAATTGCATTACAGTCTAAAAGCAGACGGTGGATCTCGGAATCGGCAGTGGACGCGGAGTGCGCCAAACTGTCTACAAGAAGATCATCTGCTGAGATGTTAAGAATATTAGCAATGTCGACCAGAGTTTCAAGGCTGGGGCGGCTGATTGCCGCTTCAATCTGACTGATGTGTTTGCGAGATACATTCAACTTTTCGCAAAATTGTTCCTGAGTTAATCCGGATGCGTTACGGAAAGTGCTGATACGCTTTCCAAGTGCAGTATAATCTAATGCCATGTATGTTCCTCCTTATGTGTACCCGCATAAGGCTGTTACGATTATCCCGCAGAGAAAAATACATAGCAACTTGATTACAGGAATTCTAAGGCCGCAAAGGTCTACACCTCTATCTGTTATGTGGTCTAAGGCTGTTTTGCCACCTGTTGGGTGGCAAAAACGATGATGTGCCACCTGATGGGTGGCAGTCAAAACGCCACACATACTCTATAATATAAATGTAGAAAAGACTGCGTACAGAAAGGGACGATGATGGCGAACAAAGGAGAAACAGGAATTCTTACATTATATAGTGATGTACAGGCGACTGCCGTCCGCTGGTTGTGGTATCCGTTCATTGCAGTTGGAAAAATCACATTGCTGCAAGGCGACCCCGGTGACGGCAAGTCCACAATGATGATGAATCTGATAGCAGAACTGTCCAAGGGCGGAACTCTGCCAGATGGAAAAATCATCGGAATGCCGCAAAGGGCTATTTACCAGTGCTCAGAAGATGGCATTTCAGATACCATTAAGCCTCGGCTTGAAAAATGTGGGGCAGATTGCAGAAATGTGGCCTTCATAAATGAAGAAACATACAGTGGCTTGACACTGGATGATGAGCGCATCCGGCAGGCTATACTTTTACCGCAGATGGCCTGAATGCTCTGCTCCATGAAGCGGAAAAAATAATGGAAGGATGGACTGACACAGATGAATGAAAATACGAACGCCATGCCACCGGAAGAGCAGGCAGAAAATGATAGAGACGCAAGAGCGGAAGAATTAGAAAGTACATTTTCCTATGATGGATACCAGGTCGTGCGGAAGGAGCTGTTTGCACATCTCCGTGACCCCGCGATCGTGATCCGCAAGGACAGCATCACATTTAACACGGCCTGCATCACCGGGCTGGAAGATGTGGTTTATGTACACGTCATGTTCAACAGTGATTTGAAGCGTATTGTTGTACGCGGCTGTGATGAAAACGACAAGGACGCTCTGCGCTGGTGCATCGCCAAGCCAGATAAACGTAAAAGCCGGAAGATGACCTGCAAGCCTTTTTCAGAACTGGTGTATAAGGAAATGGGCTGGGATACCGAATGCCGGTATAAGATGCTTGGATACAGAATTTCATTTGAAGGGGAAACTCTGTATGTTTTTGACCTGCTTGTGCCGGAGATCTTCCATGAAGGCCAGAAGCGAAAAAATGAAACAGACCAGAAAAATGCGCAAGAGACAAAGCCTGCAAATACCAGAAAGGGATTTTACCCAGATGATATTGCAGGTACTTTTGGCGTACCTGTAGAAGAACATCTGAAAGAATCTGAAGTTAAGCAAATGGATGGCTATGTATCAGTGGGGATGCTGACGGGTAAGACCGTCCCCGACACCGGGCTTGATTAAAACGGCCACCAGGATTCCAAGGGGGAAGTGCGCCCATTTTTAAGGAGGGGAGAGTAGTGAACGAAAGAATATGGAACCAGCGGATGCTGGGTCTGACTTTTAATGTCGAGGATGGAAGGATCACAATCTTCCGCAGCACGTTGGAAGCATTAGGCTGGCCAACCCACTATCGCTTTCTGTACAACCGAGAGGCAAAACAGGTAGCTGTGCAGAACTGTACGGCTGAGGATGCAGGAGCTCATAAGACACCGAAGCTGACTGTGAGCAACAGCTGCGAGATCAAGTGCGTGGCGTTGGTGCGGATGATCTACCGGGACATGCGGTGGAACCGGAACAATACATATCGTCTGGAGGGGAAAAGCGTCCCCAGACAGCAACTTGTGAGTTTCGATCTGGACATTCCGTTTTTGGTGGAAAACGGGAAAGCTCTGGACGAAAATCCAAGCCCCACAAAGCCCCTGTGTGGCGAAGAATTGTCCGCTGCGGAAAGTTCCTCGGCCTCGCCAATTAAACGCGACAGTGGGGCGCTGTGAGGGGTGTGTGGCGAAGTCGGCAAAAGGCAGCCAATCGGGTCAGAATCCAGGATGCTTGCAAGGCAGCAAGGTGGAAGGTGACCGGGTGGGCAGGAGCTATACAGACAAGTCTACTCAACAAGTAAATAAAATCACTTTTGCACCTATGAACGTAAAAAATAAGTGATTAAGCTCACTTATGGCTATTGGAAATAAGTGATTTTGTTCACTTAGAAAAAGTGAGCTTTTTACGCCACCCGGAGTTTTGGGTGATGCTATCATTTGGTAAAAATAAGTGATTATAATCACTGAAAATCATTACAAACTGAAATAAGTGAGCTTAATCACTTATAAGGAAAAAAGTGAATATTTTACGCTCTGATGTACTTTGAGGTCGTCGATTAGTCAATAATCGGCGGCTTCTTTTTTATGCCCGGAAAAGTGGGTATGTAGCGACATATGGCAATAAGTGAGCTTTATACGCCACCGTCGAGCAACTTCTCCGAACAAATTTGAGTGCAGAAATTATGACAGCAAGACCCAGCACTTTGATACCTCTGCGGTGGAATCTGTTATCGACCTGGTCATGAAGGTGAACCCCAATGCGGTTATGGTAATCAAATCTACCATTCCGGTTGGCTACACGGAGCAGATCCGCAAGAAAACCGGCAGCAAGAACATTATGTTCAGCCCGGAGTTTTTGCGGGAAAGCAAAGCGCTGTATGATAACCTGTACCCTTCCCGCATTATTGTGGGCACCGACCCCAACGACCCGCACCTGGTAGAAGCCGCCCATACATTTGCCGGGCTTTTGCAGGAGGGTGCCATCAAAGGGGGCAACGGTGATCATCTATGAGCCGACGCTGAACGATGGCGAAACGTTCTTTGGCAGCAAAGTGGTGAACGACCTGGAACAGTTCAAGGCAATGTCCCAGGCAATCATTGCCAACCGGTACGACAGCGTGCTGGACGATGTGAAAGAAAAGGTATACACCCGCGACATTTTCCGCCGGGACTAAAAAGCAATAAACAAGACATGGGGCATTGCAAAGCGCATGCCCCATATTTTAACGAGGAAGCAAAATGATAGGGTTGGGAACGATCATCAGCGTGGATGCAGAAAAAACGCGGCAGTATTATCAGGCCATGGGGCCGGGGGAACCTTGCAGCTGCAATGACTGCAAAAATTATTGTGCACGGGTCAAAGCAGCCTACCCGGCGGCAGCGGAATACCTGGCGGGGCTTGGCGTGGAGATTGAAAAGCCGCTGGAAACATCCCCACTGGAACCCGGTGCGGACGGAATGATGGAATAC
>ERZ1027066.746-NODE-746-length-15985-cov-12.108286_pt1 | contig 15985 bp, 19 predicted proteins | sample MGYA00519282_ERZ1027066 | MGnify/ENA primary metagenome ERZ1027066 (study PRJEB26926, sample SAMN06164494) | human gut metagenome | biome: ENVO:00009003; feature: ENVO:2100002; material: ENVO:00002003 | host: Homo sapiens | place: USA | collected 2012 ... | reverse complement strand
CCGTACGTACGGTTCAATGGGAGGGGCGAGATAATTATTCTCCCTCTACCCTATTTGTTATTGACGGCCATGATATCAAAAGAATTAATATTGAAGCGGCTGGTGTTTGCGAAGAATTTGATGATTGCGCAGATGCAGCAGTTTACAATTTGAATATTGCTCCAGTCTTCTTTGAACAAACCGATTGAGGCACTGAAAGAAAAAGCATTTACCGGCGGTGCAGAAAAATATCTGTGGATTCCTCCATCATTGCCATATTATGAGATGCAGGGAGCATATAAAAACAGCAAAGGCTTTTCAAAAATACTTGTATTTTCTGCATGGGAGATGGTTCCACGAATGATAGGTGCGCTTGTTTCCTATGAGGCGGAAAGACTTACAGTTGGAAAACTGGTACATCAGATAAAGAATCAGGATAAGAAGAATACGGGGTATTTTGCGGATGGTTCGAGACGATACCCGGTGGCAAGGCTCAGGTTTAATGTTTCAAATGGAGAAGTAAGAGGCATGAGCCTGTTTGCCCTGCTTTATCCTTCAAAGACACTTTCTGATATTTATTCAAGGAGTTCAAGGACACAAGTGGATTGAAGAAATTGTTTATCGACTTGAGTCCATTTTCAAAGGGAAAAGAAGGTTGATATGATGAGAATACTTTTTTGTAACATAGCGTGGATGAAGGAGTATCGAGGAAATGAAGATGGAAAGGATACTCCGTTAAATGGTGGAAGCTATGTTGATGAGACAGGAGATGCACATGAAAAATATAATTTTACACCGGTGAATATGGAGGGCAAGGAGGGCTTATACTGTCTGGGGTTTTTCGAGACAAAATCACATAATGGTAAAGATGTCAATCAAATGCGGATTGAGAATATTGCAGGTTGTGAACTATTAAAAAAAGAAGAATCTGTAGATGATGTGCTTGTTGTGTACTGTGCAAAGCATCCGGCGCATAAGTTTACAACGGTCGTGGGATGGTATAAACATGCTACAGTTTTCAGACATTATCAAGAGGCAGTGTTTACTCCAGAAGATATACAATATTACAATGCAATTGCAAACTCATCTGATTGTGTCTTACTTCCTGCAGGGATCAGATCAAGAAAGGTACAATGGGAAGTTCCAAGAAAATCAAATGGTTGGGCTTATGGATTTGGACGGGCAAATGTGTGGTATGCAAGTGAAGAAGATAGCAGGTTACAAGATTATCTTACGAGATTAGTAAAACAGATTGATGAATATGATGGCGAAAATTGGATTGACAAGTACGCTGAGTAATGAGGTACACATATTATGGGAAACGAATCAGGTGAATGGATTATGCATGGCATGAAGTGGGACAACCCGGATTGCATCCATTCTGTAGATGAAGCAATCAAGTATATAAATGAATTTGGCTTTTTACCATTATTTAAGAATGAAATAGATGGGTTTTCACTTGAAGAAAGAACTGTTCCAGAGTACTGGTGGAGTGATAATCCGGAGATTGATCCATGGATGTGGCGGGCTATTATAGCAAGGCGGCATGATATCGTCTATGGAAAATTCTTTGATAAGAAGGCAGGATTTATATCAAAAAAGTGGCTTCCTGTATTTGCTAATTATCGCCGGGATGGATATGATTTTGATGCATTATATGATGATGGAAAAGCGCCTAATAAGCATAAAAAGATAATGGTCAATTTTATGGAAGATAATGCTGATTCAGAGATTTATTCAAATGAATTGAAAAAACAAGCTGGATTTGGTAAGGATGGAGAAAAGGGATTTGATGGTGCAATAACGAATCTTATGATGCAGACATATCTGTGCAACTGCGATTTTAAGAAGAGAGTGAATAAAAGAGGTATTGAATATGGATGGGATGTGGCAGTGTATTCATCTATTGAGCATATCTATGGATACGATTATGTGACTTCCTGCTACAAGGATAATCCACAGGATTCATGGAAACTTCTTGTAGACTATATGCATGAGATGTTTCCGGATGCAACGGATAAGCAGATAAGGAAAGTGTTAAAATAAAACAGTGCATTTTTGAGGTGAATATATAAATGAATGCAAAAAAATCAGCAGATTATCGCAATCTGATAGAAATTGTAAAAAACAAATATCGCAAAAATCCTATATATGCTAAGAGCCTGACACTTGGCTGGTGTGATTTACGTCAGGGAGAAGATTTGTGTCAGGAAATTAACCTATGGACATATTGGCAAGTATTTGCCGTAGGATATAATAATCAAGGTACTACTGAAATAGAGTATGATATTTCAAGAGAAACGATATTTTTGCATAAAGAAAACGCAGAACTATATCTGCTCATGTGTAATAAATTTAATAATATTGAATCATGAATTGATTTCAGAAGCAGAATTTCGTGATATTCATGTTAGATTTGTTAAGGAAATTAAAAAACTTGATAAGGACGATAAAAAGAATGTTATCTTGTATACTCAGTTGCATTTAATTATTTCTTGTTTGGAGGAAGTGGAATTATGTTTAATAAAGATGATTTGATTATTCCGGTTAATGAATATGTTTCAGCTGCTACAATAAACTTGGATTGTATTGATGTATGCGAAAGCATAGTGGGACAATTGGTTTACTTATATGAATGTGTTAAAAATCAATGTCATTTAGATAAGGTTTTTTATGATGAAAACAGTATATCATATGCGTTCATGCATTGAAAATACTGTTCAGTTAAGAAATGCTGTATTTTTTTGGTGCACTAATGCGTAGAAAGCAGGTGTATGATGAGTTCAAATCATTTTTTTGTGTATGACAAAAAGACAGATTGCATATCTGCCTCATAATGCAGTATAATGGTAACGAGATTTATGCAACCCGATACATGAAATCCCTATTTCTCTTTGGACGGAGGTGGATAGGATATTTTCGATTGTACTTGACAGGTGTCAGATACTTTTGTATGAGAAGCATGGACTCTGTTTCGTTACCATCGTGTTTGAGATATGCCCTGCATATGTTTACTGCATTTGAAACGGATTTACTCTGCATCTGGAGCATAAACTGAATATACTCGCGGAAAGAAAGTTTGCGGTTCCTGGTAAAATCACTTTCCGGATTACGGCAGAACATGGAGTGAATTTCATCGAGTTCTGTGATGCAGTTGTCGAGTGTGGATTTTAAATTAGATAAGAAAAAATCAGCCATAATGAGCCTCCTTGAAATATGTTTATAATCAAGGCTTACGCAACATATATTGGCTTACTTGTCAACTGTTTTTTGTAATATTTTTAAAGTTTTTAGGCATAAAAACAGTGGCTTTCTATGACAGAAAACCACTAAAATGATGCTTAACTGAATGGCATTGCTTTATCACCACTTTGAAAATGGTTGTTTTATGGCGGATAGTCAGACAGTTTTGGATATAAGAGATGATCTTGGAGCAACCATGAATGAATGCAGGGAAGTGACCGAAAAGTACCGCACAGGACGGAGTGCATATTTACGGATCGGACAGTTGTTTATGAGATTGTTTGCAGGACTATTATAGCAGAAAGAAGAGGTGTTCGATATGTGTACAGCAGCAACTTACAAAACAAAAGATTTTTATATGGGCAGAACGCTTGATTATGAATTTTCCTATGGGGAACAGATCACGATAACGCCAAGAAATTACGAATTTGATTTCCGGTTTGCCGGGAAGATAAAAAGCCATTATGCTTTGATCGGAATGGCATTTGTTGCAGGAGGTTATCCGCTTTATTATGATGCTGTTAATGAAAAAGGCCTTGGAATGGCAGGTCTTAATTTTGTCGGCAATGCGGCATATGAAGAGGCTTTGCCGGAAGATGAAACAGAAGTCAGCCAGGTGGCACAGTTCGAGTTCATCCCATGGATCCTTACACAGTGTGCTACTGTAGCAGAGGCGAGAGAGAAGCTGGCAGCAATGAGACTGACAGGCACAGCATTCAGTGAACAGCTGCCGACAGCACAGCTTCACTGGATCATTGCAGACAAAGACTCCTGTATCGTTGTTGAGTCTATGAAGGATGGGCTGCATGTATATGATAATCCGGTAGGAGTGCTTACCAATAATCCACCATTCCCGAGTCAGATGTTTGCACTGAATAATTATGCCGGAGTATCCAGAAAACAGCCGGAGAGTACTTTTGCAGGAGTATTACAGCTTGATGCATATAGCAGAGGAATGGGTGGAATGGGAATACCTGGAGATCTTTCCAGCCAGTCAAGATTTGTGAAAGTTGCCTTTACAAAATTAAATTCGATCTCCGGTGAAGAAGAGGATGAGAGTGTAAGCCAGTTCTTCCATATCTTAGGATCCGTAGATCAGCAGCGTGGATGCTGTGAGGTGACAGAAGGCAAATATGAGATCACGATATACACGTCCTGTTGTAATACAGCAAAAGGTATTTATTATTATACGACTTATGATAATCATCAGATCACAGCGGTTGACATGCATGCGGAAAATCTGGATTCAGATCAGCTGATCTGTTATCCGCTTCTGTCCAAGGGCGAAGTCAGATGGCAGAATAAATAATACGAAAATGCACGGAGAAAGCATAACGCAGAACAACAGGAGGAAAGACCATGAAAGAAGTTAAAACACCGAAAAAACCACTGGCATATTATTATGGGATTGTGTTAATAGTGCTGATCGTATTTAATCTGGTTGTCACACCAATCCTTATGGAGCATCAGGTAAAGGAAACGGATTATGGAACTTTTATGAGCATGATCGAGAAGAAGAATATCGGTGAAGTAGAAGTTAAGGACAATCAGATCATCTTTACAGATAAAGATCAAAAAAATATTTATAAAACAGGTCTGATGAACGATCCGAACCTGACGGACAGGCTATATGAATGTGGAGCAGTATTCGCAAAAGATATCGATAAGCAGATGTCACCGATCATCAGCTTCCTGCTGACCGGGGTTTTGCCATTGATCCTTTTTATCGCACTGGGAAATTATATGGCGAAGAAACTGATGGAGCATGCCGGAGGAAAAAATTCGATGGCTTTTGGAATGGGAAAAAGCAATGCGAAGATTTATGTGCAATCCAGTGAGGGAATCCGTTTTTCAGACGTTGCAGGAGAAGATGAGGCGAAAGAAAACCTTTCAGAGATCGTTGATTATCTTCACAATCCGAAGAAGTATACCGATGTAGGTGCGTCTATGCCAAAAGGTGTCCTTCTTGTAGGACCTCCGGGAACCGGCAAAACAATGCTTGCAAAAGCAGTGGCGGGTGAATCAAATGTACCATTTTTCTCAATGTCCGGATCAGAATTTGTTGAGATGTTTGTCGGTATGGGAGCTTCCAAAGTTCGAGATCTTTTCGGACAGGCAAAGGAAAAGGCACCATGTATCGTGTTTATTGATGAAATTGATGCCATTGGTAAAAAGCGTGACGGACAAATGGGCGGAAATGATGAGAGGGAGCAGACCTTAAACCAGCTTCTTACAGAGATGGACGGATTTGAAGGAAATAATGGTGTCATCATTCTTGCTGCAACGAACCGTCCGGAGTCGTTAGATCCGGCACTTACACGTCCGGGACGTTTTGACAGGCGTGTGCCGGTTGAACTGCCGGATCTTGCAGGCCGTGAAGCAATTTTAAAGGTTCATGCAAAGAAGATAAAAGCATCTGATGATGTTGACCTGCATACGATTGCACGTATGGCATCCGGTGCATCCGGTGCGGAGCTTGCCAATATTATAAATGAAGCAGCATTACGTGCTGTCCGTAGTGGAAGGACCGTTGTAAATGAATCTGATCTCGAAGAAAGTATAGAAGTGGTTATTGCAGGATATCAGAAGAAGAATGCGGTTCTTTCAGATCAGGAGAAGAAGGTTGTTGCATATCATGAGATAGGACACGCTCTGGTAGCTGCATTGCAGAGTCATTCAGCACCGGTCCAGAAGATTACGATCATCCCGCGTACCTCAGGTGCACTCGGCTACACTATGCAGGTTGAGCAGGGTGATAAATATCTGATGACGAAAAAAGAACTTGAGAATAAGATTGCTACATTTACAGGCGGACGTGCGGCAGAGGAGATCGTATTTGGTGAGATCACGACCGGAGCCTCCAATGATATCGAACAGGCAACAAAAATTGCAAGAGCGATGATCACCCGCTACGGCATGACAGATGAATTCGACATGGTGGCAATGGAAAACGTGACCAACCAGTATCTTGGCGGCGATACGTCCCTTTCCTGTTCCGCAGATACCCAGAAGGAAATTGATGAAAAAGTCGTGCAGCTCGTAAAAGCAGAGCATGAAAAAGCAAGAAAAATCCTTGCTGAAAACAGGGAAAAACTGGACGAACTGGCTATGTACCTGTATGAGAAGGAAACAATTACAGGTGACGAATTTATGGATATTTTAGACAGAAAATAATGTAGTTAATTAGATAATCAATGTCATTTAGATAAGAAAAATAGTTAGTAGTTCTGAAAAATGGAATTATTTTATATAAAGGAGCGGACAAATTCTCATTTACAGGGAGCGGAAGATTGAGCTGGATAAAATACCCAGCTCAATCTTCCACATGGAATACATCTTCGACCAGCATATTAAAGTACTTTGATATCCGCAGCATAAATTCGGCAGATGGGGTGCTGTCCCCACGTTCTATCCTGCCGACAGTTTTGGTGCTGTATCCGATAGCAGCGGCAAGGTCATCCTGGTAAATGCCACGCTGTTCCCAGATTTCTCTGATATTATTAGTAACCGCCATAAAAATCCCTTGCCCAAAATGTGGAAATAAAACAAGATTGAAATAATAGTGATTATGTTTCCATGCATTGTCCATTGACAAAAAGTACAAAACATATGATCAACAAAGAAACCCTGTCGCTTATGAAGCCATCAGCGTTTATCGTTAATAGCTCAAGAGGTGCACTTATTGACAAGACAGCGGCTGGTTTCGATTCTGGCTGACAATATAAAGAAATTTATGGAGGGAAATCCAATGAATGTCGTATCAAGTCTATAGTATCTGATGAAATAAACATGGATGGCATAAGCTGGCAAGAGTTAAATAATTGTGTAAAAGAGAAAAGGGAGTGTTATATAATGATAAATCTGGAGAAATTGCAAAATGCGCTTGTGGAATATAAGAAGATTTTTGATGAAAGATGGCAGGGGGAAAAATATAAATGGGAAGCGGTGAAATGGTTTCAGGATCATTGGGACATCAATGCGAATGACTTTGCAGATATGTTTGCTAAGGCAACTGAGAAAACTGCTAATTTACTGGCATCTATGAACAATTTTCCAAGAAAAATGATGATTCAGTACGCACAGGATGATGCAGAAGCAGTAAGAGCAATGTTTATCAACCTCTATGATGAATCAAAAGATGTTACAGAGCGTATATTGCAATTTCAATCTTCGGCGCAGGACTTGTGTGACAGATTATCTCCAGGATATCAGCATTATCAGCGCCCTATGGCAATTACAGTGTATTTATGCCTGAAGTATCCGCAGAAATACGATATTTTCAAATATACTGTATGTAAGGCAACCGGAATTTATCTGGAAAATGATTTTATACCAACCAAGGGGCATACGGAGCAGAATATAAAAGGCAATTCAAAGTTAATTAGTGAGATGCAGGAAGTAGTTTCGCAGGATAGCGAGCTGATAGAGTTATTTGAAAATAACCTTGATTCTGACTGTTATGCAGACGAAAGCCACAGAATGCTCACTTTTGACTTATCGTTTTACATCGCAAATTATCTGGCTGATAAAACAAAGAAGGCGAAAGAAGACTGGACAGGTGCGGACATAGATTTTGGAATCTCAGCAGATGATTGGAGAGAACTGTTTGATGATGAGAGTATTTTCAATACGCAAAGCTGGGAAGTAATGTACAGATTCCTTGATTATGGAGGAATAGCAACCTGTAAGCAACTTTCGGTAAAATATGGAGAAACACCTAATTTCTACAATACCGGTGCAACAGCATTGGCAAAAAGAATTGTTGAAAAGACAGGTTGTGATATTCCTGTGAAGGAGAAGGATGGCAGCAAGAGATATTGGATGATTTTGTTTGTTGGTAGGAATGCAAATTCTGATGAAGATGGTGTATTTGTCTGGAAACTGCGGGACGAATTGAAGGAAGCGTTAGAGGATGTAGATTTTTCTGATACAGAGTTATATGCAGATCAATCGGAAAACAGCGTTAATTATTGGTGGCTGAATGCAAACCCGAAGATATGGAGTTTTTCGGACATTGAGGTTGGCGAAGAACAGAATTATACGATGTACAATGACAATGGAAATAAAAGACGAATTTTTCAGAATTTCCTTGATGCCAGAGAAGGTGATCTGATTATCGGATATGAATCAAATCCGGTAAAGCAGGTTGTGGCAATCTGTCGTGTTACCAAACAAAATGATGGCGAAAATCTGTATTTTGAAAAGATAGAGGGATTAACATCTCCGATAGATTACACGCTGTTGAAAGATGCTCCGGAACTGGAGAAAATGGAATATTTTATGAATCCACAGGGAAGTCTCTTTAAGCTGACCAAAGGAGAATATGATTTTATCATGGATATGGTGCGTGAGGAAAATCAAGAGAATCCGATTGGTAGTGAACAAGCAGAGTCTTATAGTAAAGAGGACTTTCTTTCAGAAGTATATATGACTTCTGAAAAATATGATTCATTGAAAGGTTTACTTCTTAACAAAAAGAATATTATTTTGCAGGGAGCACCGGGAGTGGGAAAAACATTTGCAGCAAAAAGGCTTGCCTATTCCATTATGGGTGTTAAGGATGAATCACGGGTAGAATTTATTCAGTTTCATCAGAATTATTCTTATGAAGATTTTATTATGGGATATAAACCGTCAGGTGAGGGATTCCGGTTGTATTTGGACAGATTTAATGATGATACATTTTATGCCTTGATTGAAAAAATAAAGGATCTCAATTTTGAGATAGCAAAAGATCCTTCTTTGGGTTCTGGATTCTGCATCGGGCATAGTTATTTCTGTGGGCAGGATGAATGTACAGATGAATGGATGCAGTCTGTGGTTGAGTATGATATTTTACCTATGCTTGAGGAATACTGGTTTGACGAACCTGCAAAAATTCAAAAGTGGCAGAATATTTTAAGAGGGGTGTTTAATGACTAATGACAAAGGGATTTTAATAAAAAATATATATTATATGCTGACCTATGCATTTCAGTCCCTGCGTCAGTCAAATTATGATTCGGTGGCTACAGAGGACTTTGAGAATATTCATGACATGTTTGCTGCAATACTCGGCAAAGGAGTGGCAAATCAGCTTAAACAGGGATTGTATAAGGAATATATTCTTCAATCAGAAGAATTGTCCGTTTTAAGAGGTAAACTTAATCTTCAGGGAACGATAAAAAACAGAATACAACATAGGCAAAAGCTGGCATGTGAATATGATGAACTATCTGAAAATAATCTTCTGAACCGCATTTTGAAAACTACCATGATGATATTGGTACGGCAGAAAACTGTGAACCCGGATAGAAAAGTTCTTTTGAAGAAAAATCTGATTTTGTTTGAAAACGTAGATATAATAGAACCGGATCAGATACGATGGGACAGGATTCGCTACCAGCGTAACAATCAAAGTTACCGGATGCTTATGAATATTTGTTATCTGGTGCTTGGCAGTTTGTTACTGTCAACAGATAAAGGTGAAACGAAGCTGGCAGTTTTTTTGGATGAACGTTCTATGCACAGTTTATATGAAAAGTTTATTCTGGAATATTTTCGTTATCATCACCCGGAGTATAAGGCAAATCCTGATACAATTCCGTGGAATATAGACGATGGGATGATTGATTTCCTGCCAGGCATGGTAACAGATATTACATTGAAATCTGCCGGCAAAGTACTGATTATTGATGCAAAGTATTATGGGTATACAATGCAGACACAGTATGATGTTAACAGCATTCATTCGGCAAATTTGTATCAGATATTTGCGTATGTGAAAAATCTGGATAGAAATCAAACCGGAAATGTTGCAGGAATGTTACTATATGCAAAGACACAGGAACAAATAACACCGAATAATAAGTATTCTATGGATGGCAACACGATATGGGTGCGGACATTGGATTTGAACCTTCTGTTTCCGCAGATTGCAGAGCAGTTATAGAAAATAGCAGGTGATTATTTTGGAAGTGGAAAATTTGATAGAACTGGTATCGGAACAGACAGAAGATGCAAAGAAATCATCGAATACGGCATTTAGCTATCATATGAGAGCTGTTTTATTCACATGGAATATTAGAATAAGGGGAATAAAAGATGATTTGTGGAATGACATATTACCAGATATGCTGGTATTTTTTGATCTATTCATTTGGAGGCTTGGCACTTGAAGTTGTCTATCATGCGGTAGCCTGTGGAAAAGTAATTAACAGAGGATTCCTAAATGGACCCGTGTGTCCGGTATACGGATTTGGAGTGCTTTCGGTATTTGCGATGATGAATACGTTTCAGGGCAGCGGATACCAGCTGAATGACGGTATGATTTTCCTGTTTGGTGTGATTTTGGCAACTGCGGTTGAACTGATCGCCGGATGGCTCCTCGACGTTTGCTTTCATGCAAGATGGTGGGATTATTCCAACAAGCCATTGAATTTTCATGGATATATCTGTCTGGAGTTCTCATTGATCTGGGGAGTGGCGATTCTGCTTGTTGTGAAAGTATTTCAGTCTTTTGTGGAACATCACACTTCTGCGCACGCGCCATCCATTGTGGGCTGGATGGTCGTTGCCATACTTTATGCATTGTATTTGGCGGATCTTATAGTGACCGTTGCGGTTATTCAGGGACTGAACAGGAAACTTACGAGGCTGGATACAATTCGTGCCAACATGCGGGTGATCAGTGATAAGATCAGTGATTCTCTGGCAACAACGACGATTGATACCGTACAGAAAGTTGGCGAAGGTAAGGTGCAGGCGGCTTTGGCCAGGGCAGAGTTTAAGGAAGCAACGGAAGAGAAAGTAAATAAATCCATTGAGACGCTTCGCAAAAATAAGGCAGATCTACAGAAAGAATTTGATGAGTTATCCAGCTCAATCGTAGAGCATACGTTTGTGGGACAGGGACGGCTGATCAAGGCTTTTCCGGATATGAAACACAGAGATTATCTGGAAGTGGTTCAGGAATTAAAGAATAAGATGAGAGATAGAAAATAGAATATATCCCTTTTGAGTTTGTCAAGTAAAGTGTGTAAATTTTTTGATTTTTTTGTGGTGGTCGATAAATCGACCACCATTTTTACGAGCTTCAATCAAACGGAAGAGCCGTCTTTTTAAATTTCATATATTTTGTAAATATAATTTTTGACAGGATCGGAGTAACACAGCCAATTTTTGTTGGTGCAAGTGACGGAGGTATGGTTGTACAGATCTATGCACAGAAGTATCCGAAAGAAGTTGGCGGAATCATTCTGATTTCAACCGGTGGGATGGATGCGGCTACGCTTAAAAGCCTTAAGAAGAAATATTTTCTTGCACCGCTTATGCTGTTTTATATGAAACATTGCAATTATGAAAAATTAAAACCGAAACTGATCAGGGCAGGAATGGGACATATCCGCAATGAAAGTAAAGAAGAAATTGCGTATGCACAGGAGATGTTTGAAACTATTTTTAAGGATCATACGAAGGAAAAAGATGTGCATATTTCCGGGCTGCTGGCTGATCTGATGAATCAGACACCTGTCACAGAGTCGGATTTTAAGGAACTGGAAGGCAAAATATTACTGATACTTCCGGATTAGGATTTCTTTTCCGGTAAAATGCAGAAAGATCTCATTCAGCTGATGCATAATCCAACCATCAAATATGTTTCGGGTGGGCACCTTTCGACAGTCCTGAAAGTAGAGGATTATGTGCAGACAATTCGTGGATTTCTGCTGAAAAATTTCTGAATATTGCATATATGCCGGATCAACACATTCGATGTATAAAGTTTTTGAAAGATGTGACGATACTTGTATTAGTAGCAGTGCAGATGCAGGGGCTGGCACAATGATGTTGATCTTGTGATAGGAGGAAGGGTTATGGCAGTTAATACAAACACAATAGTTTCAAATGTATATGCTCAAAATTATACACCGGGCAGTAAGGAAAAAACGAAAGTAGCCAGGAATACGGAAACCGGGGAAGTAAAGAAGGAAGAGAAGGTAACGGAATCCAAAGATTTGGGAAAGACGATTGGTGATCCAAAACTTTCGAAAGAAGCGCAAAAGTATTATGAAAAATTAAAAAAGAAATACGGAAATTATGATTTTATTCTGGTAAGCAAAGATCAGAAAGCAAATGCTCAGGCAAATGCCGCAAAATATGCAAATAATATTAAGACAGTCGTTCTTATTGATGAAGAGAAAATTGAACGAATGGCTACGGATGAGAGTTATCGTAAGAAATACGAGGGAATTCTCAGTGGAGCAACAGCGCAGCTGCAACAGTTAAAATCCAGCGTGGAAAAATCCGGTGCTGATGTAAAGGAGTATGGCATGCAGGTGAATGATGGTGGAACCACTTCGTTTTTTGCAGTGCTCAGAAAATCATCGTCGGATCAGAAATCCAGAATTCAAAAGTCTGCGGAGAAAAAGAAGGCGGAAAAGAAAGCAGCGGAGAAAAAGGCAGAGAAAAAGCAGGAGAAGGAACGCCTGGAGAAATCCAAAGAATCCAGGACTGAGAGTGAGGATGATACACAGACCATTACATTAACTGCCAATTCTGTAGAAGAGCTTATGGATAAAATAGGTGAATATACATTTGTAGAGAGGAGTAATGAAGTCCTGACGGACCGCGAGAAGCTCATGGGACAACATGTGGATTATAAGCTGTAAAAGTAAAAATTGAAATAAAGGAAACTGCAACATTGGCACAGACATATACCGTAAGAATAAAAAATGGAACAAAAAGCGTAAAGCGCTGCCGCATTTTTCTGTGGTGGAAGAAATATACCTGTATCAGGCGGGAAAATAGCAGAGTATATTATGAAAAAAAGGAATGTTCCAGATGGGAAAAAAATCATATGCAGCGTTATTGCAGAAGAAGGAATCTTACATTTGAAGCAGTGCCAACGCAGTATACGCGAAGCAGCAATTACCGTAGCCTTTTTTTTGCAAAGTATCCATCACCTACCGGAAAATACCGGTGTGCATACTGTGGGAAAAAGAAGCCAAAAGATAAAATAACGATTGACCATATTTTTCCGGTTCATTGCATGGAGGAGTATCCGGCAGTGCGTAGAAGAGCCGCATTGTTTGGAATTCACGGTTCGAATGATATGAAAAACTTATGTACTGCCTGTATGCGGTGCAATCAGAAAAAAGAAGCGAAAATGGGAATCTGGATTCTGAAAGGCTTTATTGGAAAACAGCCTTGGTACTGGCCGCTTCGGAGAATACTTACGGTGATACTGGTGTTTTTTGTGCTATATCTCGGGCGAAAAATATATATGCCTGTGGTATGGAACTGGATAAATACATTACAAAAATAAAAGCTGGGAAAATGTATAAATACATGCAAACCCGGGAATTATTTTCCAGAGGTGAAAAGCATGAAAAACAGGATGTAACTTACGGAGGATAAAAAGAATATGGCAATTGGAGCATTACAGACAGGATACACTACATTATACGGAAAAATAGCAGGACTGGGTACACAAAACGGACAAACGCGCGGAAGCAATTTTCGGGAGCATATAGACGGAACCGAAAAGAAAGCGCCGTATCAGCATCTGGCACAAAACGGTACAATCACGTACAAAGGGGTTACGTTTGTATGTGATACGGACAGAAATCGGATTACACTCGGGGATGTCACCGACCGTAGCAAGTGTCTGAACATCAGCTTAAAAGGTGGCGGATGCCTGATGGTCAACCGGGATAATCTCAGTGACCTGTCACAGGCAATTACGATGTTCTGTCCGGAGGATATCAACCGTATCATGACAGCAATCGCGGAGGATAAGCGGGCGCAGCAGATGCTTCTGGAAAAGGACGAAATGGAAAGCAGTGTTGGGGAAATCATCACGGAATAAAAGAATGTACTATGATTTAACAAAAGGAAAAATATCAAAAAATCTTATCTTATTTGCACTGCCGATGATGGCGGGCAATCTGATGCAACAGTTTTACAATATTGCGGATACACTGATTGTCGGGCGCGTGGTTGGAAAGAATGCACTCGCGGCGGTGGGGTCCGCCTATACACTTATGACCTTTTTGACCTCGATTTTTCTGGGACTTTCCATGGGGGCAGGAGTCTTATTTTCCATTTATAAAGGGAAAAACGATAAGCATGCGCGCGGGTAGCTGTGGCGCATGCTTTTGTGCTCATCATGGCAGTGATGGTCTTCGTTAACGTGCTGGTGTATGTGTGTATGCATCCTATTCTGTGGTTTCTACGTGTGCCACAGGAAGTCATGGAGGGGATGCGGCAGTATCTGGTTATTATTTATGCGGGGCTGCTTGCCTCTTCACTGTATAACTTTTTTGCCTGTCTGCTCCGGGCACTCGGAAATTCCACGGTTCCGCTTGTATTTCTGGCGGTATCTTCCGTTTTAAATATCGGACTGGATCTGTTGTTTGTTGTAGGCTTTCACTGGGGCATCCGTGGGGCGGCGGCAGCAACTGTGGTTTCCCAGTATATAGCGGGAATCGGCATTTTGCTGTATGTTGTTGTGTCACAATCAGGGCGTGCGGCTGGCGAAACGATGAAACCGCAGAAATCACAGCAGAAAGGGATGCTGCGTGAGGGATTTGATCCGGTTATCATGAAAGAAATTATAACGTTGTCTTCACTGACCTGTCTGCAGCAGTCGGTCATGAATTTTGGAATTCTGATGGTGCAGGGGCTTGTAAACAGTTTCGGGGCAACAACGATGGCGGCATTTGCGGCAGCGGTCAAAATTGACACATTTGCATATCTTCCGGTACAGGATTTCGGCAATGCGTATTCCACGTTTGTCGCACAGAATTATGGGGTGAAAGATTACGGACGGATCCAAAAAGGAACGAAGGAAGCCTTTGCGATCAGTATTGTATTCAGTATCATTATTTCCATTCTGGTGTGCACGTTTGCAGCATCTCTGATGGAGATTTTTGTGAAGGCACAGGAGACGGCGGTCATCGCGTGTGGTGTGCAGTATCTGCGTATCGAGGGCTCATTTTACTGTGGAATCGGGTGTCTATTTCTGCTGTACGGATATTACCGCAATCAACAAAGCACAGATGTCAGTGGTACTTACGGTGATCTCTCTGGGGCTGCGTGTTGTGCTGGCCTATATCCTTTCGGTGCCGTTGAAAGCCCCGGGAATCTGGGTGGCAATTGTGAATCACAAAAATTTAAAAGAAATTTAATAAGAAGACAAAAGATTCCGTGCTATAATGAGCCTGTCAGAATGTAAAACGATGGGAGGAAATGAGCATGAGAACGTATGGACGTTTATTGAAAAATATAGCAGCAATAGCACTTCTTCTGGCATTACTTTCCATGCTATTGCCGTTTTGTAAGTTTTCGGCAGGCGGGCAGGAGATGACGCTGTCCGGTCTGGATGTGGTGAAAGCAGGAGGAAGGGCAGGTTATACGTATCTGACAGAAGGCAGAGTGGCAGATACTTTCGTTTTAAAAGCTCCGGTCACGGTTGGTACGGTAAAAAGCAGTCTTTCTTATGTACAGGGAGTGGGACAGATGCGGCTTCTGGCAGTTTGTGCCATTGCAGCACTGCTCCCGGTACTGCTTTGTTTTTTGTCTGTGGGAATGTTGTTTCTGGCGGAAGGAAAAAAGACGATGCTGCTGCCAACGCTGTTTACCAGTCTGGTGCTGGCAGAACTGCTGATTGTTTTGGCTGTGTTTCCGGCACTGTATCCGTTTCTGTTGTCAGGGATATATTTCTTTACCCTGCTGTACCTGTCTCTTATACACATCTCCGAGCCCACGAGACAAGAGGCAATCT
>ERZ1027066.740-NODE-740-length-16164-cov-6.887640_pt1 | contig 16164 bp, 7 predicted proteins | sample MGYA00519282_ERZ1027066 | MGnify/ENA primary metagenome ERZ1027066 (study PRJEB26926, sample SAMN06164494) | human gut metagenome | biome: ENVO:00009003; feature: ENVO:2100002; material: ENVO:00002003 | host: Homo sapiens | place: USA | collected 2012 ... | reverse complement strand
CGGTTTCCGCTTTGGCTTTGCCAGCCGCGGCAGCGGGCAGCACACAGATGCTCTGGCTTTGCACGGCAGCCGGGCACGCCGCGGTGAACACCCCCAGGTGATCCCGCAGGGTGATGCCCCGCACCGCAATGCTCCACACGCCGCTTTTGCCTGCGTTTAAGGTAATGCGCTGTTCGGCGCTCTCCTTGCCGCCCAGCATGGCGGCGCAGCGCAGGGTGATCTGCCCGCCGCCCCATTCATCGGCGGCGTTCAACAGCACCACAAGCGCAGGGATGGGCAACCGGCTGCGGTTGCGCAGCCGAACCGTCAGGGTAAAATCTTCGCCCTGTATCACGGGTTTGTCCGGCACCAGCAGCTCTGCCGTTACCTGCCTGCGCAGATAGGCGGCATCCAGCCGCAGCAGCACCAGAAGCACCAGCGCAAACGCTAACAGGAACACCGCCAGCGGTGCCTGGGTGATGAGCGCCGCGGCCAGCAGCACCAAAAGCACCAGCGCCCGGCCCAGCTTACCTGCCATGGCGGTCAGCCTTTTCGGGGCGGGGGCGCGGCACGGTGCGCAGCAGGTCCTGCATTACGCTGTCCACCGTTTCGCCGCCTGCGCGGGCCTGGTCGTTCAGCACCAGGCGGTGGCGGGCAACCGCATCAAACACAGCGGTCACATCCTGCGGGGCAACAAAATCCCGCCCCGCCAGGTACGCCGCCGCGCGCGTCATGCTGGTCAGCGCCAGGGTGGCACGGGGGCTTAACCCCACGGCCAGGCGCGGGTCCTTGCGGCTGGCCTGGGCCAGCGCCACAATGTAGCGGTACATCAGCTCATGCACAAATACCGTGCTGACCTCCTGCTGCATGGCAAGCAGATCCGCCTGACCGGCAACGGGGCGCACACGGTCCAGCAGGCGGCCTTTGCTCTGCCCGGCCAAAATTGCCAGCTCCGCTTCCTCATCGGGGTAGCCCATTACGGCGCAGACCATGAAACGGTCCAGCTGAGACTGCGGCAGCATCTGCGTGCCGGCGGCGCCAATGGGGTTCTGGGTTGCAATTACGGTAAAGGGTGCGGGCACCGGGCGGGTGACGCCGTCCACCGTCACCGTGCCTTCTTCCATCACTTCCAACAAAGCCGACTGCGTGCGGGAGGAGGTACGGTTGATCTCATCGCCCAAAAACAGGTTGCACATCACCGCACCGGCGTGGTACACAAACTTGCCGGTCTCTTTCTGGTAAACGGAAAATCCCACCAAATCGGACGGCAGAACATCCGGCGTAAACTGCACGCGGCTTTCTTTCAGGTCCAGCGCGCGGGCAAAGGCCAGCGCCAGCGTGGTTTTGCCCACGCCGGGAATATCCTCAATCAGCACATGGCCGCCCGCCAGCATGGCCATCCAGATGGTGTTTACCGTTTGCTGTTTGCCCTGCACGGCCTTGTTTACTTCGGCCGTAACGGCGGCGGCCTGCTGTGTGTACTGCATGGTTAATCCTCCCGGTGTTTTTTCCATATCACCATAATGCCAACGGCGGCGGCAATAACCACCAGCCCGGCCCACAGTGCGTTGTTTTCCAGCCAGATCATGGTATTGGAGATCGCGCTCCCCTCGGATTCCGCGCTGCCCTCCCCCGGCAATGGGGTCAGGGCCTGGGGGGCCACTTCGGCAATGGAGCTGCCGCCGGCATCCTCCACGGTCACCTGGCGCGGCGTTTCGTCCCAGGTAGCGGCGCTTTCCTGCAAATCCTCCTCTTTGGTGGTGTCCGCAGCGGCGGTGTCATGCTCCGCAATTACCAGGTAGCGCTGGCTGTTGCGGGTGTAGGGGTGGCAGGTGGAAAGGGTCAGCAGGTCCCGCCCCGGCTGGATCAGCACGGCGTTGATATCGCTGGGGTCAATAATTTTCAGCTCGCTCACGCGGTAAATCAGCGTTTCCCACGGGGTGGTCAGCTGGATCTTGTCCCCCACCTGGATCTGCTGCACGTTGCGCAGCATTTCCGCGCCATAATAGCCGCGGTGGGCGGCAATCACGGTGTTGGTGTTTTCGCCGCCCAGCGGCATCGAAGTCTGGCCCAGCAGCGCCGCGCCTTTGGCCAGGTTTTCGCGGCTGGCGCCCAGGTAAACGGGCAGCTCCAGGTTCAGGCGCGGGATCCACAGCACAGCCAGCACATCATCGTCATAGCCATAGGCAGCAAGGTCCAGCGGGGCTTCCTCATAGGCGAACGGGTCGGTCAGGCCGCTTTGGCCCCCGGCGTAAATTTCCGCGTTATAGTCCTGCATCGCGGCGTACAGTTCAGGGTAGGCGCGTTCCGGCTCCGGGGGTTCGGCTGTGGTTTCCTCCGCCGCGGGGGCGGTGGGCTGGGCTTCGGCGCGGGCCGCAAACTGCGCAGCGGTTTTGGCGTTGCGGGTGCTGGTCCACCACTGGGCAGCGGTGGGCTGTATCAACAGCGCCAGCCCCAGCAAAATGGCCAGCCAGGCCAGAATTTTAGCAATCAGCCGTCCCATTTAGTCATCCTCCTCGCGCTTTTTGCAGCGGTGCAGCAGCAAAAGCAGCAGCAGCGCTTCGCCGCCGATCACAATGCTGCCCGTTACCGCGATCCACGGCCAGGCATCCACCACGCGCTTGACCACCGTTCCGGTGCGCAGCGCCTGATACTGCACGGCCTGCGGTGTGTTGGTTTCTTCCTCTCCATTATAAGGGATGCGGGTGCCGCGCACAAGCATGCGGTGGGTGTTGATGGCATACGGCGTGCAGGTAACAAGGGTGCAGTAATCCTGCCCCGCGGTGATTTCCAGATCCTCGGTGTGCTCCGGTTCCACCACTTTGATTTGATCCACCTGGTACGCCAGCGTTTCATCCAGAATATGCAGGTAGAAACAGTCGCCCTCTTCCAGCTTGTCCAGGTCGGTGAACAGCACGGCTTCGGGCAGGCCGCGGTGGCCGGTCAGCACGCTGTGGGTGCTTTCGCCGCCAAGGGGGTAGCTGGAGCCTTCCAGATGGCCGACGCCCTTTTGCAGCACATCATCGCTGGTGCCTTCGTAAATCGGCAGGTTGACGTCAATTTTCGGGATGGTGATATACCCCAGGCTTTCGCCCACATCCACAAGGTCCACATAGCTGGTGCCGGTATCCTCCGCTTCGCCTGCGGCATCGCGCTCCACGGCGCTGTCCAGCTGCTGGTTATAGCGGCGGGCGGCCTCCTTGGCGGCGTCCAGTTTTTCGGTATCCATGCTTTTTACGGTATCATCGTAATTTTGGATCGCTTCGCTGGCGTGGCGCTGCGCCACCGCGTTGCTGATAACCGGGTACGATGCCACCCCAATGCCGGACAGGATCATCAAGGCCGCAAAGCCGACTTTTAGTTTTGTTGTGGTATCCATAGCGTCACCGCGAACCTTTCCGTGAGAGGGTTGAAGTTGGGAACTGATGCAATTAGAAATTAGGAATTAGGAATTGGAAGTAGGCAAAAGAATAAATAATAAAGAATAATGAATAATTGTGGTGGACCGCGGCGCATTGCGCCGCTCAGGAGATATTGGGTTGGGGGTGGTTTTTAGGGTAGTGAATAACAATAAAATAATCTGTAGGGCCTTACGGCGTTGCACACCACAAAATTGTAATAAACCTCGCCCTGCATGTAGGGGGCGGCGTCCCCGACGCCCCGTTTGACGGGCCTAATAATTGCCGCCCATCCACCCCGCGCCGCAAACGTTGCAAATCATTTGTAGGGGCCGATGCTCGCCATCGGCCCATTGACGGGCCTTGCCCTATTTATTTTTAGGTTCTGCACGGGGAACCACCCCTCAGGCCGCTCCGCGTCCAGCGCAAACAGCGCCCCGTCCCCTCTGTCGCTCCGCGACATCTCCCCGCCCCGCGGGGAGTCACCCCTCAAGGGGCGCCAATATCTTACCTTATGTTTGCGGTGGCTCCCCTTTGAGGGGAGCTGTCTGCAACGCAGACTGAGGGGTGGTTCCTTGCCACAAACCTAACGCCCATGGGGTGGTTCCTCGCCGCAAACCTAACGCCCATGGGGTGCTTCCCCACGCAGAACCTAAAAATCAACCGAACAACGGCCATGTACACCCAAAAAAATTTATTCCCCAATAACCCACCATAGGGGGAGGGCCAAACCCGGCCCTCCCCCTGTGTATGATGGATTATCCCTCTATACCCTATTGGTGAATTGTAACATTGTTTTGCCTTGCGGCAGGCGCATCAGGCGCGGTTCTTCTTTTTCAGGCTCAGCAGCACGCCAACACCGGCCACAACCAGCAGCACACCAATGCCGCTGAACAGCAGGGTGCCGAAACCACCGGTGGTGGGCAGGTCGAAGCCCTTGCGGTTGATGACAGTAACCGTGATTGTAGCAGTGTCAGTAACGTCTTTTCCCTTATCATCGGTAAACTTCGTTGTTTTCTGATCCCAATCATGCTTTGTCAAAACGCCATCTTTGTACTCAAAGTTTTCATTCCAAGACGTCTCTTCGCTAATGTTCAGCGTAACCTTGACAGGACCGTTCAGCAAATTATAACTATCAAGAGTCTCTTTCTCAACCAAGTAGTAATCACCATTTGCTAAGCCATCCTGATGAATATTACCTTCGCTATCTGTTACCAACGTATCTGTGTTTACTTTAACCCACACTTTTCCAGCTTCTGCAGTAGGCAGACCATATGCTTTCACTTCATCCGCTGTCAAAGCCTTATCTCCGGCTTCCTGCTCCGGAACCTGCTTGTACAAGTCAAACTTTACACCGACTAGATTCTTTTTATCATCACCGTCTTTATGCACATTGATTGTATAGCTATAAACAACGGTATCGTCATGAATCTCGCTGTTAGAGCCGTCATCCGGCTGACCATCGACATTAATCTTATTGGTATACTTCAACTTTGCAGTATTGTGATTACCATCTTTCGGCGTGCTAGCAGCAGCCGTCATTTCGGCAGTATAAGAAATCACAATATTCTTCCCTGCATAATTTTCCATAGCAGCAGGGGTAAATGTAATCTTAAAGCCATTTGCAGGAACATCTTCACCCTTGGTAGTAATCCTATATACCGCTTCATCCACAGCAATGCCTTCGCAGGTCAATGTAGCATTCCCATCATACTTCAAGTTGTTAGGCGTATCCGTTACTTCAAAGGTACTAAGCTTCGTAATGTTATTAGGAACACTTACTGTAATCGTATACGGAACATGGTCGCCTACGCTGTAATCTGTATCTTCTGTTTCGGTATTGTCTTTATCAATTACTTTCTTTTCCAAATCCGGCTTTTCATTGATAACTTCAATGGTAACATTTGATTCCGTTTTGCTACCATACGTAATCTTGCCCTCGCTGTCAACTACAAACACAATCGGAGTCTGATCAAGAATATAACCAGTATCTGGATCATAGCTCTGTTCGATAAAACGGTAGGTACCCTGAGACAGACCGCTTACAGTAATCTTGCCATCAGTCGTCTTTAACGTTCCAAGATCTTCATCCGTTTGCTCATTTTTGGTTACTTCTTCCCATGTTTCGGGATCATCTTTTACCTTCTTTTCAAGCTTGTATGTAACGCCATTCAGATTCTCTGGAGTTCCACCGCCCACGCGGCCTTTTTTCTCCAAGGTCACTTTGCCGTAGGTCGTTGCATTTTTAGGGAATACATACACATCGTACATCCACTCTGCCTTATTGGTTGGATTTGCCATAGGAAGCGATACCAGGAACGGTTCAACCGGGGTCGTTACCTTAGCGGGGGTTTCAGTTTCGATAATAACATACAAGCCAACCGGCAGGCCCGTCTCGCCATCGCCAAACTTTACAATGCCATTCTTGCCCGTCTTACCAGAGCCATTTGGCTTATTAGCATAAGCAGAAAGAATCTGACCATTCTTATCAACATAAGTGTTGATGCCTACCTTCTCTGTGCTTTTACCATTATAGTACTCGACCAGTTCATCCGCAGTCATTACCTGATAATAGGTAAAGGTTGCACCTTCCAAGTCTTTTGCATCTGTGGGCACATTGTTCTCGTCTCCTGCTACACCTGTGCCGGCTTTATCCTCGTTACCATTATATTCATACTTATGAATCGTGATGGTACCCTTTGCATCTTTATCAATAGCGCTAGCCAGGGGAGTTGTGGGTGTAGTTTCACCTGTACACGCTGCCATTGCTGGCATAGCGCACAGGCTGAGGGCCAGGGCGGCGCTCAACAGGCCTGTGAGAAAACGTTTTGCTTTTTTCATTTCAGTACCTCTTCTCTTAAAAAAAATCATCATCGGATGGGCGGCGGGGCCGCCCGGCTTAAGGGTTCTGCATCAGCACGGCGTGCAGTGCGGGGCGCTGCAGCGGGGAAACGCTGCCGCGCCGCCCGCACTGTGCCGTGAAGAAAAAAGGAGGAAAAACTGGGCCGCTTGCCCACTTGGCTTAAGGTGCATCTGAAACCAAAGGAAATAACGGATATTTCGCAGCCACAAGCAGGATGTAAGGCAAAGAGCCGCCGGAATCCTTTCCGGATCCCAAGGCTTTTTAACATAAAATCCGGCTGCGCTTATAGAAACAGGCGATATTTTCAACTTTTCAGTTACACCCCCGGCTTATGGCTGCGCCCTGCCGTAAACGGGCGCACACTGGCGGGCTGTACCCTGGGGGTTGCTGGGTTTCCGGGGGATGGTTAATGTCGCCGGCCCCCTTTCCTGTTGTAGCGGAATGTGAATATCAACAGCCCTGCCACCGCCAGCGGCATGCCGATCAGCAGCCACAGGCTTGGCGCGTCTGCACCCGTGTGGGGCAGCTCAGGCGTTTTACGGTTCAGAACGGTAAGGGTCATGGTGTAGGTGTTATTGGCGCTCGGCTTAAACTTGCCTTCGTCCGTAATTCTCTGCCCATCAATATAACACTTGCCGTCTTGGGTAAATTGGATCTTAATTGGCTGTGCCAACAGGTTGTACCCCGGATGTGCCTTGGTTTCCGTCAGGCGGTATGTACCGGGTTTCAGATCTGTGAACACCTTGGTGATTTCGCCGTTTTCGTTCGTTGTGGCGGTAATGGAACCTGTGTTTGTGCCATTTGTGCCATTGAATATATAGGTAGTATCTACCTTCTGCGGTTCTCCTCCGGTTGTTGGTTCGACCAGCTTTTCCAGCTTGAACTCAACACCACCCAAGGGCACATCTTCGCCATTTTTGCCTTTTTCCGCGTCCTTCTTGATGATATCCAGTACAAACTTCGGGTTCTGCAGCGTGTTGGTCAGCTCAATCTTGCCGCTGCCGCCGGTGATGGTTCCATCGGGGGCTTTGGCTAGCGTTGTAGTTGCGCCGGTTTCGCTGTTCGTTTCGCTGTTTGCTGTGGCTGTATTGCCTGTTGAGCTGCCCGCGCTGTCCTTTTCGCTGTTTGGTGTTGCTTTAGCCGTTACAACATACGTATTGCCCTTAATCGTAATGGTTTTGCCTGGTGCTACCTGTTCAAATTGGTCATTCTCCACCGTACCTTCCACAATGCGGTACTCATAATTGGCTTGACTGCCGTCAGCATTGATTTGGTACTGATCCAAACCGCTAAAGGTATACTTCCAGCCATTATTATCATCGGGGGTAATGGTAACATAGTCCGTGCTGCCGTAGTTTACCGGTTTCCAGTCATCATCGTTTGTGCTGTTTGCCAGGCGGCGCTGGAGCTGGATGTAGATTGGTCCCGGCCGCTTCGCAGTGCTAAGATCGTCCTTACCATTTGCATCTTTCCAGAGCTTATCGAACTCAATGTTGATCAGTGTGCGCTTGGTGTTGGTAAAGATTGCGGTAAGTTCCGGATTGTTCGGATCTTTGCTCTTCTCAATCACGCCTTCCACCATGGTGTTGTTTTTGATCAGATGGGCGGATCTGCAACTATCCGGAACGGTTACGCTTTGCAGTTTGGCACCATCAACGGTGCTACCATCGGCGCTCTTGACTTCCCCGACTTCCTCGATGGTATAGCGGGTGCCAACGGGGATGCCGGTGATGGTTCCGGTGTGGTCGCCATTTTCGCCCATTTTGATTTCAACATACTTTTCGATGGGCTCTGTTGTTTCCAGACCCTCACCGCCAACATTATTAAAGGTAACTTTGAACTTGTAGGTTCCGGTCAAGTTTTCGCCGTCTGCGGCCCGCTTTTCGATTTTCAGCCCGCCGGTTTTGACGGTGTTGACGTATTTTACCTTTAGCTTTGTCAGCGAGCTTGTATCGTCCGGATTCTTATAGGAGCGGAAGACGATGGTGTCGCCTTGGGGTTTGGTTCCGGTATAGTTATTACCCGTTATATCATCATCCGTTCCCTTCTTTTCCGTTCGGCCATCATCGGGGCCATCGGCAGGGGAGCTCTGGCTATTCAGCGGCCTGGGCTTTTCGAGCGTTACTGATGTATAATCCGTACTCGTCGGACTCGTCGACTCAACCTCCCGCCCGTTCTCGCACACCGTCCATGTGGTGTCGTACAGGTTTTCGTTCAGATCCTCTTTGAGCGAAATGTAGCTGCCGCGGCGGAACTGGTCGCTGAAGGTAACGGTTTCTCCAGCTTCCAGAACAAAGCGTCCGTCCTTGTCCACCAACTGGGTGTCGCTGTCCTTGGTGGAGGTGTACTGTGCGTTTTCGGCGTTTTCCAGCTGACCGGTTGTGGCGGATTTGTAATCCGGGATTTCCTTCTGATCGGTTGTAAAGCCGGACATCGTACTTGGCACCGCTTTGGGAGTGAAGGTAAAGTTCCTGAAATAGATGTTGCGGTTATAGTTATCGCCCACGCGGATGGTTGTAACGCTGCCGCTAAAATTGTCCTGCTCTTTCATCTTGTGCAGGTCCAGCTTTACGGTGACCCATTTGCCTGTCACCACTTCGACCGAGCCATACGTTGCGCCGTTAATGCCTGTTGTGCCAAGGCTGCCTTTTTGGACGTTCTTTTCATCCAGCAGTTCCAGATACAGGTTGTTGAGGGAAAGTTCACCACCATCTTCTTGGGAAACGTAAACCTGGAACGTAAGGAAGCGCATGTTGTCTTTGATATTGATGGGTTTATTCAGCGTCAGGATGCCACGACGTTTCTCACGCGCTGCACTTTGCGTATCCATATAGCGTGCGTACCAGTGAAGGACCTGTTCGGTATTTTGCCCGGAACCTTGCTCGGGATCTGGCCATTGGTTTTGTTCCTTCTTGAAAATGTAGTCCTCGCTTCCTGGGGTTGCGGGGGCAATGTTGCTAACATCCGCATCCAAATTCACCTCTTTGGTATCGCTTGGATTCGGTTTAGCGGCATCTTTTGTTCCATAATGGGTTGCCTGGTTCTTGATGGTGAAGTTGAAGATTTTCTTGTCTGTAAAGCATTTTTGGAACTCCGGATCAACGTTTTTCAGAACGACCTGTTTTTGAACCTGCAGCTCGTTATTATCCGGGAAGTTGAACGCCACCGCCATGTTGGACTCCCACATACCGCGTTCCATATAGTACATGGTAAGGGTGTGGGTGCCGGGCTTCAACGTTGTTGTTTGCTTGCTCTTGTACTTAAAGGTGATTTTGTTACCCAGATACGTTACGGTTTTGTTTGCGTCAGGATTATAAACCGTGTTGTTGCTTGCCTTGATGTCGCTGACATACGAGGTGTAGTTGTTTCCGTTTTCGTCCGCGCCAAACTCCAGCAGGCCAGAAGCTTTACCGTGGTCACCGCCAACATCCAGTGCAAGCTTACCGTCAATGTAGACCCAGACGTCATCATCGCCGGAGAAGAAGAACTTGATGGGGACGCTGTTGCCTTTATTATCTTTTACTGTACCATCGCTTGTCAGGGTAAACTGGAATTGCAGCTTAGCACCAAAGCCATAGTTATAAGTAGAAGCCTGGTTTTCAATCGCCCCGCTGTTGAAGGGGAAGAAGCCGTAGGTATCAACCATCTTTTCTTCCCCGTTAATCTTCTTTTTTACCTGTACAGGCGTAGAGTCAGACTTCAGGTTTTTGGACTGGGATTTCTGTGCATCTTGCTTCTGTAGGAAGTAACCCCCATTATCTGGATCGTTTTTCAGATACAGTGTCGTTTTGTCACTATCGAAGTACCAGTACTTGACGCCTTTTTCGTTGGCATCGGGAGCGTCCGATTCTTTAAAGACTTCATCTTGTGTAAAGGGGAAAGAAACCTCTTTGTAGACATTGCCAAGTTTTGCCTTTTTGGAGTTTTCTCCTTGCAGGAATTCTTCGTTGAAGAACGGCATAGCAAGATCGGTGGTGCCGTTCATTATAGGCTTGCCGTTTTTTAATTCAGGGCCAGCCAAGCCTTGGAAGGTTTCGTCGTACAGCTTTTCATCATTTTGCCCTAAACCCTTGCCGTTTCTATCGCTTGTCGAGTTGTTGACGGCCATAAACAGGTTTTTATCTTTCTTATAGCCGTACAAATTCAGCGTATCGGCAATCTCATTAAAGCGAATTCCCCAGTCTTTGCCGTCCGCACCCACTGCTTCAGGCTGGAACTGGCCTGTGTACATAGGATAAGGAACAGTACCACTGTTGCTGTAATAATCGCTCAGCGCCTGATCAAATTCACGGAAGGTTACCCAGGTGCGGTGACTTGCACCAGTAAATGTACCGTATTTATCACGGTTCTTGCCGTTCAGTTCGTAATCTGTATAATAGTCATACAGCGTACTGGTAACATACTTTGTGTCTGGTTCTTCCGTAAATTCAGCGGTGTCATCAATATCTACTACTTTAGTCTTTTTCCACTTTTCGGCATCACGCGGGGTATCTTTTGGAGCCCAGTAGCCGCCGCGTGGGCCACTGTGATATATTGTATCGTCATTCGTATCCGCATAGAAGCACTGTTCCTTATCCTTATAATCTAAAGGGATGTCTACCCAATCTGTATTGTTGCCGCAGTCTGAAAGGTTATCATCGTTACTCAACGGATACGAAGAGAATGCAATTTTGGTATAGCCATCCGGCACATCTGCTGCATAGTAATCTGTGCTCCCAATCCGGCTCATTGTGCCGTTTATGATTTCGTTGCCATTTTCTCCTTTTAAGCAGTAGTAAACCTTATTTTCCGTACTTTGATCGGCTTTGAGGGCTTTGGGGATTGAATAGTCGCCGTCAGTATCATAAGTACCTGTTGTTGGCAGCTTTGAGAAAGTAGCATCGTAATAGATACGGACAGACTTTTCTATACCCCATCTTTCTTTGTCTTCGCCAGTATAGATAAAGCAGTTACTTGTATTACTGTATGTAAAGGATTCTTTATCATCACCACTAACACCACTAACATCTTCACCATAGAAGTTATAGATTTTGCTGGATTTTGGGGGATTGTCCTCACCCCATGTAAACTGAACATAAGAGCAAAGCTCGTTAGGAATTTTAAAGGTTGCTGTGGAATTAGGAGCAATAATACCAGAATCCGCCCCAGCACTATTTAAGTCTATTGGGCCAGCGACCTGGGTAAGCTTTCCTTCATTCGGTTCATAAAAGCAGGCTTGGACGCTCGTTAGTGTTTCACTGGTTTTATTTTCAAAGGACATCTCTTTGCCAGCGAAATGATTATGGCCAACCGTATAGGTAGACCACTGCCCGTGCCCGTCCTTTGCATCTGCATCATAGTAGTCGCCGCCGATATAATCTTTATCATCTGGATCGAACGTCCTCCACCACGTACGTGGATTTGCATCTACATCAGCAATTACCACTTCACCTACAGGCGTATCCCCTTTATATCCGTGAAATTCTAGTCCATTCAATCCTCCATGTGGATAGTGTTTTTCCTTATTCAGGTCCGCAGAATAAATTTTTCTTCCGTCTCCCGTTTTGCCGTCTTCCTGCATTTCAAGCGTATACGGATCCTTGGTAGTGTCATTTGTAGCTACTGCATAAATTATAACGCGTGTACAATCACTCCAGCCACTAGGCACTGCAAAATAGAGCTTGTAAGTAGCCGGCACTCCCGTCGCACTAACTGCCTGCACGTTATCCACGCTTTTTGCGGCGTACATCTTCTGCGGCTGTTCGGTCGGTTCCGGGGTGGCGGTGGGGGTCACGGTCGGCACAGGGGTGGCCGTTGCAGTGGCTGTCGGTTCCGGGGTCAGGGTGGGTTCTGCCGTGGGCTCCGGCGTTTCGGTCGGGGCGGGCTGCTCCGGCTCGGCGCTTTGTTCCGGTTCCGGGGTGGCGGCTTCCGGCACCGGGGTGGCGGCGTTCTGCTCCGGCAGAGCGGTATCCTCCCCGGAGGCCGTTCCCGGCTTATCCTCCAGCAGCTCTACTTTGTCAGGTGCGTCGGGCAGAAGGTCCACCTCGGCGTATACAGGCAGGGCCATTGCCATAACCAGGCAAGCGGTGATAAGCAGCGCTGTCAGCCGGCGCGCCCAACCTGTTGTGTTGTTTCCTTTTCTATTCAATCTGCTCACCCGCCTTTCGCGCTGGCTTGATGGAAGCACATTGTTCCACGGGAGATCCCTGTGAAACAGTAAAAGAAGCCAGCTTCTTTTACTTGCGCAACCGTTGCCATGTTGTTTTCAAAAAAAAACCGCATCGAGTCTTCTCATTGCGCATTTACTTTTTATTTTCTTAATATAGCACCTTTACACCAGAAAGACAATACAATCCACGCAAATTCCTGTTTTTCAGCACTTTTACTGATTGCGCTTTCCTCCAATTATATAATGTGTTCAAAGCCTTTGTATAATTTACTCCTGATTTTCTTTTTGGTAGCGGTCACTTTTATATACTTTGACCGCGCGTTTATGATCCTCTGCGCACACAGAGCGCAACTTTGCGGCAAAATTCGCCTTTTTTGTTGCATTTTCCTGTTTTTGCGCAATTATTTGTTTCGCATGCGCCTGTTTGCGGCGGGGCCTGGCGGCTGGGTGGGCGCCTTGTGGGAGGGATGGCAGGTTTGCGGCGCACGGTTCCCGTTTTTTTGCGGCGCGATGGGTACACCGCGCCCCTGCAAACGGTTTGCGGTGTTTGCGGCGGCGGGTGCGGGTTTGGTGGATTGCACGCCCGCCAACGGGACGCCGTTCTCCCTTTACAACGGGGTGCGGGTTTGCTGCAGATATGCCATTCGCTTTTTTGTCCCCCCTGCCCTGCCCCTGATTCCCGGTTCCCCCTTGCCGATCTCTATCTGCGCCAGCTCCTGAGGTGCATCTGAGAGCAACGAAAATAGCGGATCTTTCGCAAGCACAGAATCCGGCTGCGTTTGCGAAATATCCGTCATTTTCTTTGTTTTCAGATACACCTCCAGCTCCCAGCTTTCAATCTATCCTGTGTAAACTGCAACCCCTCACGCGCCATTCTGTGCGGCACTTACCTTATTATAAAAGGGGTGCTACCCTGTGTAAATTTGCAACTGATCTATTTGAAGCAGCTGTGAGCTGTTGCAATTTTGCACAGGGTATTGCCCGCATTCTGTGCCGAACATTCCCGAAACGTGTTGGAAAAACGCACAGGATTGCCTTGTTTCCCTATGCCGCTTACCGTTGGAAAAACGCACAGGTTACCCCCGGAACAGTTGCATTTTACACAGGGTATTCCCGCTCCCCTGCCCCGCCGTGACCCGCGTACCTGTTGGAAAACCACACAGGATAGGCCCGTTCCCCCCTGTTGCAATTTACACAGGTTTGGCTGTTTTTGGCTTATTTGCAACTTTACGCAGGTTGCTTTCCGCACAGGAAAATGGTGGTGGAATGCACAGGCTGCAGTTGGTTGAACACACAGGTTTGCGTTGTTAAATTACACAGGCTCTACCTATTACTAATATAGAACTAAACATCTAAGCCATAATAACAACCAGAGGTAAGCCGTGAGATGGGGGAGAACGGGAAAAAATTGGTGTTGCCATTCCATCAGGTTACAGAACTCTGAAGCAGCAGGACAGAAAGTACAATAAAACCCTGTGTAACCTGTACCCGGGCGGCAACCCCCACAGGATGTATGGCAAACCACAACGCGGGTGTTGCATTTTGCACAGGGTAATGGCGGTGAAACCCTGTGTAAATTTGCAATTCTTGTGCTGGACAACAGGATGTGCTATAATGTTTAGCATGATGTGCGTGACCACCCGGGATACAGCAACCGATATAGGAGGCCCCTGCTTATGGCGGCAAGTAAACAGAAAAAAGATGATCCGTTTGTCGTTACGTTTGAAGAACGCGGGGACCAGACCATCGTTCGCAAATCCAATGACCTTGTACAGATGACGCGCAACAACCTGACGCTGAGCCAGCAGCGCCTGATGCTGCATATTTTTTCGATGATTAAGCCGGAGGATACGGACCTGCCCTCTTATGAGCTGAGCATTTATGATTTTATCAAGATGACCGGCATGGACCCGCACAGCGGGGCGCTGTACAAGCAGGTGCGCAAAAATATTGAGGAGCTGGCCAACGCGCCCATCCAGTGGATCAAGAATAACGGAACTTCCACGGTGGAAACATTCCGCTGGATCGATAAAGTGCGCATTGATGAGGGCCGCGCGCGCATGACCATCACGCTGGATCCGGTGCTGAAACCGCACCTGGTGCAGCTGAAAACCCTGTATACCACCATGGATGTGACCTACACCATGCTGATGCGGTCCACCTATTCCATCCGCATTTACGAGCTGTGCAAGAGCTACCAGAGCCTGTACCTGAAAAAGAAAGCGGCCGGGGAACCGCTGGTATGGAACCTGAGCATGCTGTATGAACAGCTTTCGTATACGGCCAACCGATGGTCGGATTTCCGCCGCCTGGCACTGGAAAAGGCAAAGGCGGAAATTAACGAAAAGACGGATATTATTTTTAATTACGATGTGTACGAAAAAAAGGGGCAGAAGGTTCTTTCGCTGGTGGTAACGATTGACCCGGTGGATGATGCCGCCGCACAGGCCAACCTGGACAGCATCAACAGCACAGTGCGCAAAAAGAGCAAAAAGAAGGGCCGCCCCACCGTGGCGATTGAGGATTCGCTGCTGGATGACCCCAGCGTGATTACCTTTGATTATGTTTCGGCACCGGAAACAACGATCCCCTATTCCTTTGGACGCCACCGCACCGAGCTGCGGGAGGAAATTGTTGTGAAAGCGCGCATGGATCAGCTGCGCGCGGAGATTACGCCCGAAGAGCTGCACGCGGTGGAAGTGATCATTGATGTGTTGGCAGATGCCTGCTGCACCATCCAGGCAGGCGATGGCGAGCAGGACGGCGGCAACAAAACGGTGTTTGGAAAGATGAATGCCATCATCCTGGATTGCGGCGGGCTGACCAGTTGGCTGGCCGGTGTGGCACCCCGTTATGCACAGGAGATCATTCCCCGGTCGCAGACGATGCGCAGCCCGGCGCGGTACCTGAACAAGGTGCTGCGCGAGGATATGGATAACTATCGCATTTATATTTTCCGCAAGGCAAAGCCGGCAGCAGAACCCAAAGAGGAGCTGTTGGAAGCGGAGTACCATGTGATGGACGAGCCGGTGCAGCAAACGCTGCCGGAGCCTGAGCCGCCCAAGGTAGAGCTGATTCCCGAAACGATTGTAAAACGGCAGGATATGCGAAAAGAGTTTGCAAAGTTTGTGGATGATGGATACCTGGAAAAGACGTTGACGAGCGGCCAGCGCGGCGCTTACCACGAAATTTACCGCCACCTGGCAGCGCGGTGCGTGCCATCGCCTTCCAGCCTGCGCAATGGGCTGAAAGACGAAATGCGGCTGCATTACCTGGCCTGCATGAATGAAGTGATTGAAAAGTATGGCAGCCTGACCCCGTTGATGGAAGCTATGGCGCATGAACTGGACTTTGATGTGTTCTGGGCAAAGGCCGCCAAGGACCCCAACGTGAATAACCCGATGGGGCTGTTCTACCACATTATTGAAGAACGCGCGCTGAACCCGATCGGCACCATAATGAACGACCAGGCACAACGGCAGAAGGTTGCCGTCAAGGAAAAAGGTGAAAAAGATAAGTGGCACAACGAAAGCTGGATGGATGCTTTTGAGGAAGATATCCCGGATGACAGCGAAGAGTAATTGAGATGAAGCGGAGCGGAACATCCGGGAGCGCTATTATAATAAGGTAAGCAGCGGCTGGCAGATTGCTGGCCGCTGCTTTTTTGTTGGGGTGCAGCTGAGAAATGGAAATATCCGGCGTTTTTTGATTTCAGATAGACCTTGGGCAACACCGCACAATTCCCGCCTTGCGGCTTAAGCACCGCTCCGGCAGCT
>ERZ1027066.734-NODE-734-length-16269-cov-7.790675_pt1 | contig 16269 bp, 14 predicted proteins | sample MGYA00519282_ERZ1027066 | MGnify/ENA primary metagenome ERZ1027066 (study PRJEB26926, sample SAMN06164494) | human gut metagenome | biome: ENVO:00009003; feature: ENVO:2100002; material: ENVO:00002003 | host: Homo sapiens | place: USA | collected 2012 ... | reverse complement strand
CGGCAGCGTCAGATGTGTATAAGAGACAGTATCAGTTCTGTTTATTGTTGTCAACTACTAATTCATATAACTTTTAAAATAAAAAAATATACATTTTGCACAAGCCACTTCATTCGGAAACGTTTCCATGTTCGTTATATTTTGCGCACCCGTTTGCGTTGCACACTATATATGGTAATATTTGTTAATCATCTGCAATCCCATATGTGAGATTTTCATGTTTCATTTCCTTTTCCAGCCATTATTACACTCATTTAGGCCGTTTTTCATTACTTTCCTCTTTGTTACACCATAGAATATTGCTATAACAGCAATATTCTATGGTGTATTTTCATGCCCGTTGCGCATCATTTTTTTGCGCATATTGCGCATATTCTGGCTCTTTTCACATAAAAACAGGGCGTCAGCCAAACACTGACGCCCCTCTGGGAAGGATATATAACTATGAATTACTTCGTTGACTCTTTTAATCTGAGTTCATAACCCAGATGTGTCTTCTTCTTAACTTCGTTGCCCTCTATAAAATCCACCAGCAGTTTACATGCCACCATTCCAAGCTCACGCGGATCAAACTGGAGCGATGTGATCGCAGGCTGGTAATTGTTCAGAAGTGAGCTGTTGTAGAATGACGCAACTCTCACATCAGTTGGCACCTTTATGCCCTTCTTATCCAGTATATTAAGTACATTCTGGCATATTCCATCATCCATACACAGTATGCATTCTGCTTTCTGCTTCATTATCTCTTCAATGGCATGTTCACATAATACGGAATTATCTATATCAAAGTATACCAGGCTGTTATCTACCGGTACCTCCATATCCTCCATCGCATCAAGATATCCTCTATACCTGTTGAGGGTTACCACATGATTCTTATTGCCACCCATGAGGGCTACCTTAGTCATTCCTTTGGCAAGCAGTATAGATGTAAGCTCACGGCATGCACTTCTGTGATCATGATCAACCTGGACAACATTGTCATCATCCATACTTCCAACCACAACAAATGGTATCTTTTTTTCCTTGAGATATTCTGCCGGGGCATCATTCACAAGAGTTCTTCCAAGTACAACCCCATCCACCTTATGATTCTCAACAATTCTCTCCAACTGGCTCATATCATCTGGTGACACTGTACACACAAGCACATCATAATCCACTGGCGCAGCCATCTCCAGCAATCCCATCAGGCACTTCTGAAAGAACGGCAGATCCACCACGCTGTAGTCGCTCGGCATGACCCATCCTATATTATAGGATTTTGACTGTGCCAGCCCCTTCGCTATAACGCTTGGCTTATAATTATGCTCCTCTATATACTCGAGAACTCTCCGCCTTGTCTCGGCACCGATCCTTCCCTTTCCGGAAATCGCTCTCGATACTGTAGTCTTAGATATATTTAACGCCTCAGCCACATCAGAAATGGTCATCTTCTGGCCTGACTCTTTTGTCTCCATGTTCAAGTCTCCTTTTGTTCAGCACATATCACCGCATTTGCGCAACGCTCCATGCGCAATCGGTTGCCCTTGATATTATCATAGCTTTTTTTGTGCACAAGTCAAGATTTTTTTGATTTTTACCATGTCAAGTTGGATATTTTGTCAAAAAGAACAAAGATATTTTTTTTATTTGTGCAATTATATCTTACTTTGATGCCCACAGATCCCTGAGAGCCTGCTGCAAATAAGAGAAATCCACAGATGGCACATCCGGATTCAGTCTGCCCTCTTTCCTGCACACATCATATAATCTTATTCCAAGAGATGCCACATCCCGTCTGTCCTCCGCAGGCAGACTTGCATACAGCATGTCAAATTCAACCAGAGCTTTAAGGTCACCTGACCAACCCGATGCAAGCCAGGCTATATCAGCCGTCTTGTCATCTCCAAGTGCTTTAACGCTCTCAACCAGTTGACTATATTTACTGTTGACAGTTCCATTCTTCATACCCTGCCAGTGAAAAAGTGCAGTCTCAGACACACCGAGAACACTAGCTATAGCCGGAATGTGCCGCGCTGTCGGAAGCCTCTCCTCATTCTCCCACTTGTAATATATCCCTTCTGTTATCTTATGATTCTCCGGCAGGAGCTCATTTATCTCCGCAACCATATACTTTACCGTATACTTCGAAGATCTGCTGTTTTTGCGGATATCCCGCATATTGAAGCCTATCGTATCTACCATTTCTGTAGAATCCGACGCCCCCTTTTTTGTTCTCCTTCTATTCATCTCTCTCCTCCATTGTATACATTTATACATATTGTACAATTTTGTATCCATAAATATCCTACCACTTATCGCGTTAAAGTGCTACATTTTTATCCATACAAAAACAAAGGAGATCATTATGACAGACTTAAACAATGCCGAAACACAAACCGATGCCCCCTGTTCCGCCATCAATTATTGTAACCTCAACGGATACGAACTCACCGCAGAAGAGAAGATAATCTTTCTTAGTTCCTATGTATCCCGCATTGACAACGAGACAGTGTATCAGCCCGCAACCAGGGAATTTGTCCAGAATTTCAATGTAGATGCCGCCATCAGCATAATAAACAATTATGCCACAGCAGACTCATTTTTCAGAAGAATGACAGGTTCATTTCCGTATATCAAAAACTCGCAGCGTTTTTCATCCCCGGATATATATTTTCTTCTATTGGAGTTAAAACTGTACATCAACGAGAGACGGCGCGTAATAGCAAAAAATAATTCAGCGGACACGCTCTCTATCATTGAACAATACAAAAACCGTTACTCGTTCAACCAGTCAGCCACCCAGAAAATGGAAGCCCTGCACAGCATAAAAGGTTTCGCACATCCATCTTTCTTTGTGCCGGAAACCGTACTGTACATAAACGAAAACTCTATCCTGTACGTACACTCAGCTTTGCGCTATATCGATATGCTTCTCGAATACATGCAGCGGAATGACAATTCTATAGATTATGAAATTTATTCTTTTTTTCAGAACTTCAAATCCATGTTATTCAACAACGAGCACGACACAACGCCAACATATATAATCGAACAGTCAAGAGATTATATCTATAGCATTCTCGGAAATAGCAAAAGAAAATCTAAGATGACTGACATATGCAAATACGCAGCCTTCGTGGAAAGTCTCACAGAACTCGGTAACGCCATAAGCGCATCCAATATGAAACTCTAAATCCCCCCTGTTTTTCAGAACATAAAAACAGCCCGTCGCTTATGCGACAGGCTGTTAAGAAGGGGGGAGTGGAGGATTCCTATGTTTTGGGGTTTGGGGTTATGGGGTTACATTACATCGTATAAAGGGATTTCTACGAATTTCGTGCTAAGGGAACCCTCCGTCTATCAAAATATAAGTGATTGTCTTTTTTATAACCAGAAGGCTTGTTGATCACAACTCATCTCCTTGTTATGCCCATATACTATCAAAACACTTTGAAATTGTAAATACGCAAAAATTTATAAAACGAAGGCTTTTTTTTGTGGTAATTTATCAACAGTTGCGCATTTCAATAGTTTTTAGAAGATTTTTGAATGCAAAATGATTGTTTTTTTCACGTTTGAACGGTTTATTGTTCATTATGATCACTTTTCGCAACAATAAATTTCAGATTATCGTGCAAAGCTGTCAAATTCGTTTGACTGTTGGCGAAGATCGGAGTGTTGTAATATAATAGTAAGAAGTCAATGATCTCGGAGGACATGCTATGAATGAAAACGATATTCTAAAGGGGCGGTTAAAGGATCTGGCAAATGCCGCCTTCCGCCAGAACAGATATACATATACTAATTTTCTGAGTGCTGCAGACATGGAAGTATTTTACAGTAATCTTGAACAGTTGTCATTTGCAGGATATACCATCTTTGGAGGCAGGGAATCCTGCGACCGCGTTATGATCGCCTTTGGAAATGAAGCCGACTGCGGCTACGCACCGGCTTTTCCCATCTGCACCATGAAGGTCTCCGCTGTTTCGGACAAATTCTCAGACGATCTGAACCACAGGGATTTCCTTGGGGCACTTATGAATCTTGGCATTGAGAGGGAGATGGTGGGCGATATACTGGTCACCGAATCCACTCATTCTGGCAAGCACAACAATGCCTATATATTCTGTGTGGACACTGTTGCCGATTATATCGCAGAAAATCTGACAAAGATAAGGCACACAAATGTAAAATGTACTTTTTGCAGCACCCAGGATACTGATGAGATACAGATAAAAAAGGAACCTCTGCACATAATCGCGGCATCTGCAAGAGCGGACGCAGTGACCGCCACAATAACAGGCCTTTCAAGAAGCAGCACATCCCTGTTGTTCAGGGAAAAGAAATTTTCACTAAACAACAGGTTGTACGAAAACAGCAGCTACCAGTTAAAACCGGGCGACGTATTTTCAATACGTGGATATGGCAAATATGAATTTGTCGAGACAGGCAGCGCAACCCGGAAGGGCAGACTGAACATAGAATTACTCAGATATATTTGATCTTCTAACAACTAGCAATTGATCAGTTCACTGTAGTATCTTTTCACATCAGCGCGTCTTGTTGCGCTGATGTGTATACTTTTACCATTTGTCAGTATCATTTCATGAGCCGTGCATCTGCTCACATGATCCGGATTTACAAGATAGGATTCATGTGGTCTGATAAATCCCCCGTAGCCCACCTTCATGCGCTTTTCCATCTCGCCAATACTTCCATAAAAAACATATTTTTGTTCCGTTGTGACCAGATTTATGCGACGCAGTTCGCTTTCAAAATACATTATGCTCCGGGTATCTACACTGTATCTCACCCTTCCGGATACAAATGTGAATCTTCTCTCATCCCGGCTCCCCTCAACCGCCATCGTCATCACCTTTTTGAAATTTGCCGCATTAACAGGTTCATACAGAATATAACACGGTTGGATATCATACAATCTCCGGTTTATTCCTGCTGCTATCATCACGAGACTACCTACCCTGCGGTCTTTTTTCAAGACATCGGCCACATCCCAGGAACGATACACCACCACTACATCGTAAATTCCTTCAAGATCCATGTCGACCATGATCGCATGCACATTGTCATAATATCTCACAGCGCACACACATCCCGCATCTCTCTGCCATATACCCATGTACTCCTGCAACAACGGGCTCATTACTTTCTCCTCACTGTACACAGCAATCTTCAGCATATCTCCCTCCAAAGCTGCAGAAGCTTCCGCTCCTGTTCATCCCGGATAACGATTTCCTCCCTCGGAGTCACATCCTCCTCCATCACATCGATATCCCATATGAAATAATCACATGTGCGGTTAAGCACCCTCGACAACAGCACCAGCCGCTTCAGGCTCGGCAGACTTCCGCCATTTTCAAGACGGCTTATATATTTGCCATCTGCATAGATAAGATACCCCAGCTCCTTCTGTGTGAGGTTCATAGACTTGCGGGCATCCTTTATTCTCTGCCCAATAATAACACTGTTCAATTTTTTCTCCTCCCTATCCGTCCCCGCGGACAACAATATTACTTTACAATAAAATCGCAAAATAAAAAACCGCATCCCATGCGGACTTTCCACATAAGATGCGATTTTTAGTACACTTATTTACTAAATATTTCGAAAAACTTTATTTTTATTCTTATTTTGTAATTCCAAGCTTTATTGCCTCGTCAGCTACAGCCTTGGCAACCACCTTAGCAACTCTCTCGTCAAATGCTCCAGGAATGATGTAATCCTCCTTGAGCTCATCATCTGTTACAATGGATGCGATAGCCTTGGCTGCTGCCATCTTCATCTCTTCAGTTATGCCTGTTGCCTTGGCGTCCAAGGCACCTCTGAATATTCCCGGGAATACTAGAACGTTATTAATCTGGTTTGGATAATCCGAACGGCCCGTCGCCATTACTCTTACTCCGCCCTTTGCCGCTTCCTCAGGCATGATCTCAGGTGTAGGGTTTGCCATGGCAAATACTATAGGATCTGCTGCCATAGATGCAACCATCTCTGCTGTCACGATATTTGGAGCTGAAACTCCGACAAATACATCCTTACCCTTCATTATCTCGGCAAGAGAACCTGTCTGTCTGTCCTTGTTTGTAATCTCTGCCATCTCTGCCTGTGCCGGATTCATCCAGTCCTGTCCAGGACACAGAGCACCCTGCCTGTCCACAAGAACCACATTGCCTATACCGAGCTGAAGCAGAAGCTTACATATTGATATACCTGCAGAACCCGCTCCGTTGATAACCACATTTGCCTCGTCAAACGGCTTGCCGACAAGCTTTAACGCATTGATGAGTCCTGCTGACACAACGATAGCTGTACCATGCTGATCGTCATGGAATACAGGAATGTCAAGTTCTTCCTTAAGTCTTTTCTCTATCTCGAAGCATCTTGGAGCTGATATATCCTCCAGATTGATTCCGCCAAATACAGGTGCAATGCGCTTTACTGTCTCAACAATCTCATCCACATCCTTTGTGTCAAGGCAGATAGGGAATGCGTCAACTCCGCCGAACTCCTTGAAGAGTATGGACTTTCCTTCCATTACAGGTATAGCTGCCTCAGGTCCTATATCTCCCAGGCCGAGAACCGCTGTTCCGTCTGATACCACGGCAACCATGTTGCCCTTGCATGTATATTTGTATACGTCAGCCTTATTGTCACGGATCTTTCTGCAAGGCTCTGCAACGCCCGGTGTGTAAGCTGTGCTCAGATCGTCTCTGTTCTTCACTGCTACCTTGGACACTACCTCTACCTTACCCTTGTGCTCCTCATGCATCTTAAGACTTAAACTATTGTAATCCATGTCTGTTCCTTTCTGCGCACCCGCGCATCCTGTATTTTATCTACTGTATATATAACAGCGCCTCTCCTATATAGCGCTGCTCCGGAATCCCTGTTTTCCCCGGCAACACCGCTTATTCCATAATAACCTTGACTCACATTTTAGTCAACGATATGTGCCAGCATATGTACTCTGTTGAATGGGAACGAGAAGTAATATCCATCTGCAAAATCCGAAGTGTACTCAAGTATATCTCTGGCGATCTGTATGCCGCACTCCTCGCCTTCCTGCCTTGTGGCATTTTCACTGTATCTCTCTATGATCTTGTCCGGGATCTCTATGCCCGCCATCTCATTTTTCATGAACAAGGCATTTCGCCTGCTGACAAGCGGCATGATTCCCACAAGTATTGTCGCGCCGGTCTCAGCCTTCATGTCTCTTAGGATCTGTGCCTGCTCTCTGGAGAACACCGGCTGTGTCAGAAAGAATTCAGCCCCGGCTTCCATCTTTCTTTTTATTCTGTCTATCTCAAACTTTGTGTTAAGTCTGTTCTGGTTAATCGCTCCGCCGTAGGTGATCTTATCCCCGCTGAACACCTCTTCGTTCATAGACTGCAGCAGCTTCATCATTCCGACTGAATCAAAGTTGAACACGCTCCTGGTCGTCTGTCTGAACATGACCGGAACCGGATCACCTGTTATGACAAGGAAATCCTTTATGCCATTAAGCTGTGCACCGAGCACGCTTCCCCTTATGGCTATGGCATTCTTATCACGGCAGCACAGATGCGGCATGACCCTAAGTCCTGTCTCCTTGTGCACTTTCTCCGCCATGAGTATGGAATTCGCTCTGGTTCTTCCCGATGGCGAATCAGGGAATGTCACCACATCCACATGTGACTGCTTAAGTATATGGGCTGCATCAAGCAGCTTCTGATCGTTGACATCCACCGGAGGTGCCAGCTCCACAGCAATCAGCTTGTGCTTGTGTCCATCGGCATTTTTTGTGGCTGCCCCGCCACGCTCCAGACGTCCTTTGAGGAAATTGTCCTTTACAGCACTGTCAGCCTGTACCTTTTCCACATGAACCTTAGCAGCCTTTGCAATATCTCCGGTTTTCACCCGCTCCATGATCTGATGTATGTATTCAGGATTTGTTCCGCAGCATCCTCCTATGATATCTGCACCAAGCGCCGCTATGTCCTGGATCTTATCTATGAATCCCTCTTTGTTGTCATTGAACACCAGTCTGCTCTGTGTAAACTTCGGGTATCCCGCATTCGGCATTACTGATACAGGCTTTCCGCAGTCTATATCCAGCTTTTTCAGAAGCTGAAGCATATGGTACGGACCAACTCCGCAGTTGAATCCAACACAGTCCACGTCCTGATTTCCTGCCACCTGGGAGAGCAATGCCCTTGCCGAAAATCCACAGTTGCTGTACCCAAACTGGTTCACGCAGAACGACACCATGACCGGCGTGTTCTTTCTTGCCTTCAGGTGCTTCACCACAGGCTCGAGCACATTGAACTCAGGAAATGTCTCAAACCAGATGATATCCACTCCCATGTCCTGCATCGCCTCACCCAGCAGCTTGTACTGTGACACCCTTTCATTCAGTGTGAGACCGGCATCCGCAGGTATTGGGCCTATATCTCCGGCAATGTATACCTTTTTGTGATCCGTTCCAGCTTCGCCGTCCGCAGCCTGCTTCGCAAGCTTTACCGCCGCACGCACATTTGAAATGACATAATCCGTGTCAGCATCAAGGCTCGCTGTATTTGCCGCAAATGTATTTGTCCTTATAAGCCCGGCTCCCGCCTTCACATACTCTTTATGGATCTCAAGCACCCGCTCCGGGTGGCGCATGTTTGCAAGTTCAGGGGCCACAGTCCCCTGCTCTCCATACATTCCCACATAACATGTTCCAAATGCTCCATCCGCGACAAGTAATTTATCCTTTAAGCTTTCAAGTATATTCATCTAACAACTCCATCCTAATATTATTTTTCACCTGCGTCTATATCCGTACGATTATACAGTACTTTTTGAGCAGATGTATCTATTTCTGCGCTAAGTGCGCATTTATCTTTAGCACTTTACCATATTAAACTGTCCTATATAGAATAATATAGGAATTGCGATTAGTCAAATTTACGCTAAAAAATTGCCAGGTTCAAAAAATCTATTTGAACCTGACAATTTTATAATATCTGATCACTGGAGCAGCGTGTACTGCTCCAGATTCCACACGTCTGTCACAAGACCATCATAAAATTCAGGCTCATGACATACCAGAAGTATAGACCCCTTATACTCGGAAAGAGCACGCTTCAATTCATCCTTGGCATCAACGTCAAGATGGTTTGTCGGCTCGTCAAGCAGAAGCACATTTGTATCAGTGTTGATTAACTTGCAAAGTCTCACCTTCGCCTGCTCGCCACCCGAGAGGACCTTCACCTTGCTCTCGATATGCTTGGTGGTAAGTCCGCATTTGGCAAGAGCCGCACGTACCTCATACTGGGTATATCCCGGGAATTCCTTCCAGATTTCCTGCAGGCATGTATTCTCACTCGGCTTGACCTCCTGCTCAAAGTATCCAATGTGCAGATAGTCGCCAAGCTGCGCCTTGCCGGATATAGCCGGGATAAGTCCAAGCACACTCTTCAGGAATGTCGTCTTTCCTATACCATTCGTTCCTGTGATGGCTATCTTGTCACCGCGCTCCATGCGGAGATTCATCGGTTTGGAAAGCGGCTTGTCCTTGCTGTAACCTATCACCAGATCATCAGTCTCGAATATGACCTTACCAGAGGTTCTCGCTTCCTTGAAGTTGAACTCAGGCTTCGGTTTCTCACGCTCAAGCTGAATGACATCCATCTTGTCAAGTTTCTTCTGTCTGGACATAGCCATATTTCTTGTGGCAACCCGGGCTTTATTTCTCGCCACAAAATCCTTCAGCTCAGATATCTCCTGCTGCTGCTTTCTGTACGCAGCCTCAAGCTGGGATTTCTTCACCGCATACACCTCCTGGAACTTGTCATAATCGCCGACATATCTGCCCAGCTGACAATTCTCCATATGGTATATGATATTTACAACTGAATTCAGGAACGGAATGTCATGGGATATAAGAATAAACGCATTCTCGTATTCCTGAAGGTATCTCTTGAGCCACTCTATATGGTGTGCATCAAGATAATTTGTAGGCTCGTCGAGCAGAAGTATCTCCGGCTTTTCAAGCAGAAGCTTCGCCAGCAGAACCTTGGTTCTCTGTCCGCCCGACAGCTCAGTTACATCCTTGTCCAGTCCAAGCTGCAGCAGGTCAAATGCTCTGGCAACCTCCTCAACCTTCGAATCTATTATATAGAAGTCATGGCTGTCCAGAAGATCCTGAAGAAGTCCCATCTCCTCAAGAAGAGTGTTCATCTCATCCTCGTCAGTGACCTCCGCCAGCTTGTCACATATCTCATTTATCCTCTTCTCCATATCGAAAAGTCTGGAGAACGCATCCCTCAGCACTCCGCCTATGGTCATGCCCGGCTCAAGGACCGTGTGCTGATCCAGATATCCGACCTTCACATTCTTCGCCCAGGTCACTGTACCCTCATCCGGCATGAGACTGCCCGTCACTATATTCATGAAGGTTGATTTACCTTCACCATTTGCGCCGACAAGCCCTATATGCTCACCTGCCAGAAGTCTGAATGACACATTTTCAAATATTGCCCTGTCACCAAATCCATGGCTAAGGTTGCTTACATCTAATATCATAATCTCTCCTTTTTACTAATCCACCGGCTTTAAATACATTACAGACAGAGCCGGAAGATCAAAGCCGAAGTCACCGCATACGCCCTTGATACTCTTCACGGTGTCTTTAGTGTTTCCACCGTATTTATTCCAGTCCGTGTTCATGAGAACTTTCATGGAATTGCCCTCGCCGTATCTGAAATGATAATCCCTGTATGTATTTCCTGATAGGTTCATGACTACTACTATCTTATTTTCCTCAATAACTCTCTGGAATATATATACAACATCCTGCTCTTTGCCACAGAGTATCCAGTCAAAGCCGTGTGGGTCGTCGTCCCACCCTGACAGCGCAGGCTCTTTCAGATAGAGCTTATTCAAATCTTTTATAAATCTGTTAAATGAATCGTGGTTCGGGTATTTCAGTATATCCCAGTCCTGCTCACGCTTCTCGTCCCACTCTCTTAGCTGGGCTATCTCGTTACCCATGAAGTTAAGCTTCTTGCCCGGATGCGCATACATGTAGGCGTAGAGCGCCTTTGCATTTGGGAATTTCTCTTCATATGATCCCGCCATCTTCTGGGCTATGGTTGCCTTGCCATGTACAACCTCGTCATGCGAGAGTGGCAGCATGTATCTCTCATTATAAAAATACATCATGGAGAATGTCAGCTTGTGATACTGGTCGCCTCTGCAAAACGGCAGAGTTCTGAAGAAATTCAATGTGTCATTCATCCAACCCATATCCCATTTGTAGTCAAATCCCAGTCCGCCGTATCCGACTTCCTTGGTGGTTCCCTTGTAGTCCGTGGAATCCTCGGCGCAGAGAATACATGACGGGTGTCTGTCCTTAAGTCCCTGGTTAAGCCCCTTTATAAACTCAACCGCCCTGTCATTTACACCTCTAGACTCGTCGCCCATCCAGTAGATTATCCTGCTGATGGCATCCATTCTTAGGCCATCAAAATGATACTCTGTGAGCCAGTAATTCGCCGCACTCTTGAGAAATGTCTGAACTTCTCCCTTGGAATGGATGAAATTCTTACTACCCCACTCGCTGTAGCCCACATCATCGGTCGGATGCTCATACAGATTGGTTCCGTCATACTTTGCAAGTCCATATCCATCCAGTGCAAAATGCACAGGCACATAGTCCATGATGGCGCCTATGCCGTTCTTGTGAAGCGTGTCGATGAGGAACTTCAGGTCATCCGCCGTTCCGTATCTAGCCGTCGGACTGAAGAATCCGGTATTCTGGTAGCCCCATGACTCATCACATGGATGCTCCGAAAGTGGCATAAACTCCACATAATTGTAGCCCTGCTCTTTCAGATATTCCACAAGCATCGGTGCTATCTCTCTGTATGTATACCAACCCTCAGCAACTCGGTCAGTCTCAATGACTTCTTCCGGTGTCAGCTGTTTTCCATTCTCATCATACACCGGTTTGCAGTGCCATGACCCCATATGCATCTCATACACATTGAGCGGACCACCCTTGCACTCATTCCGTATCCTCATCCATCTTGCATCGCCAAATGTATACTCATCCATATCTCTTATTATAGATGCAAATGCCGGTCTCAGCTCCATGCCGAATCCATACGGATCACAGTGATCCACACAATATCCATCTCTCTGGTATATCTTATATTTATACATCTGTCCGGCCTTTGCCCCCGGCACAAAACACTTGAAAAAGCTGCCATCGTAACACCTCTCCATGGCAGTCTCTCCCCATGAATTGAACTCACCTGTAACCGTCACCGACTCCGCATTCGGTGCATACGTCACAAAGTCCACTCCTGTCACTGCTTTCCTCCTGCTCTTGCCCACGTTCTCCTTCACAACGTGTGCGCCGAGCTCATTGTAGGCATCAAAGCACCTTCCCGAATAAAACTCATACAAATCCATAACTTTTCCTCCATACAAAGTTAGTATTCAAGTTCCATCATCCAAGCCCTCTCAGTCATTTCTTGACTGTAGTAAATTACCTTCAGTATACCGTTGCACATCCGCTATATGAATATTCGTTTTTTGATAAAAGTAAAATAATTTACTCCAGACAATTATTGACAATTAGATTTAATATGTATATACGTTTTTTTGACTATATCTTTCTTTTGTTGTATTCTATATTATAATGCATAGAGCGTCATCAGGGCGCTTACAGCCATTTATAATCATTACCCGCGTACAGCTTTTGTATGATCAGAAAGGAGCTTTTATGGACAGAAGGATTCAGCGTACACGCAACAGCTTATTCAGCGCATTTATCGAACTGCGTGCCACCAAACCTGTGGAGAAGATCACAGTGAAGGAACTCACAGAAAAGGCCAATATCAGCAAGCAGACTTTCTATCTGCATTTTCAGGATATATATGATCTGTCGGAATACCTCGAAAATGATGCTCTTCTGTCCCTCATCGGTGACATTCCAAATCCAGAATATATGCTTACCAATCCTGCAGAAGCAAGCAGGCAGTTATGCAACGCATTTATCAACCAGGGACATTTGTTCTCCATACTCTTTCCTGATGACAATAGAAGCTACGGAGTCCTGACCAACAAGCTCGATGCCCTCATCAAGGAGAAGATATATGACGTCCGTCCCGAGTTCAGAGATGACCTTGCCAAGAATGTTGAGGTGTCAATGTTCGTACAAGGCTGTGCTTATACTTTCCTGAAATACAAAGATCAGGATGCCGCTATGGTCATAGATACCCTTGCTGGAATCATAGACAGGGCAACCAGAGCGTAAATAAATGGCATGTGAGCTTTTCAGACGACAAGCTCGCATGCCACATATTCATAATTCACTTTCTCTCTCCGGTTTATCTTAAGCTGATATCCTTTATCTATACCACCAGAATGACCTGTATCAGCATTTTCATCGGAATGTACCTCCAGCACAGCATATACAGTTTCGCCTCTGCCAGCAAGCGTCTCATATGGATACTCTGCAAGCAGCCTTCCTTTTCGCACCTTCTCACCATCACCACATGTAAGTCTTATATCTACATAGCTCTGTGTCCTCTGCCATCCGGTGTCGATCTCTGATATCAGATATATCCTGACCACGTATCCTTCCTCAGATGTACACTCTATCTGACCTTCTCCGGCTTTACTATATCCAGCCTTGCAGTCAAACGGCGCTCTGATCTCTCCCCGTGTGGCTCGAATCGCACACAAGCCGACACTCCCGTCTCCCAAGTTCTGTAGGCAATGTATATCAGATACGCGCACAACATCACCTTCAACAGGCACATACACCTTCTTAAGCACTCTTTCATAATCGATCTCAGCCTCCTGTTCAATATTATCTTTCCTGTGTCCATCTATATATCTTCCAAGCTCTCGGCATATCCTTTCCACCTGATCCTCATAGAATACCTGCACCTGCCTGCCCTTTGCCAGTATTCCCAGAGCTCCTGTGGCTTTCAGTTTTCTCCTGTCCACCAGCGCCCCGTTGTTCACCGTAACTCTAAGTCTTGTATCACTGCTCCTCAGACTGTAAATATTTGCTGTTCCTCCCAAAGCTCCAGCAATGGCAATGGCTACAGCATCACCATCGATGTAGTTATCCTCCGATGAATACTCCCTGTCCTCCCGCTCATCCTGACTATCTTCCAGACTGCCTGAGGCATTTCCCCTGACGTATTTTCTTATCCATACGGTCAGACATACCGCAGCCGCCAAACAGACAATCACCAGCACCATTGCCACCATAAACTCATTTTCAATATTATTGATCCCAGTCAAAGCAAAAAGGACATCCATATCCGCATTCAAATTTCTCATAAGAATTCCTCCTGCAAATATAATGTCCTTCTCTTAATTTTAATATTCATTTATAACTTCCGCAAACCTGTTCACATCCGCTTCCGGCAGCCTGTATATCTTCTCTATCTTGTTCTTAGTCATCTCCAGAATCTGCCTGTCAAACTGTGCACCTTTTATGTACTCAATCGTCTTGTCCGGGAACACGAAATAGCTCTCCGCCAGGCCAAAGGCTACACCGTCCTTTGCATAGTAGCCGCCATCCTGCATATGTTCAAATGCATAAAGGCATTTGTCGATATACTTGTCATTCACAAAGTAGCACTTCAGCATGATAGCCACGAACCTGAGTCTGAAGTCATCGGACATATCCTGCCAGGTTCCTACTGCGATGCCTCCCTGTCCCTCTGGAATCTCTGCCTCCTCCTTCTTTCTCCACGCAGGATTCAGCTCGGAATCTCCCATATACTTCATGATGAATTCCCACACTATCTCCGGGTACATGGATGCCGCCACAAATGTACTGCAGAACGAGTCACACACCCACCAGTTGTCTATCTTGGGAACAAATTCATCGGCATATGCAAGTATCTCCTCCAGCTTGCCCTGTGCGAATCCAAGGACAAGCCCCTGAATGACCACATCCTCCAGCGTATCATCCGGCGCATGCTTCAGATACTCCTTCCAGTTTATGTCGGCTATCTGTCTGGCTATCTCCTTCAGGTCATCCAGCCTCACACCTATTATATTGCCACAGCCCGGAAGGTTCATGGCCAGATATTTGCCAAATTCCGGATCCATGTGCTCATACAGTTCAGACCTAACCAGTCTGTTCACATCCTCAAAAGAACTGCTCTCCATCTTCCTGATCTATCCTTTCTTCTTACAGCTAAATTTCTGCTCAATGGCTAATCTTATTCTTTTTATACTGTATTTACAGGCTTTCCATTGAGAAACGCCTCTATATTGCCACCCGCTATATTGAGAAGTCTCTCCCTGACCTCCTTCGGTGCCCAGGCGATATGTGGTGTTATGATCACATTCTTTGCCGTGAGAAGCGGATTGTCCGCCGCCATAGGCTCCTGTGCTATGACATCCACCGCGGCTCCAGCTATACGTTCCTCGTTCAGGGCATCTGCCAGATCCTTCTCCACTATGCAGCCGCCTCTGGCAGTGTTTATGATGAATGTAGTCTTCTTCATCCGGCCTATCGCACTCCTGTCTATCATTCCCTCCGTCTCAGGGAACAGAGGACAGTGTATGCTTATCACATCCGACTGTGCGAACAGTTCATCCCTCTCAGCCCAGCTTATCCAATCGCCATCCGGCAGGGCTTTCCTCGTCCGGCTGTTCACCAGCACCCTCATGCCAAATGCATGTGCGATCTCAGCCACCTTCATACCTATACTGCCATAGCCTATGATACCCATAGTCTTGCCCGCAAGCTCCATGGTCGGCATCACACTGTAGGAGAAATCCTTACTTCTCACCCAGCCACCGTCCTTCACTGACGCATCATGCGCCCCGACCCTGTTTGCCAGTTCCAGAAGCAGTGCAAATGTAAACTGCGCCACAGCATCCGTACTGTATGCCGGAACATTTGTAACCACTATGCCGTGCTCATGTGCCGCCTCCACATCGACCACATTGTAGCCGGTGGCAAGCACACCTATATATCTGATGTTCGGACAGGCCTCGATCACAGCCCTGTCTATCACCGTCTTGTTCGTTGTTATGATCTCCGCATCGCCTATCCTTGAGACCACCTCTGACCTGTCGGTTCTGTCATACACCGTCAGCTCGCCATACTTGCCAATACTGTCCCAGCTAATATCGCCGGAATTCGCCGCACATCCATCCAGAACAACTATCTTCATGTCCATCACCCTGCCTTATCGTATATTGTTGTTCTATATTTTACATCAACCTGTCTCTTATACACATCTCCGAGCCCAC
>ERZ1027066.710-NODE-710-length-16626-cov-60.790357_pt1 | contig 16626 bp, 12 predicted proteins | sample MGYA00519282_ERZ1027066 | MGnify/ENA primary metagenome ERZ1027066 (study PRJEB26926, sample SAMN06164494) | human gut metagenome | biome: ENVO:00009003; feature: ENVO:2100002; material: ENVO:00002003 | host: Homo sapiens | place: USA | collected 2012 ... | reverse complement strand
GGAAGGTGAGCAGAAAACGCGGAGAAACTGCACACCTTCGGAAGGTGGAAAGAGGGGAAAATGCCACAACTAAGAAAACGAAAGAGGAGGAATGCCGCAACGGCAGTGAATCGTGGGATTCGGTGCCATTGTAGAAAGGGGACGAAAGGGCAATGCCGTTCACAGGCGCCGTGACGAGGGTTGCAGCAAAACAGGGCCTCCGCAACGGCACCGAATCCCGGGATTTGCTGCCGTTGCGGAAACAAAAGCGAAACTTTTATTATTTTTACAGACTGAATTCTTTAAGCAAGAAGAGATGATGAAAAGACACATGTTAGCAGCCGCCGCACTGCTCATCACCGCAACAGCACTGCTCGGCGGATGCACCGGGGAAAATAGCCGGAGCGGTATTGAGGTAATCGACCTGTACAGATACAAGGACGGAGGGGCGCTGACGGATGCCATGCTGGACAGTCTCGCGACAGAGACCAGGGTCATCGGGCTCATGGCTGAGGGCGACCTGACCATACCGGCCAATCCGGTGAGAATCAAGTTTGCAGGAGATATCACTGGTACTGACTGTCCGGCACGGAATACAGGCGAAGGCACAACCGAAGGCATAACCGAAGGCCGGATCTACGTTCTGGACAATCCCGGAATACGCACATTCCAGATGCTGACGTTCGACAGCGACGGAAAGCTGATAAAGAAAATCGGCGGGCCGGGACGCGGACCGGGGGAGTATTTTGTACTCACGGACTTTGCAGTGGCACCGGACGGAAGTCTGTGGATCAATGACGCCGGCATGGACAACATGCTCCACTACAGCAGCAGCCTCGAATACATCGACACCTATCCGATGCCGTACGACATAGACAACATGGAGTTTCTCGAAAACGGCGAGGTGCTGATCAATGTCTCCCAATGGGATTCCACTCAGATAGAAATCGCCGTGACCGACACCATGTTCCGCCATAACGGCCGCAGGGAACTGCTCCGCTACAGCCACAGCCCGCGGGCCGTCTACGTCTACGCATTCGGGGACGGGTCCCTGATCAGGACTCAGGACGGATATCTGCACTGTCACCCCATCGACCCGGACATCTATCTGATAGACGACGGCACAGGAGAGATTCTCCGCCACTACCGCGTGGATTTCGGCCCGGATGCACTCACTCACAATGATATAAGCAGCCTTGGAGACAATGACGACCGCTATATCGAAATCCTGTGCAGCAGCTCCTATCTGTACAAGATATTCACTGTCACAGACCGCTACATCCTCGGACAGGCTATGAGGAAAGGGGCATACCCGTATTTTCTGGCCGATCTGGACACTGAGACTGTCTACTGGAGCAGTTCAGACAGTTCAGAGGAGGGCATGAGCGGCATCCTCGACTACCGGGACGGCTGGCTGATCTCCACCTTCCTTCCGGATGAGCCGGACGCCCATTACAGACTGATACTGCGGAAGTTTCAATAAACCTGCAGACGAACCTTCCGGTCCTTGACCATGATGTAGTAATCCCCTGGCTCCAGGAAGCGGTTGCCGTCACTGTCGACGAAGCTCAGGTCCCGCGCCGGGTCGATCCCGAAGCGGAAGACGCGGGTCTCTCCCGCCGGTATCACCTGCTTCTCGAAATGCTTCAGCTCGCGGAGCGGACGGGTAATCCGGCATGCAGGGTCGGAAATGAACCAGTGCACGGTCTCGGCTCCGTCCCGCTCTCCGGTATTGGTCACGGATATCTCGGCGGTCAGGGTCTCTCCCCCGGTTACCGACTCGCGGGAAAGTTTCAGGTCCCCATATTCGAAAGACGTATAGCTCATGCCGTGTCCGAACTCATACAGGGGCGTAGACGGAATGTCCTGATACAGTCCCTGCCGGGGACGCGAGCTCTGACGCCGGTTGTAATACACCGGTATCTGCCCGGTAGTGCGCGGGAAAGTGACGCTCAGCTTACCCGAAGGGTTGACCCTTCCGGACAATACCCCGGCCACAGGACGTCCCCCCGGCACACCCGGCTGCCACATCTCCACGATGGCGTCGCAAAGAGGCTCCACCCGCTGCAGCGCCAAGGGCCGTCCGCTCGACAGCACCAGCACCATCGGCTTCCCGGCCTTCTGCATTTCCACGATAAATTCCTCCTGAATCTCCGGCAGTTCAATGGAGGAGCGCGATCCGTTCTCCCCGCTCCATCCGCGCCGCTCGCCCATGAAGAGCACCACCACATCCGCCTCCCGGGCCGCCTCAAGGGCGGAGGCGAAGCCGCTCCGGTCATCCCCGTCGAAGGGGCAGCCCGCGTGGAAAATCACCTGTGACGTCCCCCCGAATTCCTCCGTCAGGGCATCCCGCACGGGATACACCTCCTCTCCCCGTCCGTGCCCGCTCCAGCTGCCCAGAAGCTCTCCCGGCGCATCCACTATCGGCCCGAGCACCGCTATCGTGCGCTGTCCCTGAAGGGGAAGGAGGCCTCCCTCATTTTTCAGCAGGACAATGCTCTCCTCGGCCAGACGCTCCGCCAGCTCCCGGTTCTGCGGCAGAAGCAGGCGCTGATCTGCCGGAACCTCCCCGGTATAAGGCCGTTCGAAGAGTCCAAGACGGAACTTGAGGGTCAGAACGCGCCGCACGGCATCGTCTATCCGCTCTTCGGAAACCGCTCCCTCGCGGACGAGCGAATCCAGATAATTGTCATAGCAATGTCCCACCATATCCATGTCCAGACCGGCGTTCACGGCAAGCCGGGCCGCCTCCTTGCGGTCAGCGGCGGCTCCCTGCGGTATCAGCTGAGGCACCGCCGCCCAGTCCGAGACCACGAGCCCTCCGAAACCCCATTGTCCCTTCAGGACCTCGCTCAGGGTGTAGGCGTTGCAGGTAGCCGGAGTGCCGCTGATGTCATTGAACGAGCTCATCACCGTAGCCGCTCCGGCCCGGACCCCGGCCTCGTACGGCGGCAGGTAGGTGTCCCAGAGAGTCTGGCGGGATATCTCGGTGTAGACATAGTCCCGGCCGGCCTCGGAAGCACCGTAGCCGACATAGTGTTTCAGGCAGGCCGCCACCTGGGTACTGCTGCTCAGGTCGGAACCCTGATAGCCCTCGACGGAGGCCGCGCAGAAAGCCGCGTTGGTATAGGGGTCCTCGCCGTAGCCCTCGGATATCCGGCCCCAGCGGCCGTCCCGGGCCACGTCTATCATGGGCGAGAAGGTCCAGTCCACACCCGAGCGGCGGGCCTCGGCGGCAGCCATGTCACAGGCCTCCCGGACCAAATCCGTGTTCCAGGAGCAGGCCTGGGCCAGCGATATCGGATAGACCGTGCGGAAACCGTGGATCACGTCGTACCCGAAGAGTATCGGGATACCGAGACGGGTCTGCTCCACCGCCCGCCGTTGCATTCCGTTGCGCAGTTCAGGGTTCTCCTCGTAGTAGATCAGGGAGCCGATGCCGGCCGGAATCCGGGCCGTCACCTCCTCGATATTGTTCGCGTTGTCACTGGCTCCCAGCGTATACTGGTTGAGCTGGAGTATCTTCTCCTCTAAGGTCATGCGTTCCAGAAGGTCCTCAACGCGCTCCTCCACCGGAAGCGAGGCGTCCTTGTAGCGGGGTTGTCCGCAGAGCGGCCAGGACATCAGGCCGCAGCACAGCATCAGACAGGCAAGTGTTTTCATATCCAGTAAGTGTTATCTGTGCAAATTTAACCAAAAATGATTATCCGCGTATTTCCGATTTTTTCATACTTTTGCGCCCGAAAACAGATAGAAAGTATTAAGAAAAGGAATCAGGATTATGGACAAGAAAGTATTACTTATGATCCTCGACGGCTGGGGCGAGGGCAAGCATGACCGCTCCAACGCCATCTACACTCAGGGAACTCCCAATCTCGACAAGCTCAGGGCCAAATACCCCGTATCGTTTCTGAAAGCCTGCGGTGAGGATGTGGGTCTTCCCGCCGGCCAGATGGGCAACTCCGAGGTGGGACACCTCAACATCGGCGCGGGCCGCATCGTATATCAGGACTTAGTCAAGATCAACATGGCCTGCAGCCAGCACAAACTTTTAGAAAACAAGGAAATCAAAGCAGCATACGACTATGTGGCCTCCAGCGGTAAGGCCCTGCATTTCTTCGGACTGTGCTCCCACGGCGGAGTCCACAGTTCCTTAGCACACCTCTACGAGTTCCTCGAGGTGGCCGCACAGTATAAGCTGCCCAAGGTATATGTACACTGCTTCATGGACGGCCGTGACTGCGACCCCCGCAGCGGCAAAGGCTTCATAGAGGAGCTGCAGGCCAAGTGCGCAGAGTTACGCGCAAAATACCCCGACCCTTCGCAGGGCCCCGTCATCGCCAGCATCATAGGCCGCTACTATGCCATGGACCGCGACAAGAGGTGGGACCGCGTCAAGATGGCCTACGACTTAGTGGTCAACGGAGAGGGCGAGAAGTTCACCGACCCCGTGGCTGCCATGCAGAAATCCTACGACGAGGGCGTGACCGACGAGTTCGTAAAGCCCCACTGCGGAGTGGATGCCGTCGGTAAGCCCTTAGGACTCATCTCCGAGGGCGACGCCGTCATCTTCTACAACTTCCGCAACGACCGCGCCCGCGAGATCACCGCAGTGCTCACCCAGCAGGACATGCCGGAGCAGGGCATGAAGACCATCCCCCTGTACTACTGCTGCCTGACCCCCTACGACGACAAGTTCACCGGACTGCACATCCTCTTCGACAAAGAGAACGTGCCCGACACCATCGGCGAGGTAGTCTCCAAGGCCGGACGCAGGCAGCTCCGCATCGCCGAGACCGAGAAATACGCCCACGTGACCTTCTTCTTCTCCGGCGGACGCGAGGAGCCTTTCGAGGGCGAGTCCAGGATACTGATCAACTCCCCCAAAGTGGCTACCTACGACCTGAAGCCGGAGATGTCCGCACCCGAAGTGACCGAGGCCCTCGTCTCCGAACTGAACAAAGGCGTACACGACATGGTCATCCTCAATTTCGCCAACGGAGATATGGTAGGCCATACCGGAGTCTACGAGGCCATCTGCAAAGCAGTCAAGACGGTGGACGAATGCGTCGCCAAGGTAGTGGACGCCGCCCGTGCCAACGGCTACTCGGTATTCATCACCGCCGACCACGGCAATGCCGACCATGCTGTCAACGAGGACGGCTCGCCCAATACAGCCCACTCCCTCAACGTAGTGCCCTTCATAGCCGTGGACGACGACATCAAGAGCCTGCGCAACGGACGTCTGGCGGATATCGCCCCCACCATGCTCAAGCTCATGGGCATCCCCGCCCCCGCCGATATGACCGGAGAACCGCTGTTCTAAACGGCACTCCATACCGCAGTTTTATAAAGCCGGGACATCCGTTTGTGATGCTCCGGCTTTATTCTGAATTTCCCGTAGAATGATTATCTTTGTAAGAAAAACGGAGGACACAGCCATGATGAAATATCCTATCGGAGTTCAGAGTTTCGAGAAAATACGTAAAGAGGACTATGTCTATGTAGATAAGACGGACTTGGTTTACCGGCTGGTAAATGACGGGACAATCTATTTTCTGAGCCGTCCGAGGCGGTTCGGGAAGAGCCTGCTCGTGTCCACTATCGAGAACTACTTCTTAGGACGGCGCGAGTTGTTCAAGGGGCTGGCCATCGACGCTCTGGAGAAGGACTGGCTGGAATATCCTGTGTTCCATATTGACTTCAACGGCTGCAACTTCACAAAGGCCGGGACGCTGGACAGTGTGATAGAGGAGACGGTAAGTTCGTGGGAAAGGGAATACGGTCGCAGCGATGATTTCACTGACGTGGGCGGCCGCTTCGCGAAGGTCCTGCGCAAGGCCCACGAGGCCACCGGGCGGCGGTGCGTGGTGCTCATCGACGAGTACGACAAGCCTCTGCTGGACGTGATGGATACGGACTACACGATCGAGGTGGGCGGTCAGCGCAGGCCGCTGGAGGACTGGAACAGGGAGGTGCTGAGAGGATTCTACTCCGTATTCAAGGCCGCCGACAACGACCTGCAGTTCGTCCTCCTGACCGGCGTCACCAAGTTCGCCCAGGTCAGCGTGTTCAGCGGCTTCAACCAGGCCAATGACATCAGCATGAGCGAGAAGTATGAGGCTCTGTGCGGCATCACCCAGGAAGAGCTGGAGAAGTACTTAGCCGAGCCCATAGATGCAATGGCCGAAAAACTGGGCATCACGCATGAGGAGGTCCTGCAGCGTCTCAAGGCGCAGTACGACGGCTACCATTTCAGCATCGCCATGAAGGACATCTACAACCCCTTCAGCCTGCTCCGCGCCTTCGATGAGCTGAGAATCGACAGTTACTGGTTCGCCACCGGCTCCCCTGAATACCTCTTGCGGCTGATGGCACGCTCCAGTGAGAATCTCAACGAACTTGTCGGGAGATACTACCCCCCGCGCATGTTCATAGAGTACAAGGCCACTCCTGACATGCCCCTGCCCATCATCTACCAGAGCGGTTACCTTACCATCAAGGACTACAGGCAGAGCCGCGACACCTTCCTGCTCGACTATCCCAACATGGAAGTGCAGAACGGTTTCATCTCCCTGGCCGCGTCTGAATACTTCAAGAGTAGGAACGGTAAGGTCGACTTCTGGCTTCAGGACCTCCTGGATGCCATGGAGGACGGGAAGCCCGACCGCATGGGGCAGCTGTTCACGGCATTCCTCGCAGACATTCCCTACACGGCCAGACGCAAGGAGAATGAGAGGGAAAGAGAACGCTACTTCCAGTACACGCTATACCTGATATTCAAGATGGTCAATGCCTACCACACCGCCATCGAGCAGCCCCAGAGCCAGGGCCGCGTGGACTGCATTGTCGAGACCCCGAAATACGTCTACATCTTCGAATTCAAGCTGGACGGCACGGCTGACGAGGCCCTGGCGCAGATCGAGGACAAGGGCTACGCCCGCCCGTACGCCTCCGACCCGCGCACCGTCTTCCGCATCGGAGCCGGCTTCTCCTCCGAAACGGGCACCATCGGGGAGTGGAAAACCGCCGGCGGTCCCCGGGAGCTTTAAGCACTTACGCAACGGTAAGCACTGCAGCACCCTCAAATTACAATACCTTGGCGGTCAGCACCTTCCGTCAGGCCGCTGATCGTTGCGCCAGTTTCGGAAACGCCGAAAAGATCAGTGCTAAATGATAAGCAACTGATTATCGGACGATTGCAAAACGATCCTGCTCCCCAGCTTACTGTTGCGCCTCGGAAGTGCAAAAATTCTTTTGCATTTCTCTCGGCTTCTACATACCTTTGCAGCCGCAACGGTTCCTCCCCGGAGGATTAAAAGGGAACCGGGTGAGAGTCCCGGACAGTTCCCGCTGCTGTGAGTTCCAACGATGTTCCGGCACTTTTGCCACTGAGACTGCGGAAGATAGACCGTCTCCGCCGGCTCGGGAAGGCGTCCGGAGCGGAACAAGTCAGAAGACCTGCCTTGCACACGGATCAGCGGCCTACGGGTGTTTAGGCTCCGGACTCTAAGAGGTCTTCATGGCGTTTCTGCCCTTCAAGCTGCTGTCCATAACTTAGGAAAATGAAATATGGCAGTAGAAATCAGATATAGAACAATGGCTCTGGCACTTGCGACAATGCTCGCAGGCAGCGGCTGCTTTGCGGCCTCCGCCCAGGACCGGGATTCTACCGCCACATCAGAAGAGAAGAACTGGGCCTCCGATACCACCCTCAGCATCGATGAGGTGATGGTGGTGGCGACCCGCACCTCGCAGGAAGTGGTGCCGGTGCAGATGCTCTCTGGGGAGAAACTGCGGTCGCTGGGCACCCACTCCATTGCCGATGCGATAAGGTATTTCTCCGGAGTACAGATCAAGGACTTCGGCGGCATCGGCGGCCTCAAGAGCATCAATGTCCGCAGCCTCGGCAGCCAGCACGTAGGAGTGTTCTACGACGGGGTGGAGCTCGGCAACGCCCAGAACGGCATAGTTGACCTCGGCCGCTTCTCCCTCGACAACATGGAGTCAGTCTCCCTCTACAACGGCCAGAAAAGCGCCACCCTCCAGTCCGCCAAGGACTACGCCTCCGCCAACGCGGTCTACCTCCGGACCAAGAAGCCCCGTTTCACCGACGGCAAGCGCAACAACTGGAACTTCGGGCTCAAGGGCGGCTCGTTCATGACCGTCAACCCCTCTGTTCTCTGGGAGCATAAGATATCGGACCGCCTGTCCCTCTCGGCCAGCACCGAATTCCTCTATACCACAGGCCGGTACAAGTTCACCTATGCCAAGCAGGACGGCTACGACACCACCGGCGCCCGTCAGAACGGAGACGTGCGTATGACCCGCACCGAGGTAGCCCTCTTCGGGGACATCGAGGGCGGATACTGGCGGGCCAAGGTCTATTTCTACGACTCGGAGCGGGGCTATCCCGGCGCTGTGGTCCGCGGCAAGTTCGTACACCAGGACCGGCAATGGGACGACAATTTCTTCGCCCAGGGCTCTTTCAAGAAGGATTTCACCCCGTGGTACTCCCTACAGCTGAGCGGCAAGTACGCTTACGACTACCTTCATTACCTCGCAGATCCCCGTCTCGACGTGACGGCCATGTACGTGGACAACCGCTACCGCCAGCAGGAGGCCTACCTCTCCGCCGCGCACCGTTTCAAACCCTTCAGGTGGTGGACATTGTCCCTCGCCACCGACTTCCAGTGGAACAGCCTGGACGCCGACCTGCGGGACTTCGTCTACCCCCTGCGCTACGCCGGATACGGAGCTGCCGCCACCGCCTTCGAATTCGGAGGACTGAAACTCTCCGCCTCCCTCCTCTACACCTATATCCATGATGTGCTGAGAGCCTCGGACGCCGAGATGGACGACCGGCACCAGCTCTCCCCCGCCGTCATAGCCTCTTGGAAGCCTTTTCGGGACATTGACCTGGAGCTGAGGGCATTCTACAAGAAGAACTACCGCATGCCCACCTTCAACGACCTCTACTACACCTTCACCGGAGCATCCTGGCTGGAGCCGGAGGAGACCACCCAGTATGACTTCGGAGCCACCTGGCACCTGATCAGAAACAAAGGCTGGTTCCGCGGATTGGACATACAGGCCGACGTGTATTTCAACCAGATAGACAACAAGATCATAGCCATGCCCACCTCCAACCAGTTCCGCTGGACGATGATGAACCTCGGCTACGTGGAGATACTCGGAGTGGACGCGGCGGCCCAGGGCTACTTCCGCTTCGGACCTGTGGACGTTTCCCCCAGAGTCAACTACACCTTCCAGCGGGCCCGCGACCTGACCGACCCGGCATCCGAATGGTACGGCGGACAGGTGGCCTACATCCCCCTGCACAGCTGCTCCGTGACACTCGGCGCAGCCTACAGCAGCTGGTCCTTCAACTACAGCTTCATCTACACCGGCGAACGCTACGAGTCCTCGGCCAACATCCCCGAGAACTACGCCCAGCCCTGGTACACCCACGACATATCCCTGACCAAGTCCTTCCTCTTCAAGGGGTGGGAGCTGCAGGCCACGGCCCTGGTCAACAACATCCTCAACCAGCAGTACGAGGTAGTCAAGTGCTACCCGATGCCCGGCACCAACTTCATGATTAAAGTCAATTTCATCCTATGAGAATAAATACTGCATATACTCTTTTCGGACTGCTGTCCGTATGTCTGGCCGGCGCGGTCATAACCTCCTGCCGGGGGATTGAGCCCATCACCCCCTCGACGGGCAATGAGGTCACCGGCGGCTCGGAGGCAGGGGAGGTCAAGGGCTTCTTCCTGCTCAACGAGGGCAATATGGGCAGCAACAAGGCCACTCTCGACTATTTCGACTATGCCACAGGGGTCTACACCCGCAACATATTCGCAGAGCGCAATCCGGGAGTGGCCCTCGAGCTCGGGGACGTGGGCAATGACCTCGGCATCTACGGAGGCAGGCTCTACGCTGTCATCAACTGCTCCAACCTCGTGGAGGTCATGGACGTAGAGACCGCCCGGCACATCGCGGAGATACCACTGCCCAACTGCCGGTACATCGCCTTCGACGGAGGCTACGCCTACGTCAGCTCCTACGCAGGGGCAGTAGAATTCGACCCGGAGTACCGCAGAGGCTACGTCGCCAAGATAGACACGGTGACCCTACAGGTGGTGGACACCTGCGGGGTAGGCTACCAGCCGGAGGAAATGGCGGTGGTGGACGGACGGCTCTACGTGGCCAATTCCGGGGGCTACATGGCTCCGGACTACGACCTCACGGTATCGGTCATCGACCTCTCCACTTTCGAGGTATGCAACGAAATAGAAGTGGCTCCGAACCTCCATCAGGTCAAACTCGGCGGGGACGGGATGCTCTACATCTCCTCCCGGGGGGACTATTACGGGCAGCAGTCCTCGACCTGGGTGGTGGATCCCTCCACGGACGAGGTGGTCCGCGAGCTCCAGCTGCTGCAGAACAGCGACATGGCCGTCTACGGCGACTCGCTCTATGTGATAGCCCACTCCTGGAGCAATGTTTCCCTGGACTACAGTACCGGCTACGCCATATTCGACACCCGTGAAGGCATCACCGTCACCCGCAACTTCGTCACCGACGGCACGGAGGAGGAGATCACCACCCCCTACTGCATCGCCGTCAACCCCTCCAACGGCGACATCTTCCTGACCGATGCCAAGGACCATGTCACCCCCGGCCGCATCCACTGCTACGGACAGGACGGCGTCCTGAAATGGTCGGCCACCACAGGTGACATCCCCGGCCACATAGTATTCACCCGCAAACCATTAAAATCTTTATAAAATGAACCGAATTATTAAAGTTTCCCTTGCGGCCGCTGCCGCAGTCATCCTGGCCGCTTCATGCCAGAAAGAACCTGATTATACCCTGAAGACCCTCTCCTTCGAGGGAAGTAAATGGGATGCCCTGGTAGACAATCCTCAGTACGGCGGACCGCTGCTCTATGGCAAATATGACGAGGCCAATTTCACGTATCTCGGAACAGACTATGCCTGGTATGACCAGGGCAATACAGAACTGGCTTCAGAACTTTGTGACAGCTACGGTTCGAAGGTGTTCTGGAATGGAGGTCATGCTGTATCCAACTATACAGGGCAACCCGCCACCACCGATTACACCCTCCAGCTGGCCATTCCTCTTGAGAGCGGACACGACGGTTCTAAGAACTTCTGCGTGCACAACGGATTCAAAAGCGAGTTCTCCAAAAACGTCGGATACTTCTACTTCAAGGACGGCACGGGCCGCACCATAGAGAGCATGTATGTGACCAATACCTCCTACTACCTCGGGACTGTCGAGGCTCTGGCCAAGGACACCGACTGGACCAAAGTCACAGCAACCGGATACAACGCTGAAGGCACAGTGACCGGCACCAGCGAATTCTACCTGACAGAGAACGGCAAGAGCATCAATGAGTGGACCTTATGGGATCTCACCTCATTAGGAACTCCAGTAAAAGTAGAGTTCGACATCACTTCCTCTATTCAGAATGAATACGGCATGGCAGCCCCTGGATATTTCGCCTACGACGACGTGACCGTCAGAATGTAACCGGAACCTATTGATGAGAAACAATTTTTCTGCATTCATATTTTTAATAGTTTTTGCTCTTACCGGGTGCAGGGAACAGCGCGATTCCCTGCCTCCGGTAATTGTGCTTCAGCAGCAGCTCTACGAGACGGTCGTCGGAGAGCCGGTAACCGTCACTCCGGAGTACGAGAACTGCGGTGAAGAGACCGTATATCTCTGGACCTGTGAGGGAGAGACGCTTTCCACCGGACCGGCCCTCACGTTTGAGAGCGGGGAGCGGGGAGAATACTGGATACTGCTGACGGTCGGCAATTCCGCAGGAGAGGACAAGGCCGAGCTGCGTATCGACGTCTATGAGACCATGCCGCCGGAAGTGTCCCTGCCCGGAGCCTCCCGGGGTTTCTCAGTCCTGCAGGACTCGCTCCTGATGCTTGCGCCCGAGGTTTCTTCCGCCCTGCCTGTCGCCTATTCATGGACGGTGGACGGGAAGGAGGTCTCCACTGATTCGGTCTACACCTTCCCTACCGGGGAGACCGGGACGTTCGAAGGAAGGCTCCGCGTCGAGAACCGGGACGGAGCGGACGAGGTGGAATTTACCGTGGAGGTGCTCAGTCCCGGGGAGGCATTTTCCTGGACATTTGACCGGACGGAATACGGGATATGCTCCGGACGGAGCCTGCTGCTGCGGCCGCTGGACATAGAGCATCCTTTCGACGCCGTGTACACCTGGAGTGTGGACGGGGCTGAGGTGCAGAGCGGTGAGGCGCCGGAATATGTATTTAACCTTACCGCCAAGGGCAGCCATGCCGTGAACGTGACCATGCGGAATTCCTATACCACCGCCTCGCAGGACCTTACGGTGACGGTACTGCCGGCCGAAGGGACCTACTTCCGGGCAGCGGACGCCTCCAGCAGCGCGTTCATCTCCCGGGTCTGCGAATACACCCCCGCGCCGGGTCAGTTCATCAACGAGGGCTATACCGCCACCACCATGCAGGAGGCCTGCGATTACGCTTACGGACGGCTGAGTGAGGGCGCATTTGTCTCGCTCGGAGCCTTCGGAGGCTATATCGTCGTCGGTTTCGACCACAGCGTGGAGAGCGGCGGCGAGGGAGCCCTGGACCTGCAGATTACCGGCAACGCCCACAGTTCCTCGTCCGAGCCCGGCATCATCTGGGTCAGCCAGGACGAGAACGGCAACGGCCTGCCCGACGACACCTGGTACGAGCTCCGCGGCTCCGAATACGGCAAGCCGGAGACCTGGCAGGACTACGCCGTCACATACTACCGGCCGGCTGAGAACGGGATGAGCGTCGAGTGGACCGACAACCGCGGCGGCTCGGGCACAGTCGATTACCTCCCGGCCTACCACCGTCAGGACAGCTACTTCCCCGCCTGGATCAGCGCCGGCAGCTACACCCTGCGCGGCACCCGCCTTCAGGACCGCCTCGAGGACGAGAACGGCAACGGCTCGCTGTGGGTCGGCCATCCCTTCGACTGGGGCTACGCCGACAACTGGAGCGAGACCGACCCCGACATCGACAAGTTCAGCATCTGTGACGCAGTGCGCTGGGACGGACAGCCCGCCGGCCTGAAGTACATCGACTTCGTCAAGATCCAGTGCGGCGTCCAGGCCAAGGGCGGCTGGACCGGCGAGCAGTCCACCGAGATTACCCTCATCCGAGACCTGCATATCGACTAAAACCCGAACATTTTCCATTTTCCGACAAACTCCCCGTTGACTTAGGATATATTTCGAGAATGTCATCGCCCAGATGCTGAAAAGTGCAGGCAATGAACTGTTTTACTATACATTCAAGGAGGAGGTCCGCAACTACGGGATCGACTTTCTCATTTCGGGCAAAGACAAGGATGTTATCTGCCTGTATACATGGCGGATCTGCTGTAGTCGGCGAAAATCCGCTATCTTTGCAGCATGAAACATCTGCGTTATACTCTGATATTCCTGTTCATGTCCGCCAGCCTGTTCCTCATCAGCTGCACGGACAAGCCGCATATTAAGGCCGTTCTCGACAAGGCCGAGGAAGTAATGGAGACAGAGGACCCGGCGGTGGTCTACACCATGCTGGACAGCATCAACACAGAAGAACTGAACACCAGACGCCTAAGAGCCCACTATGCCCTGCTCTACTCCCAGGCCCTGGACAAAAATTACATCGACCTGGCCACCGACAGCATCATCCGCCCGGCCGTCAAGTACTACAGGCATCACGGCAGCGCGGAGGACAAGCTCAAGACGCTCTACTACCTCGGAAGGATAAAGAAAAACGCAGGAGACAATGAGGGTGCTATGCGCTGCTACATCAAGGCAGAAAAATATGCTGATGACAATGATAATCACCTGATGTCAGGGCGACTTTTTAATGCTAAAAAAGGTATCTATTACAGATTGAATCTTTTCCATACAGCAAAAGACAATGCTTTAAAAGCAGCAGAGCACTACAAAAAAGCGAATGATATGTCCCGCTATGCTAAAGAGCTGTCCAATGCCGTGAATATTTTCCAGGTTCTTGGAGACACTACCAACACTCTCCGGTATCTGGACACGCTAAAAACACTGACGACATTCATGAATACCTCGGCCAAGAGCGTTTACTACAATGCCTATCTTGATGCTGTTGCCAAGGACTCAACAAACCTGACATCCAGAATAATCAAAGATTATACAAATGCAGTCCAGGACACTTCTTTGATAGACTGGCTGTCTATTGCAAAAGCATACTACTATAAAAATGAGCAGGATTCCGCTCTACAAGCCCTCGCGCTATACCCTTACAGTAACCCCAATTACTTGAACGAGCAACGCTACCTCCTTCTATGCTCACACATATACAAAGAAAAAGGACAAATAAACAAAGCATACGACTACCTACTCCAATATATTGACACCGACACTTTCGAACGACAACTTATTTATAATGACGAGACAAAGTATGAGGACGAAAGATACTATGCAGAGTTGAAAAGTATGAAACTAATATTTACGTTAATCGTCACAGTTCTAAGCACAATCATTATTGGGTTGGTCTCTATACTTGCTATTAGAAAGATAAAGAAAAGGAGAATGTTTGTTGAGGCAGAAAATGTTTCACTGGAAAAAACCAACGCAACCCTACAAGACATTACACAGAATCTTGAAACTTCTTTTGAATTATTAAAAAGTGAGAATGATAATCTTACTATAAAATACGCAAACGTCATTGCAGATTTTAATCAAAAAGAATTAAAGAATTATGAATTACGCACTCAAATAGAAGGCAGAATATCACTATTTCACAAGCTGATTGCTTCTTATATCACAAATGACGGACTTTCCAAATCCTTAGAAAAAGAACTTAACTCACTCGTCGCCGACCGAGAAACACTTTTAAAGAACTTAAGAAATTACTTCTCCGTTATGTATCCTTCTTTCACCTCATACCTTGTTGATAAAGGATTAAAAGAACGGGAAATAGATATCTGCCACTTACATCTCCTAGGTCTACGCGGTAAAGAAATCGGCAACTATCTCAATCTGTCCCGCCACTACTCCATTAGCAGTGATATTCGAAAAAAACTAGGATTAACTGAGCACGACACTAATATTGGACTTTATCTTTTTATTCTAAGGGATCAGTTATGTAAAACTTCCTAAAACAACAATCAGATTTTTTCAAAATTTCAATTCTGTAACATATTGTTTCACAAACAAATTCCAAAAGTGATTGTTAAACTTTAATGCTTTGAGCCAAAGTATTTTAGTGTTAATTTTGTTGCGTTTAATACTAAAATATCATGTTAAAAAAACTCTTTCTACTTACTTTGGTCATCTCGACAACAATGTTCAACCTATATGCGACAGAAGACACTGAGCGTATTGATTTAACCATTGACAAACAAACCGTAACAGCTGAAGATCGTAGGTTGTGTATAGCTTGTAAAATCCGTTATATTTGCAACATCTTAAATTCTTTTATATGAAGACACTTAAAGCAACATTACTCATCGCCGTCCTGACGGCCCTGTCCCTTTATTCCGCTGACGCGCAGTACGCCCGCGAAGGAGGAGCGCTGTACTACAGGGCGGGCAATGTCTATACCGCAGACGGCGGCGTGAAGCTGACAAAGGCCAACGCCCTCAACTATTTCAGTTCCGTCGACGACTACGAGCGATACTGGCTCGGCGGCAAGAGGCTGTTCACCGCCGGTATCGTGACGAGCTCGGTCGGAGCGGGCATCGTGCTGGGAAGCCTCATTGGAGAGGCCATAATCCAGAACGGCATCTCCGCCGATCCTGAGTTTCCGGAGATGCACCTCCCCGTCCTGGCATGGATGGGCGCCGCAGTAGGAGGTACGCTGATTTTAGTGAGTGTTCCGCTGTACTGGGTCGGCACGGTCAGGCTGAAGAAGGCTGCCCACGCTGGAGGCACAGGCTCCTTGGCATACACGCCTGAACTGTCCTTCGTGACCCAGTCAGGCGGGATAGGGCTCGCGCTGAACTTTTGAGTCAGTTTGGCATACTGCGCCGATGCGCTCCCGAAGCCACTTCGCAATGAGCTTTCGGGAGCGCACTATTGGCGGGTACTCCGCAACACCACGAACTGCCTGCCGCGCGCGTCACGGCAGCGCAGATCCACTACGCTGTACTTTTTGAGCGGATTGCGCGGCATCAGCTCCGGGTCTAAATACTCCAATACTTCCTTTATCTCCTCCTCCGGTGAATCGAAGGGCAACAGAGCATTCAGGAAACTCACCACCAGGTCCCGATGCTCACCGAACACTTTCTTGAATGTAAGGTCGGCCTTTGGATCCAAATACTTGCTCATCTTCAGAAAATTTATTGGTTAACGGGAGCAAATGTAATCAAATTCCAGGATATTGTCACCACATTTTACCCTTTGATTATCATTATTTTACAGAAATGGTAAATTCACTCCGGCTTCCTCAGCCACAACCTGCGGAACGCCCGCTCCGGAAACAGAATTTTACCGGAAATCCGCTATATTTGCCGCATGAAACATCTGTTTTTATTGTTCAATTTAAATTTTGAAGTGTCTATAGCGGAGTAAATGTACCGTCTGTAGCGTTTTGATTTGTACCATCCGTA
>ERZ1027066.705-NODE-705-length-16851-cov-5.551917_pt1 | contig 16851 bp, 18 predicted proteins | sample MGYA00519282_ERZ1027066 | MGnify/ENA primary metagenome ERZ1027066 (study PRJEB26926, sample SAMN06164494) | human gut metagenome | biome: ENVO:00009003; feature: ENVO:2100002; material: ENVO:00002003 | host: Homo sapiens | place: USA | collected 2012 ... | reverse complement strand
TGAGCTGATGAACATCATCACCATCTTCCTGGCTCTGTCTGTTGGCTGCACCACCAGTGCAAACACCTTCCTGAACACCCGCACCCTGTTCATCATCGTGCTGGGTCTGATCGCCTTCTCCTTCGGCACCGCAGCCGGTGTGCTGTGCGGCAAGGTTATGTACAAGCTGACCGGCGGTCAGGTGAACCCCCTGATCGGTTCCGCCGGCGTTTCTGCCGTACCTATGGCCGCTCGTGTCTCCCAGAAGGTCGGCCAGAGCGAGAACCCCTCCAACTTCCTGCTGATGCACGCCATGGGCCCCAACGTGGCCGGCGTTATCGGTTCTGCCGTTGCTGCTGGTATCCTGATCAACATCTTCGGCTAAGCAAAACCTGAAGCACTATCTCAAGAGCCATCGCACAAGTTTGTGCGGTGGCTCTTTTTGTGCAGGACAATTTCAAATGGCCGCCGCAGTGCTTTGGCGATATTCAGCGGAATTATGATTTATTATTTTGGGATAACGGAGCGTCTGCGGACGCTCCGTTATCCCATTTTCACGGGAGAGGACATAAGAGGCAACAGCTGCCGTTTCCAGTTACGACCCCTTCTGTGAAAAAGAGGTTCTGAAACGCCCGCAGGCGTTTCAGAATCTCAAATATTAAAATATACTTTCCTTGAACAATGGCCAGAGCGGCAGCGGAGGCCATTCAAAATCGTGTTAGCATTAGTTTTTTCCTGTTTGTGTTTGGCTGCTGCTTGTGCTATCATAGAGAAAAACAGGGCGCAATACGCCCCCAAAACAGGAGGGAGCCGTTATGGAAAAAATCAAGCTTGAGGTTGCAGGCATCCCGGCTGTCCTGTACGGCAAGCGCAGCCGTAAGGTCTATCTCTATGTCCATGGCAAAAACGGCAGCGCAGCCGAGGCTGCCCGCTTTGCCCGCACAGCTTGCCCGGCAGGCTGGCAGGTACTGGCTGTCGATCTGCCGGAGCACGGCACCCGAAAAAACAGCCCGGAAAAGCTGGTGCCGTGGGTGGTTACCCGGGAGTTGCAAGCGGTCTACGCCCGGATGCAGCCGGTGTGGAAGCGGATCCGTGTGTACGGGGTCAGCATCGGTGCGTGGTTTGCCATGCAGGCGTTGCAGACGCAAACGCCGGAAAAGGCCCTGCTTGTCTCCCCGGTGGTGGATATGGAAAAGCTGATCCTTGACCTGATGCAGCAGGCAGGGGTGACCGAGGAACAGCTGCACGCGGCAGGGGAGATCCCCACCGCCATGGGGGAGACCCTCTCGTGGCCGTATTTGTGCTGGGTGCGGGAACATCCGCTGCATTGGAAGGTACCCACACAGGTGCTCTATGCCGATACGGACCCCCTTACCGGGCACACCGCTATGGAGCGGTTCCGGCAGCAGACCGGGGCGCACCTGACCATTCTGGAGGGCGGGGAGCACTGGTTCCACACCGAGACCCAGCTGGCCGCTCTGCAAAGCTGGGAGGAACACAATTGCTGAACCTTACCGAACAGAAAGCCACGCTGGCAGAGCTGGAATTGCTGGTAGCGGTGCGCTGCCGGGTGCTGCGGGCAGCCAATCAGCTGCCGGAAGATACTCCGCTGCCGGAGGTGGAGAGCCAGACACGGACCTATTACCAGAAGGCCTTTGCCGAGAACACCCACACGGCGTATCTCCTTTGGGACGGTGAAACGCTGGCAGGCACCGGCGCCGTGAGCTATTTTCAGGTCATGCCCACCGTCCATAACCCCACCGGTCGGAAAGCCTACCTTATGAATCTGTACACCGCACCACAGTACCGGCGGCAGGGCATTGCGACCCGCATCCTGACCCGGTTGGTGGAGGATGCGCACCGGCGCGGGGTGACGGCCATCTCGCTGGAAGCGACCGCAATGGGCAGGCCGCTGTATGAAAAGTTCGGCTTTGTACCCATGGAACATGAAATGAAACTGCCGGAATAAAACAAAACGCCGCTGACGGCTTTGCGCATCGTCAGCGGCGTTTTGCTTATTGAAAACAGGATTGTGAATGGCAGGATTAGAATCAGACTTTTGCTTCGCTGTTGTGCTCAGCCTTCTTGTAAGCGGAGAAGGAGTGGAACACAATGTTCAGGCCCAGCACGATCAGCAGCACGGCAAGGATCAGCTGCAGGCCGTTTGCGATGAACACAGCGCCCCAAGTGGTCTCACCGGCAGGGATGGTAACAGAAGCGGCAGTGCTGATGGCCTTGACCATAGCGATCAGGCGCTGCACCAGTGCGGTAAAGGTGACGCACAGCATGATGACCAGCGGGGGGAACAGCATCTTGTTGCTGCGGCCGGTCACCTTCAGGAACACGCACAGGGTGGCCAGCACCAGTGCGCTCAGCAGCTGGTTGGCAGAACCGAACAGCGGCCAGATGTTGGCGTAGCCGATCTTGGTCAGGATAAAGCCGAACACCAGCGTGATAAAGGTGGAGAAGTACACATTGCAGAACAGCTTGCGCCAACCCTCAGCGTGTTCCATATCGTCCACGCTGAACAGCTCCTGGAAGCTCATGCGGCCAATGCGAGCTACGGCATCCAGACTGGTCAGTGCCAGTGCGGAAACGCACATGGTCATGAACACGGTAGCAGCGTAGGCGGGCACGCCGAACATCTCAAAGAAACCGGCAACGCCGCGGCTGAAGATCTGGAACGGAGTACCGGCAGCAGGGGTACCGTCGGCAGCTGCGGCAGCACCGGCAACGCACAGAGCCAGAACAGCCAACAGGCTTTCAAGGATCATGGCACCGTAGCCGACCTTCAGCATATCCTTCTCGTTCTCAACGGTCTTGGAGGAAGTACCGGAGGAAACAAGGCTGTGGAAACCGGAAACTGCACCGCAGGCCACGGTGACGAACAGGATGGGGAACATGGTGCCCAGCTTTTCGTTGGTAAAGCCGGTGAACACAGGCAGATTCATGGTGGGGTGTGCCACCAGCAGGCCAACCACAGCACCCACAATCATGGCCACGAACATAAAGGTGGTCATGTGGTCACGGGGCTGCTTGAGCAGCCACATGGGCAGCACAGCAGCAAAGAAGATGTACACAAAGGTGATGTAGCTCCAAGCGGCCTTGCCCAGGATCAGGGGCAGGTTTGCGCCGATGACAAAGGACAGCACGATGAACACGATGCTGATAACGCTTTCCTTCCAGCCGGAGAAGCTGAACTTTTTCTGCAGCAGGCCAAAGATAACGGCGAACACCATGAACATGATGGACACCATGCCGGCAGCGCCGTTGGTCTTGGCAGCCTCAACCATTGCGCCGTCTGCGCCGAAGGCATTGAAGGTGCCGGCAACCATGTCCGCAAAAGCGGCAATCACGATGCCGCAGAACAGCCAGCAGAACAGCAGGAACAGCTTGCGGCCGGTCTTGCCGATGTACTTTTCAATCAGCATACCCATGCTCTTGCCGTCGTTCTTAACGGAAGCATACAGAGCGCCAAAGTCGGTAACAGCGCCGAAGAAGATGCCGCCCAGCAGCACCCACAGCAGCACCGGCAGCCAGCCGAAGGCTGCGGCCTGAATGGCACCGGTGACAGGGCCTGCACCAGCGATGGAGCTGAACTGGTGGGCAAACACCGTCCAGCCATTGGTGGGCACATAGTCCCGGCCATCCTCGTGGACGACAGCCGGAGTCTTGGCTGCGGGGTCGATGCCCCATTTGTTAGCCAGCCAGCGGCCGTAAAGCACATAAGCGCCAAACAGGCACACCGCTGCGATCAATACGATGACCAGCGTATTCATAGTTTTCTACCTCTTTCCTTTTTTCACTCCGCAACAGGTTCGGAACGATAGGATGCCGTCCGGCAAAGCGCTTCCCCGGAGCGTAAAAAACCTTCGTCCTCAGCACATGACCGGGCTTTCCGGCCACACTCCGAAGACGAAGGCTTCTGCTCCCGCCTGCCAGGGCAGGAGCAATACTCCGCGGTACCACTTCGCTTGCTGTGTTAAAACAGCCACTCTCCCACGCATGGTATACTGACCATGCTGCCCGATAACGTGGGCTGGACGGCACCATGCTACTTGGGGGCACAAAACCCGGTTCACACAGGCTGCTCGCAGGCGAGGGTCCTCTGCTCCTGACTGCCGCTTTTTCACCCGAGAAGCGGCTCGCTGAAAGAGGGTGATGCAGAAGATCATGTCCTGTTCCTTGCATTTGCTGAATGATTGTGTCCTACTTTATTCCCGTTTTCATCAATTGTCAATATTTTCGTCACAAGTTCAGAGGATGCGCCAATTCAAGCCATTTTCTGGGAATAATTTTTAGATGATTTTCTTTCATGTGTGAAGAGAACAAAACTGAATATGCTCTTAATTGAAAACCATTCACCCACAGGTCTTGACTTTCACACTTTGAAGTGCTAAAGTAATAGCGTGCAGAATATTCCGTGCGACAGCACTGTCTGCTTTGCCTGCTGCCGCCGCTGTTATAATAAGGAGAAAAACAATGGCTGAAAAAAATTCCAGAAGAAATGAGACGACGGATGCGCTCTTTGATGCCATCCTCAGTCTGGAGAGCCGGGAAGAGTGCTACGCTTTTTTTGAGGATCTGTGCACTGTAAAGGAGATCTCGGATATGGCACAGCGCTTACAGGCTGCAAAGCTGCTGCTGGACGGTGCCACCTACGAGCAGATCGTCAAGGCGGTGGAGATCAGCACTGCCACCATCAGCCGCATCAACCGCTGCATCCAGTACGGTTCCGGCGGCTACCGCGATACCATTGAGAAGGTGCGCGCACAGGCAGAAAAGCAGTAACAGCTGTACCCGCCGCAGCATAGGATAGGGCACACGACCGGAAAGGAAGGTTTTGCCCTATGATGATCGATACCCCCTGTGCCCGTTCTCAGTGTCCGGAGATGCCCAAGGTCAGCTTGGATCAGGCTGTTGTGGACCTGATGGAAAGCATTGCCTTGCAGGAAACGGCGCTCAGCCACATCCTGTGTGCTGAAAGTCGGAAGATGCAGAAGGCCATGGATCTGGATGGCCTGGATCTTTGCAAGCTGCTGGAGGTGAACGACTCCGCCACCAATATGGTGCACGCCGTCGCAAACCTTGAACTGGTGCTCAAGGATAAGCTGGAGTTCGTTTCCAACAACCTCTATGTCCCGGGGGACAGCGGCTGCCCATCACCTGCGCAGTAATGTTTTTTGCGTGGGACGATCTTTACTGCAATCTAACCCGTGAAAATGCAATGCCGGGCAGCCCGCAGGCTGCCCGACATTGCTCTGAATCGTTCTGCCGCAAGGGAGGCTGCTGCACAAAACAGGGTGCAGCAGCCTCCCTTTTTATGAAAATCCTGCATAAGAGACAGAAAAATCTTTTGTTGGAATTGCTGATGTATCAAATCTGTGCTATACTATTGGATGTATCACCATGAAAGCGAGGAATAAAATATTGCTGCATTATGATGCGATCCTATTTGATGTGGACGGGACGCTGATCGATTCAGCCCCCGGTATCATTCATACATTGCAAGAGGTTTTCTGCACCATGGGTGTGGATGTATCCGGCGTAAACCTGCGCCGGTATCTGGGCCCGCCCCTGCGCAAAAGCTTCGGTGAGCACTTCACCGACCCGGCGCTGATCGAAAAGGCCACCGACCTTTACCGCACGAGCTACGCGGTGAAGGGCAGCCACGAGTGTGCCGTGTTCCCGGGTGTTCCGCAGATGCTGCAAACCCTGAAGCAGACTGGTTTTATTTTGTGCACCGCCACCTCCAAGCCCACCAAGGTGGTCACCCCCATTCTGGAAGAACAGGGGCTGGCGCAGTATTTTGATTTTATCGGCGGTGCCTCCATGGACGAGAGCCGGGACACCAAGACCGAGGTCGTGCGTTATGTGCTCAGCCAGCCCGCCTTGCAGGGCAAGCGGGTGCTGATGGTGGGCGACCGTAACGATGATATGCGGGGCGCTGCCGACTGCGGTCTGGATGCTGCCGGTGTGCTGTACGGCTACGGCAGCCGGGAAGAGCTGGAAGCTTTCCATCCGGTGCTGCTGGCCGAAAGCTGCGCCGACCTTACCGACCGGCTGCTGGCAGCCCGGGTATGACAGGAAGTTTCATTCCTTCGGAAGGAGAATGGATAGAATATGAGAAGCAATAACCAAAAGGAGAATCAGGCGCTGACCCCGATGCAGAAGCAGGCGGTGCTGGTGTGCATCGTGTGCGCACTGGCGGCGCTGCTGACCATCGGCATCACCCTTACCATGCTCAAGCGGGGCAAGAGCCCGACGGAGCAGCCGGGGGATTCTTCCATTATTACCCCTGCGCCCGCTCCGGAAGGGGAGGAGGATATCTCCGACCACTACCAGATCAACGAGACTTCCAGCGCACTGCTCACCGGGACTGCTGATGCTGGTGACGCCTATCAGGAGCAGACCCTTTTTATCGGCGATTCCAACACGGTGCGTTTGTACGCCAACGGTCTGATCTCGCTGCAGCAGTTCTGCGCCAAGGAAGGCATTGGCACCAGCGCCGCCCTGAACGAGGGCATCGTTACCTTTAAGCGGGACGATAACCGCTACACCATCGCGCAGGCGGTGGCCAAAATGAAGCCCCGCCGGGTGGTCATTATGCTGGGCACCAACGACAACGGCATGAATACCGAGGACTTTATCAGCAACTACACCGCGCTGGTACAGGCCATTCAGGCCAGCTATCCCTATACCGATATCATCGTCAACACGGTGCCGCCGGTCCCGTCCAACCACTCCAACTACCCCAACATGGACCAGACCCGTATTGATGATTTCAACATGGCGCTGCTGACCATGTGCGAGCAGCTGGGCGTCAAGTTCCTCAACTCTGCCGAGGCACTGAAGGACGCCAACGGCTACGGCAATGTGGATTACTACCAGAGCGGGGATATCCACCTCAAGCCCGCAGGCCTGAAGGTGCTGCTGAAGTATCTGCGCACCCACGCCTACGAGACCGAGGATCGCCGCCCGGACACCAATAATATCCCCACCCGCGCCGAGTATACCGCCAACCCTAGCTCTGCGGTGGAGGCACCCAGCAGCTCGGAGGCGGTCTCCTCCTCTGTTGTTGAGGAAAAAACGGAGTATCAGGCGGACTATCGCGTGGACAAAACCGGCGGCGGCTCCCTGACCTGCGGCGACGAGAGCGGCAAGTCTCTTACCGTCAAGGTGACCAGCGCCGCCCAGAGCGTTAAGGTGACCGCTGTGCCGGAGGACGGCTATGTGTTCGTCAAGTGGAGCGATGGCGTGACCAAGCGCACCCGCACTGATACCAATTTTGACCAGAACGTGGATGTGACCGCTGTGTTTGCAGCAGCCTCTATCCAGGTCAGCAGCAGCGGTAAGGCTGGGCTGGGGGATTCCTATACCTTTAAGGCAACCCTCAAGGGCAAGTATCTGGATGCTTCCAGCATCCGCTGGTATGTCAACGGCAGCGAGGTAACACAGGCTGCCGGTAAGACCACCGTAAAGGGCGAGGTAGACCCCTCCATGGTGGGCGGCACCTTCCGGGTGTATGCCACCGCCAGCTATAATGACTGCACCGTCACCAGCAACAAGCTGGAACTTACGGTCAGCGGTGGAACGTCCGGCAGCACCAGCAGCTCCAGCAGTTCCAGCAGCTCCAGCGCTTCCTCTAAGGAGGATAAGCCTGCATCCTCCAAGGAAGAAACGTCCTCCTCTAAGGAAGAAAAACCGGCCTCTTCCAAGGAAGAGAAACCCGCTTCCTCCAAGGAGGAGAAGCCCGCTTCTTCCTCCTCGAACGGTACTTCTGAAAGCACCGGCAGCTCCTCCAAGGTAGAAAAGCCCGCCTCCTCCGCGGCTTCTTCTAAGGAAGAAAAGCCCACTTCTTCTTCGCAGAGCAGCTCCTCCTCCAAGGAGGAAAAACCTGCTTCTTCTAAGCAGGAGCACACGGCTTCCTCCAAGGAAGATGAACCGGCAACCTCTAAAGAGGAAAAGCCCGCGTCCTCCAAGACCGAAGCCAGCGCCGGCAAGGAAGCTGCCAACTAAGGGCACATTTCCTCCTTACGCTGCATAGGCTGGCGGGAGAGGAAGGTGGAGCCCTATGTACTGGGAAGCGATGCGCACACCCTCCCTGCCCGGGGAGAATGACGTGACCAACGGCAGCGTGGATTACTATGATACCGACTGGGAAAACGTGGATAACAGCGCACTGGAGGAAGAAATGCAGAAATGTGGTCTGACGCCCTGCGAGGGTAAAACAATGTGTCCGGACAACACCCCGGCACAAACAGACCTGTCTGCGTATGAGATCGTTTCTGAATAATGGGAAGCCAGCTCTGCCGGGGGTGGGGCTGGCTTCTCCCTGTTGATACACCAAAGTGGGAAATGCTGAAAAGAAAGTGAGATACTATGGCAAAATATTATTGCATCCTGTTCGATGCAGACAATACGCTGCTCAACTTTGACGCAGCCGAAAACAAGGCGCTGGCCGAAACGCTGGTGAACTACGGCATCGAGCCGGACGCCGAGACCGTGCAGACCTACCGCACCATCAACGAGGAACTGTGGCGGCAGCTGGAAAAAGGCCAGATCCGCCGCGAGAAGCTGTTCGGCGAGCGGTTCAGCCGCTTTTTAAAGACCATCGATGCCGCCGGTGACGGCGTGGAGATGAACCGCTTTTATCTGGAGCAGCTGTCCACCCACCCGGATCTGATGAGCCCGGAGGTGCTGGACGTGCTGCGGGAGCTTTCCGAGGTGGCAACGCTGGCTATCGTCAGTAACGGTGCCCAGATGGTGCAGACCCGCCGTCTGGCAGAAAGCGGCGTGATGAACTTTATGGAGGACGTGTTCATCTCTGAGAAAATGGGCTGCGAAAAGCCCAATGCCCGCATCTTTGATGCGGCTCTGCGCGCACTGGGCGTGGAGAACCGGGAGCACGTTCTGATGGTGGGCGACAGCTTGGCCAGCGATGTTCAGGGCGGCAGCAACGCCGGGCTGGATACCTGTTGGTATAACCCCAACCACGCTGAGAACCCCGGTAAGGTGATCCCCACCTACGAGATCGCCAGTCTGGAGGAACTGTATCCGCTGGTGATGGAGCAGGAGGAACTGGCCAACGTTGGCCTGAAGAACCGCCGCCACCAGTGCTGAAACTTGAAAAAACGGATAACGGAACAAAATTATGCTGATACATTTGGAAAAACTGGGTAAGACCTTTGGCGAAAAGGTGGTGCTGCACGATGTGACCGCCAGTGTCGAGCGGGAAGATCGCATCGGCATTGTGGGACAGAACGGTGCAGGCAAGACCACTCTGCTCAAGATCCTTACCGGCGAATATCAGGACTACGAGGGCGAGTTCAGCGTGACCCACGGGGTAACACTGGGCTATCTGGAGCAGAACGCAAAGCTGGACGCCACGCTGGATATCTACGGCGAGATGCGCGCCACTTTTGCCCCGGTGCTGGATGCCATGGCGCAGATGCAGATCTTGGAACGCCGCATGGCTACCCAGCCCGATAACGCCGACCTGCTGGCACAGCATGATGCCCTGCAGAATATCGTGGATGCCGCCGACGGCTACAACATGGACGTGAACATCAAAAAGGTGCTGTCCGGCATGGGTTTTGCACAGGATACATGGCAAAAGAACATTGCAGTGCTCTCCGGCGGCGAGCTGACGCGGCTGCGCTTGGCAAAGTTGCTGCTGGAAAAGCCCGATGTCCTCATTCTGGACGAGCCCACCAACCACTTGGACTTTGCCACCATGGAATGGCTGGAAAACTATCTCAAGGGCTACTCCGGTGCGGTGCTGGTGGTCAGCCACGACCGCTATTTCCTCGATAATGTCTGTACAAAGATCTGGGAGGTGTCCTTCCAGACCATGACCACCTACAAGGGCAACTTCTCGGCCTATCTGCCCCAGAAGGAAGCCGCCGATGCCCTGCGCCAGAAGCAGCACGATGCCGACGTGGCACTGGCTGAAAAGCTGCAGGACTATGTGGACCGCAACCTTGTGCGCGCCTCCACCACCAAAATGGCACAGAGCCGCCGCAGGCAGCTGGAAAAGCTGGAGATCACCGAGGCGCCCAAGGACGAGACCAACCAACTGAAGTTCCGCTTTGAATATGACGTAGAACCGTGGAATGAACTGGTGATGCTGAAAAACCTCAGCATCAAGATCGGGGAGCGCACCTTGCTGGAACCCTTTACCTATACGGTCTGCCGCGGGCAGCGGCTTATCATTGCCGGCCCCAACGGTGCGGGCAAATCCACCCTGATGCAGGTGCTGGACGGCAAGCGCCGCCCCTCCGGCGGCATGGTGCGGCTGGGCACCGGCGCACGGCCCAGCATCTTTGCCCAGCAGCAGAACCGTCTGGGGCAGGGCCGGGTCATTGATGTGATCTGGAACAAGTATCCCCGCATGACCGAGCTGGAAGTGCGCAGCCATCTGGCAAAGCTGGGCTTCCGGGGCGAGACGGTCTTCAAGCCCTGCGAGGCCCTGTCCGGCGGCGAGCTGGCCCGACTGCGCTTTGCAGAGATCGTGCTGGAACGCCCGAACCTGCTGTTCCTGGACGAGCCTACCAACCATCTGGACATCTACACCCGCGAGAACCTGACCGAGGCGCTGATGGCCTACACTGGCACGCTGCTCCTCGTCACCCATGACCGCCACCTGATGAACAGTCTGGCCTGCCCCATCCTCTACCTCGAGGACGGCAAGGCGGTCATCTACCCCAGCTATGACGCCCTGATGGGCCGCGCCGCTCCCGCCCCCGTGGCCGAGAAGAGCAGCGAACCCGCCAAGGCGGGCTACGGCAAAGAGCAGCGCCGCCGCCGGGCCGAGCTGCGCGCCAAGATCAAGGCCTGCGAGGACGAGATGGAAGCCTGCGGCGCCCGCGAAGTGGAGCTGGAAAACGAGATAAACTCGCCGGAAGTCTACAACGACCCCCAGCTTTTGCGGGAAAAGAGCGACGAGCTCAGCGACCTGCGCTTCCATCAGGAAGAGCTTTTTGCCGCATGGGAAGCCGCTATGGAAGAGCAGGAAGCCTACGAGCAGACGCAGCAGCCCGAAGAATAAAGGAGCGTATCCTCTATGCCTAAAAATCACCGCAACTATCAAAAAACGCGGCACATCGCCCTGTCCGGTCTGTTGTTTGCGCTGGCCATGGCGCTTTCCTTCATTGAAGGCACGCTGGTCATCCCGGGGCTTTTGCCGGGCATGAAGCTGGGGCTTGCCAACATCGTGGTCATGTACGCGTTGTTCTTCATGGGTCCCCGGCAGGCGCTGGTGCTGGATATACTCAAGGCATTGTTCGTCTTTCTGGTGTCCGGCTTCACGGCGGGCTTTCTCTCGCTGTGCGGTGGGCTTTTGTCCCTTGCGGTGATGTGGGTGCTGTACTATCTTCTGCCGGTGCGGCCCACATGGTTCATCCTGTCGGTCTGCGGCGCACTGGCGCATAACGTGGGGCAGCTGCTGGGCGCAGGGGTCATCATCTCCTCGTCCTTGTCGCTGTACTACGCGCCGGTCATGCTGGTGCTGGGGCTTGTCATGGGTGCGCTCACCTCGGTCACGCTGCGGGCGCTGCTGCCCGCGCTGGGCAAAATGGGCTTCAACACCCACGAAAACCGCCCCGAATGACCGACCATTCCGGCAGGGCAGTTGCATTTTGGCCGGAAATCTGTATAATAAGGAAACAACTGTATTTTTATCAAAAAGACCCCAAAGGATAGCGCTGCCGCAGCATGGGAACTTGAGCGGCAGTCGGGAGGTGTTTGTATATGTCTGAAAAAGTTACCATCAAGGTCGAGCGGAAGGAGCTCCATCTGCCCACCATCGCACTGCGCGGGCTGGTGGTGTTCCCCAACAACCTTGTTCATTTTGAAGTCGGGCGGGAAAAGAGCATTGCCGCTGTGGAGTGGGCCATGGCCAACAACTCCAACGTATTTCTGGTAGCCCAGAAAGAGATGGAGACCAGCGAGCCCACCCAGCAGGACCTGTACACCTACGGCGTAGTAGCTGAGGTCAAGCAGGTGCTGCGCGTGTCGGACGAGCTGGTCAAGGTGCTGGTGGAGGGCAAGTATCGCGCCAAGCTGACCGAGTTGGATACCACCGGCGATTTTCTGCTGTCTGCTGTGCGCTCCGCTCCGGTGCGTGCCGCGAAGCCCGAAGAAGCTGTGGAGACCGAAGCACTGCTCCGCGCCCTCAAGACCGGCTTTGACGAGTATCTGGGCATGAACCCGCGCCTTGCCAAGGACGTGGTGTTCACCATCGTTTCCAGCGATGACGGGTTTGTGGTCAACGATCCGCACCAGCTGACCGCCGCGCAGATGTTCCAGAAGTTCAGCGCCTGCAAAGAAGAGGTCAAGCGCACTTCTCTTTTGCAAGAAGTCGAGATGAAGGGCAAGATCTGGGGCACGTTCCGAATGTTCCGCGATGGATCCCGGCCCATCATGATAAATTCGGAGTATGACGCTTTTGTGGATCATCACGAATTTGTTTACCACGGCAGCAACAACCCGCTTGCGCCCATCCTGGCAACTGACACCGCAGACCCGAAACGCGCCGCCGTGGCCGTGCTCATTGCCCCGATGAAAGCGAACGACGAAATACAGCAGGTATGCAACCGCCTGTTTGCATGATACGAAAGGAGAACGAAATCATGAAGAAGTTTGACAACATCTTTGAGCAGGCCCGCGAGATCATCCGTCAGCAGTGGACACTGCAAGACCTGCGCCGGAAAGCCCAGTGCACCGGCAGGCCCGAAGCGGTCCGCCAGCAGATCGCCGCCGCCCGGCTCCGCCTCATCTGCGCCCGCCGCGGCTACCAGCTCAACGCCTGACACGAAACCGGATGCCCTGGCAGGGCCGCACCGGACAAAGCGGCCCCGCCCCACCGCCCAGCATTCCGCCGGGCATATCACGAAACACGAAAAGAGGTTTACACCATGACCACCCCAAACGATTCCCTGGACTTCTACCCCACGTCGGACAGTCTGGCCTTTGATATGGTTTTCTCCCTGCGGGAAGTAAAATCCGGGTTCACCACCTACCCGAAACCCATCCTTGAACCGTCCGCCGGTGATGGAGCGCTTGCGCGTCAGGTCCACGCTTTGGCGTTCAACGTCCACCACGACCACAAGACCGGCGAGGTTGACCACTACGACAAGGAAAAGGCACGAAGCGCAGAGCTTGACTGCATCGAGCTTTCCAGCGACTTCCGCGCCGTGCTGAAGAAAGACGGTTTTCGGGTGGTGCATGATAACTTTCTGACCTTCCGCCCCACCACGAAATACGCCGCAATCGTCATGAATCCGCCTTTCTCCGCCGGTGCCGCGCACCTGCTCAAAGCGTTGGATGTCATGCAGGACGGCGGCAAAATCCGCTGTCTGCTCAACGCCGAAACCCTGCGCAACCCCTGCACCAACGAACGGAAAGAGCTGGCCGCAAAGCTGGAAGAGCTGCACGCCACGGTAAAATATATCCCGGATGCGTTCAAGAACGCCCGCCGCGCCGCCCGCGTGGAGGTGGCGCTTGTGTCGGTGGACATTCCCGACCGGGAGCCGGTGAGCCGGATCCGGCTGGATCTGAAAAACGAAACCGCAGAGCGTTTGAAAGAAAACCCGGAGTTTGCCGCCCTGGTATCTTCCGACCCCATCACGGCAGCCATTGAGCGGTACAACGCCGCCGCAGAGGGTGTGCGCCGGATCTATGAAGAGTACAACGGAATCAAGTCGTTGTTTTTCTCTGCCGGCGCTGGTAAGAAAGAAAACCCTGTGATGGCTTTCACGAAATCTTATAACGACGCTATCCGGGAACTGCGCGGGATGTACTGGAAACAGCTGTTTGAAATGCCGCAGCTGTTCGATGCGATGACCTACGAAATGCAGCAGGATTACCAGAAGCGAATCAAAGAGCTTGAAGGCTACGACTTCAGCGCGTACAACATTCTGACCGTCCGGGAAGAAATTTCACGAAATCTTCTTTCCAGCATCGACCACGAAATTATAAAGCTGTTCGACGACTGGACGAACCTGCATTATAACGACGAGTACAGCAAGAACGTGCATTATTACAACGGCTGGTGCACGAACTCCGCGTACAAGATCAACCGCAAGGTCATTTTCCGCTGCAATGCCTTTGATACATACGATGGGCGTTTCTACCCCCGCTGGAACGTCAACGAAAAGATGGCCCAGATTGAGCGGGTGCTGCACTTCCTGGACACGAACGGCAAGCCCTACAGCGGAGACGAACTCCGCACCGTCCTGGATGCCGCCGAAAAGAGCGGCCAGACCCAGAAGATCCAGCTACACTATTTCACCGCCACGTTTTACAAGAAAGGCACCTGCCACATCGAGTTTACGAACACGGACGTTTTGAAGTCCTTCAACCTCTACGCCGGACAGCGCAAAGGCTGGCTGCCGCCCACCTACGGCAAAAAGAGCTATCACGATATGGCCGCCGCAGACCGCCGGGTGGTTGACAGCTACGAGGGGGAGGCCAGCTACACCGACACCCTCACCCGGCACCTGATCCCCACGCAGAGCACGTTTTTACAGCTCAACGCCTGACACGAAACCCGCAAGGCCGACAGCGTTCCCGCTGCCGCTGGTGCAAGCCCAGCCGCCCCAGACCGGGGCGGGCGCTCATGGGTAACAGCCCATCCGGCAGGCCGCCGGGAGTATCAGCACGAAATACAGAACGAAAAGGAGTAACAACCATGAAGAACCAGAACACCACCACCCAGATCGCCTACATCGTCACCGCCGACTACTACACCAACGGCAAGCCCACCACCTGCAAGATCACCGTGCAGCCGGTCAGCTTTGACCCCGCCCGCCTGATCGACTGGTCCGACCGGATCAGCAAGACCCACATCCGCGAAGTCGAGAACTTCACCACGCCGGAGGAAGCCGCAAAGCGGATGACGGAGATCATCGAAGCCGCCGCAGAGCACGCTGCCCAGATCCAGCGCCCTGAATCGGTGACAGAACGTCACCACTTGACCGTGCCCCGCCTCGCCGATCTGGCAGCTCTGCCCGCCGTCCACGCCTGAACACGGGCCCGGAAGCCCCGGCAGGGTCACACCGGTCAAAGCGGCCCCGCCCCATCTTCCCGACATTTACGTCGGGAACATCGCGAAACAGAAAGGAGGTATTTTCATGGTTCGATGTTGGATATACTCCGCTGGGCCGGATCAATGCCAGTGTTACAACGTAGATGACGAAAATCTGGCCGATCTGGCAGCACAGGCGCAATTCCTAGAGGACTTCCGTGCCCAGCGTGTAGCAAACCCGGCTTTATACCGGCAGCTTCTTAATATGCTGGTTCCCGCCGCCGATGCCATTTCCATGCGCAACTATACCGGCCTGCCGTTTTGACAGCCAGCCCCGGCAGCCCGCCGGGGTTATTCTTGCATCCCGTCACGAAATCTTGTTCTAATTTATTGCTTTTATTTGCGTTTTGCTCTATCATGACAGTAACGAAACACGAAAAGGAGGTTTCCCGTTATGACTATGATTCCCGCCTTCGGTCCCTGGACAGAGCATCCCGCAGACACTGACGAAGAAAAGCGCCTTGCCAGCGCCCAGCAGAGCAAGACCAGTCCGCTTTCTGTGGACAAGGAACACGAAACCGGGGTTTTCTATGGATCCGGCAAAGAGCCGTACCAGACCAGCCTTGCAAGCTGCACCTGCAACGATTTTGTAAAGCGCAAAAAGCCCTGCAAGCACATTTTCCGGCTGGCTATGGAGCTTGGCATCATCGACACTGCATACAAGACCGGGCGCAGCACCGGCGAACGAAACGAGGCGCAGATCAGCTTTGCAGACAGTGTTGCTCTGGTGGAGCAGCTTTCCGACGCGGCACAGAATGCAATCAAGGAAATGCTTTCCCGCACCAGTGAGCGCGTGGACGACCGTCAGAAGCCCGTAACCTGTCACGAACTGGATCTTGTGCCGGAACTGCGCACCTCGCCGCTCCTGCACGAAAATCCTTACCCGCTGGAAGAAGTGCTGAACGACCTGCCAAAGCCCTTTGTTGTGCAGCTGCTGGATCTGGTGCACCGGGAAGGCAAGCCAAAACGAAACGCAGCTAAAACCGTAATGGCTGCATGGCTGGCGCAGAACGCACCCATGCTGGCAAAAGAGATGCCGCCTTGTGCATCCTTCTCTTTCGTGGAGGTATTCGACAAAGCCCAGCGCGACGTTTACAAGTACCTGCATCGCAAGTACGACACGGAAACGGACTGGTACACCGGCGCAGAGCATCCCGCTGGGGCTGTTCCTGCGGCAGACGGTTCTACTTACTACTTCCCAGAGGACAGAGTTACCGATGCCCTCACGAAACGCGGTTTCAATCGCTGCCTGAATGGGTACACCCCCACGAAATCGAAATCCTGACAACGAAACTTCATCTTTTTCTGCTAAAGATGATATTTCGGCATATTTAACCCGCCTTTTTGATACAAAACCTACAATTTAGGGGCTTAACTGCCCAGAAGGAGGCATTTCTACGAAAGATGCAGAGTTTTTCGCCCCTTGGCGGCTGGTTGCGGCCTTTGCCGATGGCTCCCGGCTCTTGTTCGACGGATTGACCGAAGAGCAGGCACGGGAAGCGATGGAAGCCGCCCAGGAGCAGCACGGAGACATTGGTTACTGGAACCGGGTCACGGATCAGAACTATGAGGACGGCAGATACTACAAAACCATCCCCGAACCGCCCTGCGTGAACGTCGTTGACTTCACCGGTTACGATGGGCCGCTCGACGAAAACGGTTTTCCTGTCGGTCTGATGGACGAAATCGCCCAGAACGCCAAAGAGGAAGGCCGGGATCCGAACGAACCGCAGATCATCATCAAGCGCAACGCTCCGCCGGATGACCAGCCGCCACACGAAAAG
>ERZ1027066.673-NODE-673-length-17698-cov-11.332710_pt1 | contig 17698 bp, 20 predicted proteins | sample MGYA00519282_ERZ1027066 | MGnify/ENA primary metagenome ERZ1027066 (study PRJEB26926, sample SAMN06164494) | human gut metagenome | biome: ENVO:00009003; feature: ENVO:2100002; material: ENVO:00002003 | host: Homo sapiens | place: USA | collected 2012 ... | reverse complement strand
TCGACTAGTCGTCGGCAGCGTCAGATGTGTATAAGAGACAGGATATGAAAAGAATATTATTACTACTGGTTTTATGTTTAAACATAAGTATGGTGCTTGGACAAGAGTATAAAAATTGGGAAAAATATGATATAGAGGGATTCTATATTATTGCCAAATCAAAAGCAGAAGCCAAGATTAGCAAAAATGTATTGAGGGAGGGAGCAGATTATTATATCCTCACCGAAATGGATGACCAAGTATTCCCATCTGGTGTCAGCAAAAAAATAACTCCCAAACTCTATAAATTAAAAGATACTGAAATATACATATTTTTCAGCTTTCCTCCTTTCCTATTTGATGCCGATAATGGAATGATAGAGATTAAAGACAATAAAGGAACTTTTTTCAAAAAGCCAACACAATAAACATCAAGATACTCCATCACCAATATCTTCATCAACCACATTCATTATCCCTAAAGATGAACAGGGAAAAGTATGCTATAAACATACACCATCCACAAAAGAAATAATATAAATTAAAATACCATGCCTAAAATTACAAACTGGCGGTTATAGTCTCAGCCAAATCTTCATAACTTGCCAACGGGTTATCCGTGAAAACACTACGGATAACCAACTCTTTATCTATGACATAAACACGAGGTATTCCCGATTTAGCAAACTGATAGTATACCGTGCGGTTTTCTTGGGCCGAATAGGGCAAGGTCAAATGATTTTCGTCCCAATAACGGACAATCTCTGCCGAGCTCTCTTCCCTGCTAATACAAACCATCCGGATTCTTCGACCGTAATCCGTATATATTTTTTGCAGCACAGGAAGTTCTTTCCGGCAGTCCGGACACCCCGTATGAAAAAACACAATCAAAGAAACCTCTCCTTTCAGAGTTTCGGAAGTTATTATTTGTCCATCATCCATTACCACAGAGAAAACAGGAATGCTCTCTCCTGTTTGTAAATCAACAGTACCTTCCTCCACATCATCATCAATACACGCCGTACACATTACACAGGTCCAAAGCAGAAAACAGACCGTTTTTATCCAATTCTTCATTTTCATTTCCATTTTCATTTCCATTCCCATTTTTCTTCTTTACAAAGATAACATGATTTTCATGAAATTACTACTTTTGCAGCATGAAACAAGAATTAAAAGAAAACCAAGGACTACCTGCCTCCTTACTTTGGACGCTAGCAATTATTGCGGGAATCTCCGTTGCCAATTTATATTATAACCAACCTTTATTAAACCGCATCAGCCGTGATCTCCAAACATCCGAGTTCACCGCCAACCTGATAGCAATGATTACCCAAATAGGTTATGCCATCGGATTGCTGTTCATTATTCCTTTGGGAGATTTATTTAAAAGGAAAACCATTATTCTAATCAATTTCACAGTCCTGGTCGTTTCATTACTAACCATCGCACTGACTCCCTATATCCATCTCATTTTATTTGCCTCTCTACTGACCGGCATTTGTTCGGTGATGCCACAAATCTTTATCCCCATAGCTGCCCAATTTTCCACTCCCGAAACCAAGGGAAAAAATGTAGGTATGATTGTATCGGGATTGCTGACAGGTATCTTGGCCTCGCGCGTAGTAAGCGGAATTATCGGTGAATATTTAGGATGGCGGTTCATTTTCTTTGTGGCAGCCGGGATGATGGTGATATGTGTCATCATCATCATGCGTGTACTACCCGACATGCCGTGTAATTTCAAAGGCAGATACAGTGATCTGATGAAATCCTTGTTTTCATTGGTTATGGAATACCCCCAGTTGCGTATTTCTTCCTTACGTGCCGGAATTGCTTTCGGCTCATTTCTTGCTCTATGGACTTCATTGGCATTTAAGATGGAACAAGCCCCTTTTTTTGCGGGAAACAACATTGTAGGGTTATTGGGATTATGCGGCATAGCAGGAGCTCTCACCGCCTCGTATATAGGAAACTATGTACAGGTTTTGGGAGTCAAACGACTGAATTACATCGGTTGTGGTTTGATATTTGCAGCGTGGTTCTCGCTTTATTCCGGTCAGAACTCCTATGTGGGAATCATCATCGGAATTTTTATCATAGATATAGGCATGCAATGCATCCAATTGAGTAATCAGACTACGATTTTCTCTCTTAACCCGAAGGCGGCCAACCGTATCAACACCATTTTTATGACGACCTATTTTATTGGCGGTTCCATAGGTACACTTCTTGCCGGAATATTTTGGCACTGGTTTGGATGGCAGGGAGTAGTAGGAACAGGTATCACACTGGCAACCTGTTCCTTTATGATAAATATCTTCTCAAAAAAATAGATCAGGAATCCATATCGCTTAGATGCAATTCCAGCGCCTTGACCGAAATATAAATCTCGCGCACAGAAATCCCCAAAGAAATAATGAGCAGCACAAGCGCCAGTCCAAAAATATATACGGATATAAGGTAGAACTGTATATACATTAAAAACATACTGACCACACAAAGCAACAAACTTCCGATACCTGTCACCTGCATGGCACGTGTCAGATAAAGACGCTTGCGGAGATTAGCAATCTGTGCTGCTGTCACAGCCGAATGATTCTCACGATATTGGTCCTTCAACGTACGCACTAATTGAGCGTATGAAAGAAAACGATTAGTATATGCCAACATAATCAGCGATATGGCAGAAAATAATAAAGCAGGAGTTGTTAAATCTATTTCCATTTTTATAGGTATTTCAAAGTTAGAATATTGCAAAGATAAAGTAAATATCCCGATATTCTCCTTCCTTTTTACAATGAAAGGAATATCTTTGCAATAAAAATAATTCAAATAAACTAATATGCAAACCATAAAATTATACATAAAAGATTGGTTGGCTATCCATCCTTACATCCAACAACAGGCTACAGACAGATATTTTGTCGATCTGGCTAACCGATTATACTCCACTTGTACGATAAGAGAGATTCCCGAATCCATAAAAAAGAAATTATGTCTTTACACCGCTGCCTATTTTGAAGATGTCATTTCAGGTTTAGGTCTATGGCAAGCATTCATCAAAAAACATCTGGAACTATATGATACGTCACTTCCTTTCTATACCATCCGGCCGGATTATATAAAAGATGAGATCAATGAAGAAGATATCCGCTTCATCATTTGGAACACTTTAGAGAAGGCTCCATATAAACATCCGTATATCAATCCGATGGACAGGAATATCGAAGAAACCTCGCATTCATTTTTCCGGATATTGGATGAAGAGTATGAAACGGCTCCCGCCAATGACACGTTACAGGATTTCTTTATGGACTTCAAAGGAAAAGAGAACGCAAACCATAAACTACGCTGGCTGTTCGGACACACTTATCTCACAGAACCATCTGTACAAGAATATATTGCACAGGTTACAGAAACCGACAAATTCATCATTCCATGTGGCCCCCTTGCCCTGTTTCTTCATGAATGGATTGACCTGCTGACCAACGGAGAAACCGAATGTTGGGAAGAGATAGAAGGACTATACCCTGCCATTCCCGAAATATCGGATGAAATGAAGGAAAGGAACCACCATACCTATCAATTGTTCACGCAAGGCACAAACGGTGCCCGTATCGTATATCTGGAAGGATATAAGGAACTACACCGTTTCCTTACCCAAGTATTACAATGGCCGGACGATTCCAATCACACTTTGCCCCAAATGAAGGAACATAAGGATTTCATCATGATGGTGAATTCCGAAAAAGGTATTCTACTGGCGAAAGATATATGCAAATATATCAGTGACCCTCTTAACCCGATGTATGATGCCGCAACGGCTGCCCAAGAGGCATTCAGCCTGCTTACTATCCCGACCAAATGCCCACCGGACCTGATGGAATATGTAATAAACAACCACTATATCCCCGATGCACAATTCCCCGAATTTGGTGAAAGGGAACTGGTTCAAAAGAATGCGGACTTTATAGCCCGCCACTCCTTATTATATTACTACAGGGGAGATTAGACTCTCCCCACCGCTACTTCGTTCACCAAAGATCTACTTTCAGCAAAGTCTTTCACATTTTGCAGAGTAGTATGAGCAATATTCGTCATTGCTTCTTTGGTAAAGAATGCCTGATGAGAAGTCACAATCACATTGTTGAAAGACAAAAGACGGGCTAAAGTGTCATCATCAATAATCTTGTCGGACTTATCTTCATAAAAATAAGGCTCTTCTTCCTCGTATACATCCAGACCGGCATATCCCACCTTTTTAGTCTTCAGTCCCTCTATCAAGGCATTGGTGTGAATCAACTGCCCACGCCCCGTATTGATAATCATCACTCCGTCTTTCATTTTACTGATGGAATAATCATTAATCAGATACTTTGTCTGTTCTGTCAAAGGACAATGCAGGGAGATGATATCCGAACTATGATAAAGTTCATCCAAAGTACAATAAACCACCTGATGTTCACGGGCAAAATTGTAATCGGGATAAAGATCATATGCAAGAACATTCATACCGAATCCACGTAATATCTGAATTAAAATCTTGGCAATCTTACCCGTACCGATAATTCCGGCAGTCTTGCCATGCATATCAAATCCCATAAGCCCGTGCAGGGAGAAGTTCCCGTCACGTGTCCGCATTGTGGCACGGGGAATCTTGCGGTTGAGTGATAACATCAACGCCACTGTAAATTCGGCAACGGCATAAGGTGAATAAGCCGGTACCCGTACCACTTTCATCTTACCTGCCGTTGCCGCTAAATCCACATTATTATAACCTGCGCATCTTAAAGCCAGCAGTTTAACACCATTATCCGCCATTGCCCGGATAACTTCGGCATCAGCCGTATCGTTTACGAAGATACAAACCACATCCACTCCTTTGGTCAACACCACGTTATTCATATTCAAATGGCCTTTGTAATACCTGATATCAAAGCCAAACTTCTCATTAGCCTCCGTAAACGAGCGTTCGTCGTAGGGTTTCGTGTCGTAAAAAGCTATTTTATAAGCCATAATTGTTTTTCCATTTATAGTTCATATAAATAACAAAAACACGGCCCCTACTGTTCACATACTGACTTATAGTTTTTTCAGTTCCGTGTACAGGCGCTGTACAGGAAGCCCCATCACATTGAAGTAACTACCTGAAATACCACGGACACCAATGAAACCTATCCACTCTTGTATACCATAAGAACCAGCCTTATCCATCGGCTTGTAAACCCGGATATAATAATCGATCTCCTCATCGGACAATTCTGCAAACGTTACTTCTGTCACAGCTGAAAAACTTCGCTGAGCCCCGGCGGTAGTCAGACAAACTCCGGTTATCACCTGATGGGTCTTGCCGGAAAGCTTCCACAACATTTGCCGTGCATCATCCTCGTTATGAGGCTTGCCCATGACTACACCATCCAACCATACAATGGTATCGGCAGTAATAATCAATTCGTCCGGATGCATGGTATTCCGGTAAGCAGCCGCCTTCTCGCAAGCTATATACAAAGGGATTTCCTCTGCTTTCAATGTATCCGGATAGGTTTCCTCTATGCCGGGTAGTGTTTTTACTTCATATTTTATACCTAAGCCGGATAACAATTCTTTGCGGCGAGGAGAATTGGAAGCAAGGATTATTTTATATTTTTCTAAATTTTCCAACATAACTTTTCTTTATTTCATTACCACCCGAAGGCCTTTTCATGAGCCATCCATTTTCCTTGAGCCTTCAAGACCTGTTCCACCACGTCACGGCCACATCCATATCCCCCGTTACGATGAGAAATATAAACAGCTGTTTCCTTTATCTCAGGTGCCGCATCAGCAGGACAACAAGGCAGCCCACACAAACGCATCACTTCATAATCGGGAATATCATCGCCCATATAGAGTATCTCCTCATCCTGCAATCCATATTTTTCCTTCAAATGGGCATACTCCCGGGTCTTCACCGCAGCAGCCAGATAGACATCTTTGATACCCAGCCCCTCATAACGCTTACGCACCGCCTCGGTATTTCCACCGGTAATGATGGCAACATGCAGCCCGCATTTCACAGCCAACTGCAATGCATACCCATCCTTGATATTAACCGTACGCATGGGTTCACCATTGGGGTGCAAATAAATAGTTTCCGCACTCAATACCCCATCTACATCAAATACCAATGCCTTTATTTTCTTTAAATCATAGTTTATCATACCACTTATGAGTTCTTTCCCTCTTTATTTGCCTGAATGACAGACAAAGGGAGATTATGAATACTTTTACTTATCTTTTCGTACAATTCCTGCAAAGACTCCTCGTCCGCCAACATCTCCAAATGTTTGCTTATTACGTTTTCATCGTAGCGTACAGCCGGACCTGTCTGCGCCTGTGTGGGAGAAAGTTCATGTACTTTGCCGGCAGTTTCGTCTATCAGCGGAAGCATCACTTCAAAAGGAATCCCCTGCTTTTCCAGTATATGTGAACTTAATGCATACATATGGTTTGCAAAATTACAAGCAAAGACTGCCGCCAGATGCAAATACCTACGTTGCCCGGAAGTCACTTCATACACTTTAGGACTGAGACGAACTGCCACCATACGCAGCAATTCCACTTCTGCCGGAGCAGATGCTTCTATAAAAAAAGGTACAGTATTGAAATCCACTTCACGCTGCTTGCTAAAAGTCTGCATAGGATAAAGTACCCCATAGCGTTTTACCAATCCCTTCCATAAATCCATAGACATACTACCCGCCGTATGTACAAACAAGGCCTGCTCCCTTCCTTTCACCAATACAGGAGCCAATTGTCGCAAAACTGCATCTTTCAGCGCTACAATATACAAATCGGCATCCCGACGTATCTCGTCCGGCACAATTGTGTAGTCTACTGAAAGTCTGGCAGCCAATGCAGAAGCAGATTCCTCTGTACGGCTGTATACCTGCAAGATAAGACACCCCGCCTTTTGTAAAGCAATTCCCAGATGGGTTGCCACATTGCCGGCTCCTATCAGAACTATTTTCATCATCGGGTCGAAACTAAATATAAAATAACTCCCACCAGCAACAAAGCCGCCGGCAACAAATAAGCAGACATCTGTCCCAACAAAGCTATCACCAAACCGATATTCAATATCAGCCATATACCCGCCAATACAATTCCTACTGACTTATCGGCCTTGAACCAAAGGAAAATAACAGCTGCATACAGTAACAGATTGTCTTTCTGCATAACCCATGGCAACCCGTGTGAAGCAAATCCTATAAACTTATCGATCAGATAAAGCATCCCCATCACAATGAGAAACACCGCAGAAGCTTTATACGTATCCTTATGATTGACAGCAGCCACGTTTACTTGCCTCCATATTTATTAATGTGAATTTTCTCCCATTGTAAATGCTCCTCATTAAAAGGCTTGCGTTCCATACCCTTATGTCCTACCGCTATAATGGAAACCACCTGCAACTGCAACGGAATATCAAGCAACGTATGCACGTATTCACCCGAGGGCATCCCGGTAGCGGTAAAACGTTCACGCACCTGTATCCAACAACTTCCCAACCCCAAATCTTCTGCCTGCAACTGGATCATTATGGAAGCAATTGACGCATCTTCAATCCAGACATCACTAGCCAACGGATCAGCCATCACAACTACAGCCATAGCAGCATCCGCTAGGAAAGCCGCCCCCATCTCCTTACAATGGGAAAGTTTTTCCAACATATCCTTATCATCTACCACAATAAACTGCCAGCAATTGCTACGTTTAGAAGACGGAGCCATCAAAGCAGCCTTCAACAAAGCAACTACCTCTTCCTGTGTCAACTCTTGATCCGTGAACTTACGCATGCTGCGTCTGTTCTTTATTAAGTCACTAAATTGTTCCATAATATACCCTGTTAATTTATTTTTCTGCACAAATATACAACTAGAATGTGGATTGATAAACAAAAAACAATAAATTTGCAATTAGAGATGCCTGTCAGATTAAGTACATATCGCAAAGGAAATGCCATTCCCCCTCTGCCGGGAACAAACATTTTCCATTCTACCGAGCTGTTTCATGTCTTTGAAATGACCCGGGGATACGAACCTTTGCTTATCGTAGCCTATATAGGAAACCGTCCTGTAGGCAAACTGCTGGCAGTCATCCGGAAAAGTGTGCGCCTGTTCCCCCCTGCAATCATCAAACGATGCGAAATTTATGGCACAGGCGAGTATTTTGATGAAGAACAGAATAAGGAAGACCTGTTCGGGGAAATATTGGAACATCTCACCAACGAAGTATTATGCAAATCGTTCCTCATCGAGTTCCGCAACTTGGAAAATCCGCTATTCGGATACAAAGCCTTCAGAAAGAACAACTATTTCGCCATTAATTGGCTAAGAGTACGTAATTCACTGCACAGTAAAGCTCCTTACGAACGGCTGAGCATGTCTCGCAGAAGACAAATAAACAAAGCTCTGAGAAATGGTGCCATCATGGAAATAGCCGACAATGAGAAAGATATACAAGATTTCTCACGAATGTTGAAAAAAGCCTATTCCTCACAGATAAGAAAACATTTCCCGGACATCGGCTTTTTCCGGTTATTAGCATGGCAGAACCCGGAAAAAGAATTAGCCAAAGTGTTTCTTGTGAAATATAAAGGCAAAATCATCGGTGGTTCTATCTGCCTTTTCTCAAAAGAAAGTGCCTACCTGTGGTTCTCAGGAGGTATACGGAAAACCTATGCTTTTCTTTACCCCGGTATTCTGTCCGTATGGGCACCGATTACCTATGCTTACGAAAAAGGATATGCACATTTGGAATTCATGGATGCAGGATTACCGTTCAAAAAGCACGGTTACAGGGACTTTATACTCCGCTTTGGCGGCAAGCAGAGCAGTACACGCCGCTGGTTCCGCTTCAGTTGGAAGTGGCTGAACAAACTCTTGTGCAAATTCTATATTTAACTCATTTTTGTCTTTTTGTCTAAAGTGTTGTGAAGCATCTTGCAAATAAGAAATAAAATTGAAGAAATATTTCTTTATTTAACTCGAAATTACTTTCTTTGTGCAGTTTTATCTGAAAACTTGAGTATAAAACCAAACTATTAAAATTATAAGATCATGAAAATCTCACACATTGAACACCTGGGCATTGCCGTAAAGAGCATTGAAGAGGCCCTGCCGTATTATGAAAACGTATTAGGTCTGAAATGCTACAATATCGAAACAGTAGAGGATCAGAAAGTTAAAACCGCTTTTCTGAAAGTAGGTGATGTTAAAATAGAACTGCTGGAACCTACAAGCCCCGAAAGCACTATCGCAAAGTTCATTGAAAAAAATAATGGCAACGGTGGTATGCATCATTTGGCTTTTGCAGTGGAAGATGGTGTGGCAAATGCGTTAGCCGAAGCTGAAACCACCGGCATCCGTCTCATTGACAAAGCTCCGCGTAAAGGTGCTGAAGGTTTGCAAATTGCTTTTTTACATCCCAAATCAACTTTGGGCGTCCTGACCGAGCTTTGCGAAAAACCATAAAACACGAGATCTGACTATTCACGATTGAAGTCAGTATATTTAGTCTGGTTCAAGCGTAAATAGAATTATTTTTTAATCGTAAATTGTAAAATCATAAGTAAAATGAGCAATCAACTTGAAAAAATAAAAGAGCTTATCGAACGCCGGGCTACAGCACGCATGGGTGGAGGTGATAAAGCAATTGCAAAACAGCATGATAAAGGAAAATATACAGCCCGCGAACGCATAGCCATGCTGCTGGATGAGGGCAGTTTCGAAGAAATGGATATGTTTGTGGAACACAGATGCACCAATTTCGGCATGGAGAAAAAACATTATCCGGGCGACGGTGTAGTAACAGGTTGTGGTACCATAGAAGGACGTTTAGTTTACATCTTTGCACAGGATTTCACTGTTTCTGCCGGTTCTCTTTCAGAAACAATGTCTCTGAAAATATGCAAAGTAATGGATCAAGCCATGAAAATGGGTGCTCCCTGTATCGGTATCAACGACTCAGGTGGCGCACGTATTCAAGAAGGTATCAATGCATTGGCCGGTTATGCTGAAATTTTCCAACGCAATATTCTTGCTTCAGGTGTTATTCCGCAGATCTCAGGTATTTTCGGTCCTTGTGCAGGCGGAGCTGTTTACTCTCCTGCGCTGACAGACTTCACCTTGATGATGGAAGGCACATCATATATGTTCCTTACCGGACCGAAAGTGGTAAAGACTGTTACAGGTGAAGATGTAAGCCAGGAAAACTTAGGTGGTGCAAGCGTTCATTCAACCAAATCCGGTGTTACTCATTTTACAGCCAAGACGGAAGAAGAAGGGTTAGCCATGATCCGCAAATTGTTAAGCTATATTCCTCAGAACAATCTGGAAGAAGCTCCCTATGTAGACTGTACCGATCCTATCGACCGTCTGGAAGACTCTTTGAACGAAATTATCCCCGACAGCCCCAACAAACCATACGATATGTATGAGGTGATCAGCGCCATCGTAGATAATGGTGAGTTTTTGGAAGTCCAACCTCACTACGCTAAAAATATCATCATTGGTTTCGCACGTTTCAACGGCCAGTCTGTAGGTATTGTTGCCAACCAGCCCAAATACCTGGCGGGTGTGCTTGACAGCAATGCGTCACGCAAAGGTGCTCGTTTTGTACGTTTCTGCGACGCTTTCAATATACCTCTTGTTTCATTGGTAGATGTTCCGGGATTCCTTCCGGGTACAGGACAAGAATACAACGGTGTAATCCTCCACGGTGCCAAGTTGCTGTATGCTTACGGCGAAGCGACTGTACCCAAAGTGACAATTACCCTGCGTAAATCATACGGCGGATCTCACATTGTAATGAGCTGTAAACAACTTCGCGGTGATATGAATTATGCATGGCCTACTGCCGAAATCGCCGTTATGGGTGGTGCAGGTGCAGTAGAAGTATTATACGCACGCGAAGCCAAAGAACAGGAAAATCCTGCCGCATTCCTAGCCGAAAAAGAAGCTGAATACACCAAGCTGTTCGCCAATCCTTACAATGCTGCCAAATATGGTTATATTGATGATGTGATTGAACCGCGTAATACCCGTTTCCGCATCATCCGTGCATTGCAACAGTTGCAGACTAAGAAATTAACCAATCCGGCTAAGAAGCATGGTAATATTCCTCTTTAATTAAAAATTAAAAACTGAGAATTGAACATGAAGAAATTAAATATAGGAATATTCCTTTCTTTGCTGCTGATGGTGGGGTTATGTTCTTGTGGAGAACAGAAATCGAACACCAAGCTGGTACTGAATGAAGTGCTGATTGAAAATGAAAGCAATTTCCAGGATGACTACGGAGTACACAGCGCATGGATTGAAATATTCAACAGATCATTTGGTAGCGCAGACCTTGCCGGTTGTTTACTGAAGGTGAGCAGCCAGCCTGGAGATACTGCTACTTATTTTATCCCTAAAGGTGATGTATTGACTTTGGTCAAACCTCGCCAGCACGCTTTATTCTGGGCAGACGGCGAACCCAACCGCGGTACTTTCCACACTAATTTCACACTGAATGCCGCAACCGACAATTGGATTGGATTGTATGATTCAGGCAAAAAATTATTGGATCAGATTATTGTTCCGGCAGGCACATTGCAAGCAAACCAATCATACGCACGTGTCAGCGACGCAGCAAATGAATGGGAGGTGAAAGGTTCCAGCGCAGACAAATATGTGACTCCGAGCACCAATAACAAGACTATCAACAGTCATGCAAAGATGGAAAAATTCGAAGAACACGACGGTAGTGGTATCGGTATGGCCATCTCTGCTATGAGCGTTGTATTCTGCGGTCTTCTTTTACTTTTCATTCTCTTCAAATGTGTAGGTAAGATTTCTGTAAACCTGAGCAAGCGCAATGCCATGAAGGTAAAAGGTATTACCGACAAGCAAGAAGCCAAAGAAAAGAAATTGGGTGAAGCTCCGGGCGAAGTATTCGCCGCTATCGCCATGGCCATGCATGAAATGCAAAGCGATGTACATGACGTGGAAGAAACCGTTCTTACCATTACCCGTGTAAAACGTAGTTATTCACCGTGGAGTTCCAAGATTTATACCTTGCGTGAAACTCCCCACAAAAAGTAAGTCACCAATAAAAAGATAAAATGATGAAAGAATATAAATATAAGATCAACGGTAACGTATACAAAGTTGCCATTGGAGATATAGAAGACAATATCGCTCATGTTGAAGTGAACGGTACTCCTTACAAAGTGGAAATGGAAAAAGCTCCGAAAGCTGTAGTGAAACCGGTAGTTCGTCCTGTATCAACCAGCCCTGCTCCGGCACCAGCTACAGTAGTAAAGCCTGCTGCAACTTCTACAGGTAAATCGGGCGTTAAATCTCCGTTGCCGGGGGTAATCCTTGATATCAAGGTAAATGTGGGTGATACCGTAAAAAAGGGGCAAACCATCATTATCCTTGAAGCTATGAAGATGGAAAATAACATCAATGCAGACAAAGACGGCAAGATCACCGCAATCAATGTAAGTAAAGGAGAATCCGTTCTCGAAGGTACTGACCTTGTAATTATTGAATAATATGGGAGAATTTATCAACTTTTTAGGGAATAACCTAGCTGACTTTTGGACATATACGGGTTTTGCCAATGCTACTGTTGGTCATATCGTAATGATCCTGATAGGTTTATTCTTCATATACCTTGCCGTGGCCAAGGAATTTGAGCCGATGTTGCTCATTCCTATCGGTTTCGGTATCTTGATCGGTAATATTCCTTTCAACATGGAAGCCGGACTGAAAGTCGGCATCTATGAGGAAGGTTCTGTTCTTAATATTTTATATCAAGGAGTTACCTCCGGATGGTATCCACCACTTATCTTTTTAGGTATCGGTGCAATGACGGATTTCTCGGCATTGATTTCAAATCCTAAACTGATGTTGATTGGTGCTGCCGCACAGTTTGGTATTTTCGGTGCATACATGATTGCATTGGCAATGGGCTTTGATCCGATGCAGGCTGGTGCTATCGGCATCATCGGTGGTGCGGACGGTCCGACAGCAATCTTCCTTTCATCCAAACTGGCGCCTAACCTGATGGGAGCTATTGCGGTATCTGCCTATTCATACATGGCATTGGTACCGGTTATCCAGCCGCCTATCATGCGTCTGCTCACTACCAAGCACGAACGTTTGATCCGTATGAAACCACCACGCGTCGTTTCTCATACAGAAAAAGTAATGTTCCCTATCATTGGTTTGTTGCTTACTTGTTTTCTGGTTCCGTCGGGTCTGCCTCTATTGGGTATGCTTTTCTTTGGTAACTTATTGAAAGAAAGCGGTGTAACCCGTCGCTTGGCAGAAACTGCCCGCGGTCCGCTGATTGATACCATTACCATCTTATTAGGATTGACAGTAGGTGCTTCCACGCAAGCTTCAGAATTCCTTACCATTGATTCGATTTTGATTTTCGCGCTGGGTGCATTGTCATTCATCATTGCTACCGCTTCGGGAGTTATCTTCGTAAAGATATTCAACTTGGTATTAGGTAAGGATAACAAAATCAATCCGCTTATCGGCAATGCCGGTGTATCTGCTGTTCCTGACTCGGCACGTATCTCTCAGGTTATCGGTCTGGAATATGATCCTACCAACTACTTGCTGATGCATGCCATGGGTCCCAACGTAGCCGGTGTAATCGGTTCTGCCGTAGCTGCCGGTATTTTACTTGGGTTCTTGATGTAATTCATTGAACAACAATAAATAAAATCCTCTTCAACTAATATGTGGAAGAGGATTTTTTATTGATATAGATTAAGAAATGAATGATTTATTATGATTTTTGAACGATTAGTTATATAAGATATGCTGAAAAACATATAAATTTGCCGCCGTAAAACCAAACTAAATTAAACGAAGATGGAAAAGAAAACAGTTAAGTACCATATTCCCCAACACGGAATATATATGTACGCACGTACTAATTCTGGGAAAACTGAACTCATTGTCCTAAACAGCACCGATGCCGAACAAGTGGTGGCAAATGACCACTACCGCATAATGACAAATGATTCAAAAAGCGGTAAAGAACTTATCAGTGGCAAAAAAATTGACCTTACCAAAAATATGACAGTCGGTGCACGTCAATCATTGATTATTGAATTATAATTGTTTTTTTAAGGTAAGAAGGTAAAATGAGAAAGTAAGAATAAAGGCGGCTTTTATTAAAGGGCCGCCTTTATTTATATCTCTGTCCACCTCTTTTATTTACGTGAAACAATTGTCCCTGTAGCTTGATTAGTAGGCATAACCAACATTTCTGCAATCTGCATATATTCCGGTACGGAAGCTGCAAAATAAACCGTTTCCGCAATATCATCTCCCGTCAATGGACGAATGCCTTTATATACATTATCCGCCTTTTCCTTATCTCCCCGGAAACGAACAACTGAAAAATTTGTTTCCACCAGCCCCGGTTTGATATTAGTCACTCTCAATGGAGTATCAACTAAATCTATACGCAGTCCATCCGATAAAGCTTTCACAGCAGCCTTTGTAGCACAATACACACTACCTCCCGGATAAGCAGCATCTCCGGCAATAGAACCAATATTAATAATATGTCCTCGTTTACGTTCCACCATTCCCGGTACGATCAGGCGTGTCATTGCCAGCAAAGCCTTAATATTAGTATCTATGACAATATCCCACTCATCCAGACTGCCTTCCTGTTCTTTATCCGTACCGATAACCAACCCAGCATTATTCACCAATATATCAATGGATTGCCATTCCTTGGGCAATGATTCCAAAGCAGACGTTGCCGCTTTACGGTCGCGCACGTCAAAAGGAAGCAAATATATTTTCGCACCATATTGCTTTTCTAATTCTTCTTTCAATGCACTCAGTTTATTTACGTTACGGGCATTTAAAATCAAACTTGCTCCCTGTGAAGCAAACTTGCGAGCGCATCCGGCACCGATACCGCTGGAAGCTCCTGTGATAAAAACAATCTTATCCATTTTATTATTTCGATTTATTAAAGAACTTACTGAAAAATAGTATTTGATAGTCTATGGCATTATTCCAATACCTGCCTGTATGCCCACCTGGACGGATGATAAAGTCATGATTTATTTTCTTCTTCAACAGTTTTTCGTGTACAGCCTTATTCACTTCCAGAAAAAAATCATCACAACCGCAATCTATTATAACAGCCAAATCACCATTCTTTATCTTATCCAACTGATTAATTACCGTATGTTCGTCCCATCTCTGCTTGTTGCTCGCTTCTTCACCTAATTGCTTCTTCATCTCCCAATTATTGGGAAACGGACGGATATCTAAACCTCCACTCATACTACCTCCTCCTCCAAAGACATCTTTATGACGGATGGATAACCATAAACTTCCATGACCACCCATACTTAACCCAGTGACAGCACGTCCCCCTCTCTCCGCTTTCGTAGTAAAATTCTTATCAATATAGTTCACCAATTCTTTTGACACGAATGTTTCATAACGGTACTCCTTGTTCAAAGGGCTGTCCCAATACCAACTGTTCTTCCCGTCCGGACAAACAAAAATGATTCCTTCCTTATCAGCTATCCGAGGTAATTCCGGTTTTATCCCGAGCCATGTTCCCGCATTGCCCCCATATCCGTGAAGCAGATAAAGTACGGGACATTTTTCACCTGCCATGGCTTTATCCGGACAGATGGTAATTACCTGAACCTCTTTATTCATTGCATCGCTATGTACCGACAAAGTATCCACCTTAGCTGCCTGCATTCCTACAGACAAACACCAGCTTCCTATCAAAAAAGCCCAATATCGTTTTTTCATGTATATAAAAAATTACCTGATGTAAAGGTACAATATAATTTGCAATTTAGTTGCATCTTCTTTCCGCTATCTTTGTTGTCATAAATAAAAAGAAACAATGAAAAAAATAAAATTAGAATCAGTTTTCAATGAATTCACTTTAATGGGAATAGCTGTATCAGGAGCATTCTATCTAGGAGAATACTGGGAAGGTATTGCCGTTATTCTGTTCTATCTCATAGGTGAATGGTTCCAACACAAAGCTGTACACAAAGCACGCAGCGACATCAAAGCATTATTGGATGTACGTCCCGAAACAGCCACTGTAATATATAACAACACATATAAAATAACAGTACCGGAAAAAGTACAGCCAGGAGAAACCATTGAAGTAAAAGTTGGAGAAAAAGTACCTCTAGACGGATTTTTACTGGAAGATTCCGCTTCATTTAATACGGCCGCCCTAACCGGAGAAAGTGTTCCCCGGACTCTATATAAACAAGAAGAAGTTTTAGCAGGAATGATCGCTTCAGATAAAGTGGTACGGATCAAAGTAAACAAACCGTATGATCAAAGTACGTTAGCACGTATCCTCACTTTAGTACAAGATGCAGCAGAAAGAAAAGCCCCTGCCGAATTATTTATCCGCCGTTTTGCACGAATTTATACACCGATAGTGACAGGACTGGCAATACTAGTTGTCATACTCCCCTATTTATACTCTCTGATAAAACCTGAATTCATTTTTGTTTTTGATGATTGGTTCTATCGGGCTTTAGTATTCCTAGTCATATCATGTCCTTGCGCATTAGTGGTCAGCATTCCATTAGGATACTTTGGAGGTATTGGTGCCGCATCTCACAAAGGGATTCTTTTCAAAGGGGGTAATTATCTAGATGCCATAACCCAAATAAACACCGTAGTATTCGATAAAACCGGAACACTCACCCAAGGTGTATTCAGTGTCCAGGCAATATCGGCAGCCGAAGGTGTTTCGCAAAAAGAACTGCTTCAACTTATCGCCTCTATAGAGAGTTTCAGCAATCATCCTATCGCAAAAGCCATTGTCAAATATGCAGAAGAACAAAGTATATCCCTTAACTCGTCACTGAAAATAACCGAATTTGCCGGATATGGAATAAAAGCCGTAACAAACGGTAAAGAAGTATATGTAGGAAATGCACGGTTATTATCAAAATACGGCATCTCTTTTCCCTATGAAATCAGCGACATGACAGAAACAATCGTGTTATGTGCAATGGAAAACAAATATTTGGGATATCTTTCATTGGCGGATACACCAAAACCAGATGCTGTACAAGCCATCTGCGAACTGAAAGACTTAAATATTAATAATATTCAAATATTATCGGGAGACAAACAGACAATTGTTTCTAATTTAGCCGAAAAGATAGGTGTCACACAGGCTTTCGGCGATTTACTACCCGAAGGTAAGGTAGCACATTTAGAACAATTAAAAGCAAATTCTGAAAATCGTGTAGCTTTTGTAGGAGACGGTATCAATGATACTCCCGTACTGGCACTCAGCGATGTTGGGATTGCCATGGGTGGCCTAGGATGTGACGCTTCTATAGAAACTGCGGATGTAGTGATACAAACAGACCAACCCAGTAAAGTGGCGGAAGCTATAAAAATAGGGAAACAGACCCATCGCATCGTATGGCAAAATATATCAATGGCATTCGGAGTGAAATTGTTAGTATTGCTATTGGGAGCCGGCGGAATGGCCACTATGTGGGAAGCCATATTTGCAGATGTAGGTGTAGCTTTACTCGCCATTTTTAATACAATGAGAATACAGAAATGGAAAGAATAAAATGATTTGACCTATGAATGAAACAATCTATTTAAAAAAACTGGAACAGCGGGAA
>ERZ1027066.653-NODE-653-length-17991-cov-4.765388_pt1 | contig 17991 bp, 8 predicted proteins | sample MGYA00519282_ERZ1027066 | MGnify/ENA primary metagenome ERZ1027066 (study PRJEB26926, sample SAMN06164494) | human gut metagenome | biome: ENVO:00009003; feature: ENVO:2100002; material: ENVO:00002003 | host: Homo sapiens | place: USA | collected 2012 ... | reverse complement strand
CGGCAGCGTCAGATGTGTATAAGAGACAGCGGTATGAGGGAGGATTAAATGAGAAAGTATGTAGAAGTTTTTACTCGTGACCATTTGCCAAAGCTGAGAGATCAGCTGTTGTTTTCGGGGCTGACGGATCACGAGATTTTTATGTTTATTCAATATGCACAGCCGTACTATATGTCGCTGAACCGTGGCAGTACGGCAAGGGTTGAAAACAAGTTCAGCCATATGACGGGTCTTGTGTTTTCAGGAACTGCATACCTTTATTCTGTGGACTACAACGGCAACAAAAGTCTGCTCAAAACAATTCGCAGCGGCGAGTCAAGCGGAACGCTTTATGCGATGTTTGACTATTACAATACGCTTGTTGAGATTATGGCAGGAGAGGACTGCGAAATCCTTTTCATTCCGCCGGAGCCGATGTTTATAACCGAGGATTCGCTTGCTTCGATTCAGCAGAAAATCCTCGTCAATATGCTTGCGTCACAAAGACAGGTGTTTTTGCAGATTTCGGAACACCTTGCCTGCCTTTCAAAGCGAAGTATCAAGGGCAAATTTATGCACCTTCTTCAAATCCATTGCAAGCGTGAGCATAGCTGTGAGGTTGATCTGCCGTTTTCCCGTGACGAGCTTGCAAACTATCTTGCGGTTGACAGAGCATCACTTTCAAGAGCACTCGGTGAACTGAAAAAAGCAGGAATTATTGAATTTAAAAAGAGCCATTTCAAACTGATTGAAACAGCTGAATATCATTTTGATTAAATAACAGACGGCAAACGGTGTTCTGTTTCCTTTCACCGCCGACTAAAATATAACGGAGGATAATATTATGAGTTTTGTGGAATTACTGCTGTTCGGCATCGGCTTGTCTATGGATGCATTTGCGGTTTCAATTTGCAAGGGGCTCTCCGTGCGTAAGTTAAGACCTAAACACGCAATTACTGTCGGATTGTGGTTTGGCGGATTTCAGGCGCTTATGCCGCTTATCGGTTATCTTCTCGGAAAGCAGTTTGAATGGCTTATCACAAGTATTGACCATTGGATTGCTTTCATCCTGCTTGCACTTATCGGTGCAAATATGATAAGAGAATCCTTCGGTGAGGAAGAACAGCTTGACGATTCGTTTTCGGTCAAGACAATGCTGCCCCTTGCCGTTGCAACAAGTATTGACGCACTTGCGGTAGGTGTTTCGTTTGCGTGTATTGATGTTGATATCGTGCCTGCGATCGCAATCATCGGCACAACAACATTCATACTTTCAGCTGTCGGCATCAAAATAGGCAATGTATTTGGTGCAAAGTATAAGTCAAAAGCAGAATTTTTAGGCGGTGCCGTATTGATTTTGCTTGGACTCAAGATTTTGCTTGAAGATTTAGGCTTTTTGCCGTTCTGACGGATTATAAATTGAAAGTTGACGGCGAGCCGCCGTTACCAATTCGAGAAGATAGTATGATATAGAAAACGCATCAGATGCCCGAAAAAGCTCTGATGCGATTTTTATATGAAAGTCGTTGCTTAAATGTAGGGGCGATCATCGGTCGCCCGCCCATGTGCAAAGCACATGATTGCACGCAATGCGTGCAAATTTGAATACACATTTTCCATCACATCAAAACATTTTTATTAAACATAAAATTTCATTAAGCGGGCGGATATTATCCGCCCCTACAGACAATACAGGGTTTTTATAATTTCAATTTCTTAAAGTTATCATTCAGAATTGTGCAGGAGTTATCTAACTTTTGCAATTCCTGTTCGGTTAATTTAAGCTCCAGAATGCGTTTTGCACCGTTTGCGCTCACTATGCACGGGTTGCCGATGAACACATCTTTTTTGCCGCCGTATTCGCCACGCAGACGAACCGATACTGTCAGAACGCTGTTTTCATCTTGAAGAATTGCTCGGACGATACGGACGATTGACATACCGATGCCGTAGTAGGTTGCGCCCTTTGCCTCAATGATTTTGTGGGCGGCACAACGCACATCATCGCTTATCTGCTCAAGCTCCTCCATATAGTACGATTTTGGGTTATCACGCATGACATCCTTTAGCGGTTTGGCGGCAAGGAGTGCCTGACTCCACGGAACAAATTCGCTGTCTCCGTGTTCGCCGATTACATATGCGTGAATGTTGCGTGGATCAACCTCAAAATATTCGCCGAGAAGATATCTGAGCCGTGCCGTGTCAAGGGTAGTTCCCGTGCCGATGATTTTTGACGCATTGAATCCCGAAAGTTCATAGGTCACCCGTGTCATAATGTCAACGGGATTTGTCGCAACAAGGAAAATTCCCTCAAAACCGCTTTGCACAATCTTTGGCACAATTGAAGAAAATACAACTGCGTTTTTCTGCAAAAGCTGAAGTCTGCTTTCGGTGGGCTTTTGATTGGCACCTGCGCAGATTACAACAATGTCGGCGTCGGCACATTCGCTGTAACCTCCGCAGCGGATTTTCATGCTTGAATGCGAAAATGCAAGCCCGTGGTTCAAATCCATTGCCTCGCCCTCGGCACGCTTTTCGTTGAGGTCAATCATAATGAGCTCATCGCACACATTTTGATTGAGTGCCGCATAGGCAAAGCTCATTCCGACCATTCCCGTTCCCACAAGTACAACCTTTCTTTTGTTTCCCGACATATGACCGTCCCTTTCGTTTGTATTCTTTTTTTAGGGTTTTCATATGTGCAAAAATTATTCTTTGGTTTAAAAAATTGATTGAATTGTGCTTTTTGGGGGATTGTGAAAAAAATAACGGCAGAATCGGCTGTTTGTTTGGTGAAATGGCAAGAATTATATGTAAAAATCATCAAAATTCACTTGAAACATAGATATAATTGTGCTAAAATTAATTCGACAAGGTGTTCGGAATACATTAGGCATATTCCGATTTTTATTTTATAGGAAAATATCAATTGCGAGATTCTTGTTTTTGAAAACTGTCAAATTTTGCCGAGTTGTGCTTTAGCATAAAATCCTTGCAAGGCTACGCTCGGACATTAAAAGTTTTTGAAAAGTAAGACTGTCTGCACGAATAGGGTGCGAGGCACTCGCAGAAAGGAAAAGAGGTAAAAGAGAATGTACAAGATAGTTAAGAAAAAATCTCTGAATCCAACCGTTACACTTATGGAAATTGACGCTCCGCTTATTGCCAAAAAGGCAGAGCCCGGACAGTTCATCATTCTCCGTGTTGACGAGAACGGTGAGCGTATTCCGCTTACGGTTGCAGGCTATGACAGAGAGGCCGGCACAGTTCGTATTATCTTCCAGATTGTCGGTGCAACAACAGAAAAGCTCAATCACCTTAACGAAGGCGATTATATTCACGATTTTGTAGGCCCTCTCGGTGTTCCCACACATACAGACGGTCTTAAAAAGGTTTGCGTTGTAGGCGGCGGCGTTGGCTGTGCAATTGCACTTCCGGTTGCCGAAAAGCTCCACGAAATCGGCTGTGAGGTTCACTCAATTGTCGGCTTCAGAAACAAGGATCTTGTTATTCTTGAAGATGAATTCAAGGCTTGCTCAGACAAGTTTATTCTTATGACAGATGACGGTTCATACGGTCAAAAGGGCGTTGTTACAGCTCCTCTCGAAGAGATGATTAAGGCAGGCGAGGACTATGACCTCGTTATTACAATCGGTCCGCTTATTATGATGAAGTTTGTTGTTAAAACAACAAAGCCTTACAATATTCCCACAACAGTTTCCATGAACCCGATTATGATTGACGGCACAGGTATGTGCGGCGGCTGTCGTCTTACAGTTGACGGACAGACAAAGTTTGCTTGTGTTGACGGCCCCGACTTTGACGGCTTTAAGGTTGATTTTGACGAGGCTATGAAGCGTGGCGCAATGTACAAGCCGTTTGAGCGTCATGCATACGAGGAAACATGTAATCTGTTCAAGAAGGAGGTTGAGTAATCATGCCAAATATGTCACCAAAAAAGGCTCCTATGCCATCACAGGATCCTAATGTAAGAAATAAAAACTTTCTTGAGGTAGCAACAGGCTACACAGAAGAAGTTGCAATTGAGGAGGCACAGCGTTGCCTTAACTGTAAACACAGACCTTGCGTAAACGGTTGTCCGGTACATATCGCAATCCCTGATTTTATCAAAGAGGTTGCCCAGGGCAACTTTGCAGGCGCTTATGATGTAATTTCGCAGTCAAGCTCACTTCCTGCTGTTTGCGGTCGTGTTTGTCCGCAGGAGTCACAGTGTGAGTCAAAGTGCGTAAGAGGCATCAAGACTGAGCCTGTCGGAATCGGCAGACTTGAGAGATTTGTTGCCGACTGGCACAACGCTCAGACAGATGTTAAGGTAAATAAGCCTGAGTCAAACGGTCACAAGGTTGCTATCGTCGGTTCAGGTCCTGCAGGTCTTACCTGTGCAGGCGACCTTGCAAAGAAGGGTTACGATGTAACAGTATTTGAGGCTCTTCACCTTGCAGGCGGTGTTCTCGTTTACGGTATCCCTGAGTTCAGACTTCCAAAGTCAATCGTTCAGAAGGAAGTTGACACACTCAAAGAGCTCGGTGTTAAGGTTGAAACAAATATGGTTATCGGCAGAGTTCTCTCAATTGACGAGCTTATGAACGATTACGGCTTTGAGTCAGTATTTATCGGTTCGGGCGCAGGTCTTCCGAGATTTATGAATATCCCCGGTGAGAACCTTTGCGGTGTTTACTCGGCAAATGAGTTCCTCACAAGAACAAACCTTATGAAGGCTTATAAGGACGACAGCACAACTCCGATTATGCACGCAAAGAAGGTTGCAGTTGTCGGCGGCGGTAATGTTGCAATGGATGCCGCTCGTTGTGCAAAGCGTCTTGGCGCAGAAGAGGTTTATATTGTTTACAGAAGAAGCGAAGAAGAGCTTCCTGCCCGTAAGGAAGAAGTTGAGCATGCGAAGGAAGAGGGAATTATCTTCAAGCTCCTCAATAACCCTGTTGAAATTCTCGGCAACGAAGATGAGTTCGTAACGGGTATGAAGTGCATTAAGATGGAACTCGGCGAGCCTGACGCAAGCGGCAGAAGAAGACCTGTTGAAATCCCCGGCAGTGAGTTCGTTCTTGATGTTGACGCTGTTGTTATTTCAATCGGTACATCACCTAACCCGCTTATCAAGGCTACAACAAAGGGACTTGACACTCAGAAGTGGGGCGGTATCATCGCTGACGAAAACGGTCTTACATCCCGTGAGGGCGTATATGCAGGCGGTGACGCTGTAACAGGCGCCGCAACGGTTATCCTCGCAATGGGTGCAGGCAAAACAGCCGCAGCTGCTATTGACGAATACATCCGGAACAAAAACAAGTAATTTTTGTCCTGAATTGAAAATGAAAAATTATTGTCGGCGGTGTGCCACCGCTATCAATTTGAGAAGATAGTATAATATAGAAATCGCATCAGATGCCCGAAAATGCTCTGATGCGATTTTTGTTTGTATCAAGATTCGTCAGTAGGGGCGTTCATCGGGCACTTCTATAGCTTAAAACCATACACCGTGTCGGGTGTTGCATTGAGATGTGAAAAACAGCCCGAAAAGAAGAATAATTCTATTCGGGAAATAAAATCTGTAAAAAACCTGTGAAAAATAAAAAAAGTCAGGAAAATCCGAAAAAAATCCGAAAATTCTCTTGACTTATTGATTATTTCAATATAGAATAATAAAATGTACCATAATGGGGATATGTACCGAAGAGGTCGGGAAAATCCGCAAAAAACTTTATCTAACAAGGGGATATTATCACAAAAATCCTTTTGTGTCAAGAGCTTTTTATGAGCAGGTTTTCAGTACCGCTTGCCCCGTTTCATAGATTTTTTAAGGAGTGATACGCCTATGGTTAATGTCAAACCCGTAAAGCTTGGCAACACCGAAAGAATGAGTTTTGGTAAAATCGATGAAGTAATTGATATGCCTAATCTTATTGATATTCAGAAAGCGTCATATAAATGGTTGCTTGACGAAGGTCTTAAAGAAGTATTTAAAGATGTTTCGGGCATTACCGATTATCAGGACAACCTTGTTCTTGATTTTATCGACTACACACTTGATGTTGATCACCCGAACTACAGCGTAATCGAGTGTAAGGTTCGTGACGCAACATATTCAGCCGCCCTCAGAGTAACCGCAAGACTTTTGAACAGGTCAACAGGTGAAATCAAAGAGAGCAATGTATTTATGGGCGATTTTCCGCTGATGACCGCAAGCGGCACATTTGTTATCAACGGTGCTGAGCGTGTTATCGTTTCACAGCTTGTAAGAAGCCCGGGCGTTTACTATAAAATGGATCACGATAAAACAGGTAAGGAGCTGTATTCAACAACAGTTATTCCGAACCGTGGTGCATGGCTTGAGTATGAAACCGATGTAAACGATGTTTTCTATGTTCGTATTGATAAGAACCGTAAGCTTCCCGTTACATCGTTCATCAGAGCACTCGGTCTTGGCACGGATGCCGAAATTCTCGACTATTTCGGTGACGATGAAAGAATGAGAGCCACTATCGAAAAGGATGCCGCTTCAAATGTTGAAGAAGGTCTTATCGAGGTTTACAAAAAGCTCCGTCCGTCTGAGCCTCCGACAGTTGACAGTGCACAGACACACATAAACAACCTGTTCTTTGACCCTAATCGTTATGATATGTCAAGAGTAGGCAGATATAAATATAACAAAAAACTCGGCATTGCAAACCGTCTTGAAGGTCAGGTTCTTGCAGAGCCGATTGCCAACCCGCGTACCGGTGAGGTTATGGCTCTTCGTGATGAGAAAATCACAAAGGAAAAGGCTTTTGAAATCGAAAATGCCGGTGTTAAGATTGCCTATGTAAAGGCTGCCGACGAAACAATCGTTAAGGTTATTTCTAACGGTATGGTTGACATCGCTTGCTATGTTGATTTTGACGCAGAAGCAGAGTGTGATATCAAGGAAAATGTTCGTTTTGATGTTCTTTGCGAAATTCTTGATTCCTGCGAGAATGAGGATGACCTCAAGGAAATGCTCAGAAGCCGTGCAGATGAGCTTGTTCCTAACCACATCACGGTTGACGATATTTTTGCAACAATCAACTACCTTAACTGTGTTGCTCACGGTGTCGGTAATACAGATGATATCGACCACCTCGGCAACAGAAGAATCCGCTGTGTGGGCGAACTTCTTCAGAACCAGTTCAGAATCGGTTTCTCCCGTCTTGAAAGAGTTGTAAGAGAAAGAATGACAACTCAGTCACAGGATATGGAGTCGCTTTCGCCTAACTCACTCATCAATATCCGTCCCGTAACAGCGGCAATCAAAGAATTTTTCGGTTCTTCACCGCTTTCTCAGTTTATGGATCAGGGTAACCCGCTTGCAGAGCTTACCCACAAGCGCCGTCTTTCAGCCCTCGGTCCGGGCGGCCTTTCAAGAGACCGTGCAGGATTTGAGGTTCGTGACGTACACTACACACACTATGGCCGAATGTGTCCTATCGAAACTCCTGAAGGTCCTAACATCGGTCTTATCTCATATCTTGCTTCATTTGCCCGTATTAACAAATACGGATTTATCGAAGCTCCTTATCGTAAAATTGACAAGGAAACAGGCGTTGTAACCGACGAGGTTGTTTATATGACAGCCGATGTTGAGGATAACTACGCTGTTGCACAGGCTAACGAACCGCTTGATGAAAACGGCAGATTTGTTCATTCAAGAGTCGTAGGTCGTTACCGTGACGAGTTCGTAGAGTATTCTCCCGAAAGATTCGACTTCATGGATGTATCTCCTAAGATGGTTGTATCTGTTGCTACGGCTATGATTCCGTTCCTTGAAAACGATGACGCAAACCGTGCTCTCATGGGTGCGAACATGCAGCGTCAGGCAGTTCCGCTCCTCCGCAGTGAGGCTCCTATTGTCGGTACAGGTATGGAGTACAAGGCCGGCACAGACTCGGGCGTTTGTATTCTTGCCGAGGAAGACGGCATTGTTATGAGCGTTGATGCCCGTAACATTCGCGTACAGTATGATTCCGGTAGAGTTCAGGATTTTGAAGTTGTCAAGTTCCTCCGTTCTAACCAGGGTACATGTATCAACCAGCGTCCTATTGTGTCAAGAGGTCAAAGAGTTAAGAAGGGCGAGGTTCTCGCAGACGGTCCCGCTACCGAGAACGGTGAGATTGCTCTCGGTAAGAACGCTCTCATCGGCTTTATGACATGGGAAGGTTACAACTACGAGGATGCTGTTCTTATCAACGAAAAAATCGTTCGTGATGATGTTTATACATCAATTCACATTGAAGAATATGACACAGAGGCAAGAGATACAAAGCTCGGACCCGAAGAGATTACAAGAGATATCCCGAATGTCGGTGAAGATGTTCTTAAGTATCTTGACGAGGACGGTATCATTCAGATCGGTTCTGAGGTTAAAGCAGGCGATATCCTTGTCGGTAAAGTAACTCCAAAGGGTGAAACAGAGCTTACAGCCGAGGAAAGACTCCTTCGTGCAATCTTCGGTGAAAAGGCAAGAGAAGTCAGAGATACATCTCTCCGTGTGCCTCACGGTGAATGCGGTACTGTTGTTGATGTTAAGGTGTTTACCCGTGCAGACAGCAGAAACGAACTCCAGCCCGGTGTAAACAAGGTTGTAAGAGTTTACCTTGCACTCAAGAGAAAAATCAGCGTAGGCGATAAGATGGCAGGTCGTCACGGTAACAAGGGTGTTATTTCAAGAATTCTCCCAATGGAAGATATGCCGTTCCTTCCGGACGGTACTCCTCTTGACATCGTACTTAACCCGTTGGGCGTACCTTCCCGTATGAACATCGGTCAGGTTCTTGAGGTTCACCTCGGTTATGCCGCAAAGGCACTTGGCTGGAAGATTATGACTCCTGTATTTGACGGCGCTCATGAGCAGGACATTTTCCAGTGCCTTAAAGACGCAGGTTACAGCGAGGATGGTAAGACATGGCTTGTTGACGGTCGTACAGGTGAGCGTTTCGATAACCCTGTAACAGTAGGTTATATGTACTACCTCAAGCTCCATCACCTCGTTGATGAAAAAATCCACGCAAGAAGCACAGGTCCTTACTCTCTCGTTACACAGCAGCCACTCGGCGGTAAAGCCCAGTTCGGCGGTCAGCGTTTCGGTGAGATGGAAGTTTGGGCACTTGAGGCTTACGGCGCTGCTTATACACTTCAGGAAATTCTTACAGTTAAGTCGGACGATGTTGTCGGCCGTGTTAAGACCTACGAGGCTATCGTTAAGGGTCAGAATATTCCTGCTCCGGGTATTCCTGAGTCATTCAGAGTTCTTATTAAGGAACTCCAGTCACTTTCACTTGATGTTCGTGTTCTTAACTCTGACGGTGAAGAAATTGACATTAAGCAGAAGTTCGATGAGGACGAGGATATTGTTGACGCAACAAATCCGGAATTTGAAGAAGACCATGTAATGACATCAATGGACGGCTACACTCTTGACGAGGGCGGCGAAGAAGGCAATATGTTTGACGATTCACTTGCCGATGTTGAAGAGGACAGCTATACATCGGACGATTACAGCGATGACTTTGGCAGTGACGATATGTAAGGAGGAAATGCAATGATAGATAATAATGTTTTTGACTCAATTAAAATCGGACTTGCTTCTCCTGAGCAGATGAGAGAATGGTCTTACGGCGAAGTTAAAAAGCCCGAGACAATTAACTATCGTACTCTCAAGCCTGAAAGAGACGGCTTGTTCTGCGAACGCATTTTCGGACCTACAAAGGACTGGGAATGTCACTGCGGTAAATACAAGAGAATCCGTTTTAAGGGTAAAATCTGTGACCGTTGCGGTGTTGAAGTAACCCGTTCAAAGGTCAGAAGAGAGCGTATGGGACACATTGAGCTTGCCGCTCCCGTGTCGCACATTTGGTATTTCAAGGGAATTCCTTCAAGAATTGCCCTTATGCTTGATATTTCTCCCAAGCTTTTGGAGAATGTACTCTATTTCTCACAGTACATCGTAACAGATCCCGGCGACTGCCGTGACCTTGCAAAGTATCAGTGTCTTACCGAGGGTGAGTACAATGATATGCGTGAGAAGTATGAGAATGACTTTGAAGCAGGTATGGGTGCCGAGGCAATCAAAAAGCTCCTTGCCGAGATTGACCTTGAGGCTCTTTCTGCTTCACTTAAAGCAGAACTCGAAACTGCATCGGGTCAGAAGAGAGTTAGACTCCTTAAAAGACTTGATGTTGTTGAAAGCTTCAGAATGTCGGGCAACCGTCCCGAGTGGATGATTCTCGATGTTGTTCCGGTTATTCCGCCGGATATCCGTCCTATGGTTCAGCTTGACGGCGGTCGTTTTGCAACAAGTGACCTTAACGACCTCTATCGCCGAGTTATCAACCGTAACAACAGACTTAAAAAGCTCCTTGAGCTTAACGCACCTGAAATCATCATCCGCAACGAGAAGAGAATGCTTCAGGAATCCGTTGACGCACTCATCGACAACGGCAGACGAGGCAGACCCGTTACTGGACCTAACAACCGTGCCCTCAAGTCACTTTCGGATATGCTTAAAGGTAAGCAGGGCCGTTTCCGTCAGAACCTTCTCGGTAAGCGTGTTGACTACTCAGGCCGTTCGGTTATCGTTGTAGGACCTGAACTCAAAATGTATCAGTGCGGTCTTCCTAAGGAAATGGCACTTGAACTCTTCAAGCCGTTCGTTATGAAACGCCTTGTTGAAACTAAAGCAGAGCAGAATATCAAATCAGCAAGAAAAGCTGTTGAGCGTGCAAAGGACAATGTTTGGGATGCACTTGAAGTTGTAATCAAGGGACACCCTGTTCTCCTCAACCGTGCTCCAACACTTCACCGTCTTGGTATTCAGGCATTTGAGCCTGTTCTTGTTGAGGGTCGTGCTCTTAAACTTCATCCGCTCGCTTGTACAGCGTACAACGCTGACTTTGACGGTGACCAGATGGCTGTCCATGTACCTCTTTCGGCAGAGGCTCAGGCAGAGGCAAGATTCCTTATGCTCGCAGCAGGCAACCTTCTCAAACCATCTGACGGTCAGCCTGTTACAGTTCCTACACAGGATATGATCCTCGGTTCTTACTACCTTACACTTGATAAGGACGGTGAGAGAGGTGAAGGAAAGGTATTCCGTGATGTTGATGAAGTTATGATGGCTTATCAGACAGGCGTCATCGAGCTTCACTCAAAAATTAAGGTTCGCCGTGAGCTTGAATTTGACGGAAAAATCGAATCCGGTATTGTAGACACAACAATCGGTAAGATTATCTTTAACAATCCTATTCCTCAGGATCTCGGCTTTATCGACAGAAGTATCCCCGAAAACAGATTCAAGTTTGAGGTTGACTTCCTCGTTGGCAAGTCGGGCCTTAAGAAGATTATTGATAAATGTATTAAAATTCACGGTCCGGTAAGAACAAGCGTTGTTCTTGACCACATTAAGGCGCAGGGCTATAAGTACTCTACAAAGGGTGCTATCACAGTAGCCGTTTGTGATGCAGTTATTCCTCCTCAGAAAAAGGATATCATTGCCGAGGCAGAGAAGGAAGTTGATGTTATCCGTGATGAGTTTATGATGGGTCTTCGTTCAAACGAAGAGCGTTACGAAGAGGTTCTTCGTATCTGGGAAAAGGCTACTAACGATGTAACCGACGCCCTCCAGAAAAACCTTGACCGCTACAACCCAATCTTCATGATGGCTGACTCAGGTGCCCGTGGTAGTATGAGCCAGATCAGACAGCTTGCAGGTATGCGTGGTCTTATCGCCAATACATCAGGTAAAACAATCGAAATTCCTATCAGAGCTAACTACCGTGAAGGCCTTAACATCTTGGAGTACTTTATTTCATCTCGTGGTGCTCGTAAAGGTCTTGCCGATACAGCTCTTCGTACAGCCGACTCAGGTTACCTTACCCGCCGTCTTGTTGATGTATCACAGGAAGTTATTATCCGTGAAGAGGACTGCGGTACTACAGAAGGTCTTGAAATCTTTGACATCAAAGCAGGCGAATCAAATGTTATCGAGGGACTCCACGAGCGTCTTATCGGAAGATATCTCCTTGATGACTTCTGTGATTCTAACGGTAATGTTCTTGTTTCAAAGGATATTATGATGGGCGACAAAGAGGCTGACATCATCGTTAATTCGGGTGTTGACCACATCAAGATTCGTTCGGTACTTGAATGTCGTGCAAAACACGGCGCTTGCCGTAAGTGCTACGGTTCTAACCTTGCCAACCGTCAGCCTGTTACTGTCGGTGAGGCTGTCGGTATTATTGCCGCTCAGTCAATCGGTGAGCCGGGTACACAGCTTACAATGAGAACATTCCATACCGGCGGTGTTGCATCTGCCGAAGATATCACACAGGGTCTTCCGAGAGTTGAAGAGCTTTTCGAGGCTCGTAAACCAAAGAGCCTCGCAATCATCAGTGAAATCGACGGTGATGTTCGTTTTGAAGAAATCAAAAACGCAAAGCACGCTGTTATCTTTAACAAGGAAACAGGCGAAGAAAGAGCTTACCTCATTCCTTTCGGCTTCCGTGTAAAGGTATTTGACGGTGACCATATCAAGAAGGGCGACAAGATTACCGACGGTGCTGTTAATCCGCACGATATACTCGATATTCTCGGCCCCGAGGCAGTCATGAACTACCTTATTTCGGAGGTACAGAGTACCTACCGTTTGCAGGGTGTTGAAATCAACGATAAGCACATTGAGGTTATCGTTCGTCAGATGATGCGTAAGGTTAAGGTTGAGGACGCAGGCGACACAGGCTTTATGTCAGGTCAGACCTACGACAAGAACGAAGTTCTTTACGAGAATGAGCAGATTAAAAAGCGTATTGCTAACGGCGAAGAGGGTCTTCGTGAGGCAACATTCACACAGCTCCTCCTCGGTATCACAAAGGCGGCTCTTGCAACAGACAGCTTCCTTTCAGCCGCATCATTCCAGGAAACAACAAGAGTTCTTACAGATGCCGCTATCAAGGGTAAGGTTGATCCGCTCGTCGGTCTTAAAGAGAATGTTATTCTCGGTAAGATTATCCCTGCAGGTACAGGTATGCAGAGATATGCCGATGTTAAGCTTGAGAGCAATTCTGAGGCTGAAATCGTTGAGAACGACGAAACAGAGGATGTTATCGTTGCTCTTGAAGATGACGAAATTATGGACTTCTGATTTAACTGAATCAAACTATATAAAAACACGGTATGTGCCATTTGTGCGTACCGTGTTTTTTGTTCGTTTTGCAGTAATATTTACACTTATATTATACCGTTCTTCTCACAAATCATAAAAATATCTGCCGAATAAGGTGAAAATATGTTGACAATCACAAAATAAGAATATATAATTGTCTTAACAAGATAATTATTCTTGCTGTTATAGTTATATCTTATTAGGAGGTCGATTATGAGAACTAAAGTCAAAAAATTAACATCGGTTATTCTTGCGGTTGTAATGATGCTCGGCATCTTGACAATCGCACCGCTCACCGTAAGTGCGGCAACCTACGGCGATTTTGAATATACCCTTGAAAACGACTATACCTGTACGATTACAAAGTACAATGGTCATGCGGCTAATGTCACTATTCCCTCAACAATTTATGGGAATAAAGTGACAAGAATTAGGTATTCTTCATTTGAAGAGAATAACAATCTTATGAGTGTAACAATTCCCAATACTGTAAAGGAAATTGGTGATTCTGCTTTTGCAGATTGCTATTCGTTAAGCACTGTAACATTTTCAAATAGTTTAAAGTCAATAGGCGACGGAGCATTTAAAAAAACTAATTTGAAAAAAGTAACAATACCAAATTCTGTTACAGAGATTGGTGTTTATGCCTTTTCAGGGTGTGAAAATCTTTCGAGTTTAACACTTTCAAATAAATTAGATAGAATAGACGAATATTGTTTTGAAAACTGCACAAGCTTAACAAGCGTTACTTTGCCAAATAGTGTTACAGAGATTGGTGGTTATGTCTTTGATCGTTGTAGTTCATTGAAAACTGCTTCAATAGGTAGCGGACTAAAGTATTGTTATACTCAAGGCGATAGTCGGTTTATATTTAGTGATTGTATTGCTCTTGAAAGTATTACTGTCAGTTCCTCAAATAATAACTACAGTAGCGCTAATGGCATTATGTATGATAAAAAGAAAACTGAAATTTTAGTATATCCACAGGGTAAAAAGGATACATCATATACCGTGCCGAGTACAATAAATAACCTTTATCGAATGAGTACAAATAACAATCCATACTTAAAAACAATTACAATTCCTTCAAGTGTTACTGACATTAGCGATAATGCTGTAGGTTACCTTAGAGACGGTTGGTATTTTAATTGGAATTATAATAAAGTAAGCGGTTTTACAATCAAGGGCTACAAGGGTACAGCAGCTGAAAGATATGCACGAAACAATGATTTTAATTTTGTTCAGTTGCAGGTTGTTCCAACCTCGGTTGCCCTTAACAAGACAACTTTAACACTTGATACCGGAAAAACCTCAAATCTCAAAGCAACAGTATATCCATCAAATGCGGCAAACAAAAAATGCACTTGGAGAAGTTCAAACACAAGTGTTGCGACTGTTGACAGCAACGGTAAAGTAACCGCCAAAAAAGCAGGTACGGCAACAATCACGGTAAAAACTTCAAACGGCAAAACCGCAACTTGCAAGGTTACCGTAAATCTTCCCGCTCCGCAGATTACAGGTCTTGCAAACACAACAGGCGGTATCAAAATTTCGTGGAACAAGGTTGACGGTGCTTACGGCTACAGACTTTATTACAAGCCTGCATCGGGTGGTTGGAAACGCTTTAAAGACACAACCGCCACATCATTTACTGATTCGGGAGTAAGTCCTAACAGAACCGAAACATATACAATCCGTTGTATTGATAAGAACGGCAAAACCGTCAGCGGTTTCAATTCAAAAGGCTGGTCCAAAAAATACACTCCCGTTGCTCCGACAATCAGCAAGCTTGAAAACACAACAGGCGGCATCAAGCTTAGTTGGAATAAAATCGCAGGTGTTTACGGTTACAGACTTTACTATAAAACATCATCAGGCGGTTGGAAGAGATTTAAGGACACAACTGCCACATCGTTCACCGATTCGGGAGTAAGTCCTAACAGAACCGAAACATATACAATCCGTTGTATTGACAAAAACGGCAAAACCGTCAGCGGTTTTTATTCAAAGGGCTGGTCGAAAAAATATACACCCGTTGCTCCGACAATTTCAAAGCTTGACAACACATCGGGCGGTATTAAACTGACTTGGAACAAAATCGCAGGTGTTTACGGCTATCGACTTTATCAGAAAACTTCAAACGGTTGGAAACGAATTAAGGACACAACCGCAACAAGCTTTACGGATTCAGCGGTAAGTGCAAATCAGACAAAGACCTATACAATCCGTTGTATTGATAAAAACGGCAAAACCGTCAGCGGTTTTTATTCAAAGGGCTGGTCAAAGAAATACACAGCCGCTCCGACAATTTCAAAGCTTGAAAACACAACAGGCGGCATTAAGCTTAGCTGGAATAAAGTCACAGGTGTTTACGGCTACAGAGTTTATCAAAAGACTTCCACAGGTTGGAAACGAATAAAAGACACAACCGCAACAAGCTATACAGATTCGGCGGTAAGTGCAAATCAGACAAAGACCTACACAATCCGTTGTATTGATAAGAACGGCAAAACCGTCAGCGGTTTTTATTCAAAGGGCTGGTCTAAGAAATACACAGCCGCAACACCGAAAATAACAAAGCTTACAAATACATCAAAGGGTGTAAGTGTGACATGGAATAAGATTGCCGGTGTTTACGGCTACCGTCTTTACAGAAAATATGACGGAGGAAGCTGGACAAAGGTAAAAGATACAACTTCAACCTCTTTCACAGATTCAGGTGCTAAAAAGGGTAAGAAGGTAATCTACACAGTCCGTTGTATTGACAGAAAAGGCAAAACGGTAAGCGGTTTCAACTCAAAGGGTTGGTCAATTACAAGAAAATAGTATAATTCACTATGCCGATTTGTAAATATTTAAAGGTGCTGTCGCATTAAGACCGCCTAAAAAGAAAAAATGACCAATCCGAGAGGGTTGCCCGTTCAACAAAACAGTGTCTGTGAAAAAACAGCCTTACAAAAACAGGAAGGCACATAACCGAGAACGATGACGGTTATGTGCCTTTTGCACGGATTTTATTATGCTAAAGCATATGAGTATAAACATAAAATTTCAAATGCTGTGTTACGGTCGGGAACAATAAGATTTGAACTTAATAAAGCTTTATTTCCGACCGCAATTTTCATTTTTTCATTTTCGATTATCCATTTTCGACTTTCAAATTTCCGTACGCTTGGGTATTGATAGGCATAATTTACGAAAAAAGATAAATCGGTTGTAATTGCGACAAAGTTATGATACAATCATCTGAATGGTCTGTAAAAAACAATAATTGAGGGTTAGGAGATTTTATGGCGACATCAATTTATGCAAAGCCTATTAAGGCGGGGACAATTCTTAAATTTACTCTGCCGACTATTCTTATGATGGTTTTTATGTCACTCTATACGGTTGTTGACGGAATAGTCGTTGCAAACTGTGTAGGAAGCGACGCACTGTCGGCAATCAACATCGTATATCCGTTCACGCTTGTGTTTATGGCTGTGGGGTTAATGTTTTCAACAGGCTCAAATGCAATAATAGCGAAGAAAATGGGTGAGGGAAAACAGGAGGAGGCAAACCGTCTTATGTCGGGAGTTGCAATCACGGCAACGGTCATTTCTGTTATCATTGCTGTGCTGTTCACAATTTTTGCCGAACCTATGTATATGATGTTCGGCTCAAACGAAAAGATTCTCCCATATTGCATTGATTACGGCAGCGTTATGATTCCCTACGGCTTTGTAATGTGCTGGCAGATGCTCAATCAATCGTACCTTGTAACAGCGGACAAGCCCCACATTATGCTGATTTTCTCAATACTGTCGGGTTGCACAAACATTGTGCTGGACATTCTTTTTATGGCTGTGTGGGGGATTGGAATAATCGGTGCGGGACTCGGCACAATCATCGGTATGGCTGTGGGCGCAATTCCGCTTTTGCTCTTTTTCAACAAAAAGCAAGCTCTGCACTTTGGCAAACCTGAATTTAAAGTAAAAGAAATTCTCTTTGCAATGGCGAACGGCTCTTCCGAGGCGGTGACGAACCTTTCAACAGCCGTGACAACAGCGTTATTCAATATTCAGATGATGCAATTTGCAGGTGCAAAGGGTGTTGCGGCAATAAGTGCAATTTTGTACATTCATTTTATTTTTACGGCGGTTTCGTTCGGGTTTACTTCGGGAGTTTCACCGATTATCAGCTTTAACTACGGCGCACAAAATCACGAAAAGCTGCAAAAGCTGTTTAGGCTATGTATAAAAATCACGCTGATAATTTCACTCGCAATGATTGCGGCATCTGAAATTTTTGCAGAACCGCTTGTAAGAATTTTCTCGGCGGGTGATGAGGAGCTTCAGCAGATTGCACTCGGCGGATTCAGAATTTTTGCAATCAATTATCTGTTGTGCGGAACGAATATTTTTGCATCGGGACTTTTTACCGCACTCAACAACGGCAAGATTTCAGCCGTGATTTCGGTTGCAAGAACACTTGTTTTCGAGTGTGCCGCAATGTTAATTTTGCCGATGTTTATCGGCATAAACGGTGTATGGCTGGCATTGCCCGCTGCCGAGCTTTGTGCCGTTGCAATTTCTGTTGCATTCATCGTTAAGAACGCAAGAAAGTATCACTTGATAAAAGGCTGATAACTAAAAAATAAATATTCTGCACTTGACAGGGGGACTGCCGAAAACGGTAATCTCCTTGTCTTTTTTTGAACAAATCAAAATATATACCGATTATTTTTTTGCACAGTACCTTTGACTGCAAACACATCATATCATACCGACCGTGACAAGACTATGATAAAACAACTCTTTATT